>Ga0209812_10000631_pt1 | contig 30110 bp, 23 predicted proteins | sample JI71714BDNA_FD_187502 | JGI IMG/M metagenome (GOLD analysis project Ga0209812, IMG submission 187502) | Wastewater effluent complex algal communities from Wisconsin, to seasonally profile nutrient transformation and Carbon sequestration -... | ecosystem: Engineered > WWTP > Effluent > Algae...
GGCAGCGGCGGCAATGTAATTGCGGCGCTTTGTAATGTATTTTTCCCAGGTCTTGGCCATTTGGTGCAGGGGCGTTTATTGGCCGCCGCCTTTATTTTTATTTTTTGCGCGGTCGGCTATTGGTTATTTTGGTTGGTGGTGCCGGCGATTGCGGCCGCTATTGTCCATTTATGGGCCATCATCAGTGCAGCGCGTTACCAAGCACCACCGCGTTATTATTAACCGCGGCTGATGACCTCGGTTGTGGATGGCAGTAGCAAATTATGCTGGCCAAATCATGCTGGCTAAATAAGGCTGGCCACATAATGCCATCCACACGATTCAGGCTCGCCTTCTTTTTTGTACTCATCTCCAGCCATCCTCGACCAAAACTATCTTGAGTCACGCCTGCGTCTGATATGGCTCTCCTCGCATCCTCGGCCGATCGCAAGGCAATTTTTCATCAAAGGACTTTAGCTAAGGACTTTAGCTGACGACGTTAGCTAACGACGTGATCTAACTCCGTTGTCTAACTTGTTATCTAAACATGGCGATGATCGCGGATGAATTGCCCGCGGTTTGATCTCGGTCAGGCTTTACGCCGCGTTAGCTCGCTACACTAGCGGCCTATGCGAGAGCTGTACCGAAGGCACAGCTCACCGCCGAGGTTATCACTGGAGTCAGAAGGGGATTTTATGCGCGTTGCATCGGCAGAACAGGCCTTAGCCATTATTCAAGATGGCGATACCATTTGGTGTCATTCCATGGCGGCGACGCCTTATCATTTGCTTAACGCCTTGGCCAGAGTGGCGCTTGATAAGCGTGATTTAACCCTGCTTAGTTTACATACCGAGCATAGCGAAGTGCTCTGTGATCCGGCCTTGGGCGGACATTTGCGGCAGCGGGTGTTTTTTGTCGGGCGGCCAACGCGGCCGGCGGTGAATCATGGCCACGCCGATTATGTGCCGATGTTTTTATCGGAAATCCCAAAACTGTTTCGTCGCGGCGAGCAGCGGGTTGATGTGGCATTAGTTCAGGTCTCGCCGCCGGATAAACATGGCATGTGTAGCTTGGGGATTTCGGTTGAAGCCACACGGGCGGCTATTGAAAGTGCTCGTGTGGTGATCGCACAAATTAACCCCTTGATGCCCCGTACCCATGGCGATGCCTTTGTGCACCTGAGCACCTTTGATCGCTATGTGGAAATTCCAGCCGCATTACCTTTGCATTTACCCGCGGCACAGGATGAAATCACCACCAAAATTGGCGCCCATGTGGCCAGTTTAATCCGCGATGGTGACTGTTTGCAGATGGGCATTGGTGCTATTCCAGATGCGACCTTGGGCTATTTGGGCGACCGGCAGCACTTGGGGATCCACACCGAAATGTTTTCCGATGGTGTGTTACCTTTACTGGCCAACGGCGTGTTTACCAATCAGCGCAAAACGCGCCATCCTGGCAAAATTGTGACCACTTTCGCCATGGGTAGCCAAGCCTTATATGATTTTGTGGATGATAACCCCGAGGTGGTGTTTTTGGATGTGGCCTATACCAACGATACCGCCGTGATCCGACGCAACCCGCAGGTGGTGGCGATCAACAGCGCGTTGCAAGTGGATTTATCCGGTCAAATTTGTGCCGACTCGCTGGGTACCAAGATCTACTCTGGGGTTGGTGGCCAGATGGATTTTGTGCGGGGTGCCAGTTTATCGGACGGTGGCCGCGCTATTATCGCACTGCCGGCCACGGCGGCTGGCGGCACAGTGTCGCGCATTAGCTCGCTGCTAAGCCCTGGCGCCGGAGTGGTAACGACCCGCGCCCATGCGCACTACATCGTGACTGAATATGGTGTGGCGAATTTGCGCGCCCGCAGTTTACAAGAACGTGCGCGTGGATTAATTGAGATTGCCGCACCGCAATTCCGTGAAGCCCTGTGCCGCGCTGCCTATGAAGATTGGGGCTTGTTCTTGCCCTCTTAACGACCCGCCATACCCAGCACCGCGGATGAACCAGGCCAAGCCCCAAGGGTGACGCCCATCCCGATGGCGAGCCAGCAACGCCGGCTTGCCATCTTGGTTTGACGTTAAATTGCATATCACGTTTTATATCGCTGCGTTCTCAGCGCTAGTTTGCCCGCCGCTACGTTGTGAAGCCTGCATTATTTACGTCAGATTGCAAGCATCATGGCCGCGCCATGATCCGTTCGGCAGATCTGTTGCTATTATCTTTTACGGTTGGTTTTTTCCGCGTATCCGCGGTGTGAATGTCACGCATTTCGCACGTGCAGGTCGCAAGCTTTTCAACTATTGTATGACTATGATTGAATATTTGTTACCTTTTTATGTATTTTGTAACCGTTTTAACTAAAAAATGTGGTATGCTTTTGCCCAATATGCTTGATGTTTAACAGTGATAAAGTGGAGTCGCATCATGTTGAAGTACAGTAAAGTTGCGCGTTGGGTTGGCTTAGTGCTGAGTGTCAGCGCGGCAGGCGTCATGTTAACCGGGTGTGGTGGTGGCGGTAGCAGTCCTGCGACTAACCTTAATCCAGGCTCTGGCAGTGGCGGCGGTTCAACCAACCCGAGTGAGCCACAGTGGCAAGCTGGTGTTTATCCGCCGGCGAGCAGCTTAAAAGACTTCTGTGCCACGCCACGTACTGGGATTGATCCTTATACCAAAGCGGCGTATCCCGATAAACCCGGTTCGGCCAATTACGAAAAACTATGGTTACGTTCATGGACCAATGAAACTTATCTTTGGTACAAAGAAGTGGCGGATCGTAACCCTGCCGGTTATAGCGTACCGGATTATTTTAAGCTGTTAAAAACCGAAGCCACCACAGATTCTGGTGCGAAAAAGGATAAATACCATTACTCGCAAGCGACAGCTGACTACATGAAAGAGCGTGAGCTGGGGCTAGCTTCAGGTTATGGCTTTGAAGTTGCAGTGATCAAAGCAGCGCCACCACGCAATATCACCATCGCTATTGTTGAACCAAGTTCAGCTGCCGCTGCAGCAGGACTTGTGCGGGGCGCTTTGTTGTTGACTGTGGACGGTGTCGATGCTGTCAACGATTCGACACAAGCTGGTGTAGATAAAATAACAGCAGGATTGTTCAGCCCTAATGCCGGTGAAATACATGAATTTAAATTCCGTATGCCCGATGGCAGTGACAAGACCTTCCGTTTAACGGCGGCGGATATCCAGATTTCACCGGTGCAAAATGTAGCGATTCACAATACCAGCAAAGGTAAGGTGGGTTACATGACCTTTACCACGCACATTCAATCAGCGCAAACTCCGCTGATTGATACGATGCAGCGCTTTAGCGACAACGGCGTATCCGAGGTTGTGGTAGATCTGCGTTATAACGGTGGTGGCTTGTTGTTCCTTGCATCGCAATTGGCGTACATGAGCACAGGTCCAAATATTATTCAGTCGCGTTATTTCAGCAAATTGGTATTTAATGACCGTAGTCCAAATCGTAACCCTGTGACGGGGGAGTTGTCTGAACCTACGCCGTTCTATGATTTTGAATACGATTTTAAAACTGAACGTGTGACCACCCGTAAGTTACCCACGCTGAATCTACGGCGGATTTTTGTGTTAACTACTGATGGTACTTGTTCGGCCAGTGAAGCTTTTATGAACAGCTTGCGTGGTATTGATGTGGAAGTGGTTCAAATTGGTGGCCAAACCTGTGGTAAACCCTATGGGTTCATCCCAACGTCGAATTGTGGAACGACTTACAGCACCATTCAGTTCCGCAGTGATAATGCTAAAGGTTTCGGCGATTACCCTGATGGGTTTAAACCAACACCCAGCCCGGTATTTAGTACAGACGTGAAAGGTTGTGTGGTTGGCGATGATTTTAAAAACCCGCTTGGTAGTAAAAATGAAGGCATGTTAAAAACAGCATTGCATTACGTCGAGAACAACAGTTGTCCAAGTAACGCGGCACCGTTACCGGCACCGGCGATGGATGAGGCTTATGATGGCCCGCAGTTCCCATCGGAAAGGTATCAGCGCAGTAAACTGTTAAAAGACAACATGTTGATTGTGCCCATCAAGCAGTAATCAAGTATTTGCACCCGACTTGCGCGCTTGGGGTCTTTATCCCAAGCGCATCACGAACAAAACGCCAGTGTGAACCCACTGGCGTTTTTGTTGGCGTAGATATAGCGCAGCTGCACAGCGAGTACACCTAGGCGGTGGTCATAAATTTCAAGGAATAACCTAGAATTAAAAATGTTTGTGTTGTCACAGGCATGGCGTGGTGTAGCCACGGACTCGGCGAGCAGGAGCGCCAAGAGGGAGCGAGTCCGTCGGTTGCTTACATGCCCATTTCATATTTACTATGCTGCCGGCAATACCATGCACACCATAGCCGGACAAAACGCTGTATGCGGGTAAATGGGCCCACGGTTTTTACTCGGCCAGCGTTGAGATGAGCAGCATTGAGGTGAGCGGCGTTGAGGTGAGAACTGTTGTTATGACCGGTTTCCACGTGTGCTGTTGTGAGGTGGCCCGCACGGGTTGGCGTTTTGAAACGAGTTGTGAATGGCATAAGTCACCTGCTGCATTAGGGATCTGGGGTCGTGTTCCGTAACCACAGCCACATTGCACCAAAAATGCCTTGTCATCGCCAATAACCATTTGGCAGTGCTTATAACCAAACCATCCTGCAGCAACGCCGAGAATCAACAACACCGTAAATCAGCAACGTCGCGAATCAACACCGCAAATATGGGGAATCGCATGGCGTAACGCTCGGCATCACACTGTGCGTGATGCCAGGTTATTGCAGTAATAAGCGGATAAAATCGGCCAGTGGCAGCGGCCGAGCCAGCAAATAACCTTGATAACAGCCGACGCCTTGTTGCTTGAGCAACTGCAGCTGGCCTTCGGTTTCGACGCCTTCCGCCACAGTTTCAATATCCAAAGCGCGGCACATGGCGACAATGGCAGCCATCAATTGGGCCGCTTTGGCATCGGTGGTAAGATCTTGCACAAAACTACGATCGATTTTGACCACATCAAAGGTGAAACGGCGCAGGTAGCTCAGCGACGAATAACCAGTGCCAAAATCATCCATCGCAATGCGAAACTGTGCGGCTTGCAGCGCTTGTAACCGCGCCTCCACATCAGCGCTGTCTTGCATAAACACCGATTCAGTCACTTCGAGCTCGATTTCTTGCGGGGTGATCTGCATACGTTGGCATAAAGCCGTTAACTGACTGACAAATTGTTTATCCAACATTTGATGTGGCGAAATATTCACGGCGATAGGAATACAAAAACCATGACCGCGCAGAATATTTAAGGCTCGCGCGGCGTGCTCAAGTGCCAATATACCAATCGCCGGCGCCAATCCATGCTGCTCCGCCAACGGAATAAACACCGCCGGTGAAATAGTGCCATGCAAAGGCGAATGCCAGCGACATAACAGCTCAGCACCAACAATCGCACGCTGCGCACTAAATTTGGCTTGCAACACAAAATCCAATTTATCTTGTTCAATGGCTTGTTTTAGCTCACTGAGCAAGGTCACTTTTTGCATGGCATCGGCGGTTAAGCCCTGATGATAAAGTGCCACGGCATTTTTACCTTGAGCTTTGGCTTCGTACATCGCCGCATCGGCGTGACGCAGCAATAAATCAACGTCGGTGCCATGCTCGGGTGATAAAGCGACGCCAATACTGGCCGACACCAGTAATTGATGGCCTTGTACCCATTGTTTACAGTCGCGGATCAGTTGCAGCATGGCTTGGGCATGATGAGCCCAGTCTGGTGTTGTAGTAGCGTCTGGCTCTGTGCGGCCCGTGAGCGGCGTGGCCGCAACAAATTCATCGCCGCCCCAGCGCGCCAGTAGGGTGGATGCCGGTAAGCGGCTGACCAACAAACTGGCGATATGTTTCAGTAGTTCATCACCGGCTTGATGGCCAAAAGAGTCATTGACAGCTTTAAAGCCATCTAAATCAATAAAATACACCGCTACTGCGCTGTCGCTTTCTCGCAGTTGTTGCGCCAATTGTTTGGCAAAACTATGTCGATTGGGCAGACCCGTTAGGCTATCAAAGCGAGCCAATCGCGCCAGCTCGCGCTCGGCTTTTTTCCGCTCCGAAATATCACGGATGGTGGCAATCAAGTAGGACAGCTGGCCATCGTCAGCCAAAAACTGGCTCAAGGTCAGTTCGGTTGGAAGCGTTAAGCCACCCGCGGTATGCAGCTGTCGTTCGAGTTTTAATGCCCCGTGTTGCTGCATCAGTTGCAGCTCGTCACCACTGAGCGGGATAAATTGTGCCAAGGTTTGTCGCTGTAGCGGCTCTGGCGCAAGCCGTGCTAGCTGAAAAAAAGCCTGGTTCGCTTCAATGATGTGCAGGTCTTGATTGAGGATCAGCATGGCATCGCGCGAGCTGGCAAAGGCGGATGCCATTAGCCGAAATGAGTGCTCGGCTTCGCGCAGGACTGTGATGTCTTTGGCCGTGCCGACAATACGCAATGCTTGTTGCTGGGCATTACGTTCGATGGCTTGACCACGCATGCGGATCCAAAGCCAACGACCATCGGCTTGACTAAAGCGAAAGGCTAAATCCAGCAAGCTGGCGGCCCCGCTTTGATGTAAATACCATTGCATAGCGACGTCAGCGCTATCGTTGGGGTGGACGCGTTGCAAGAACGCTGTCGCAGTCCCAGTCCAGCATTTGGCGGGTTGGTTGCTATCGGGAAAACTGCGCATTTGATAACTATCATCCTCAGCTTGCCATTGCCAGATGGACTCGCCGCTGGCCCACAGCGCCAATTCGAGCGTGCGCTGCGCTTGGCTAGAGTGTTGCAGCGCGGTGAATAGCTCTAAGCTTTTGTCGTTGAGCAGTTGTTCGGCGGCTTGTCGTGCGTTCTTTTCGCGCAGTAATCGCCGCTCCAGCAAGGCGTTGTTTTTTTGCAGTGCTTCGATGTCAGACGGTGAGCCGCTCTCGCTGGGTGCCGTATGGATAGGGGCGGCATCGGCCGCGCCGGGTACGTCAGGGCGACTAGGTGATTGCTGGTTCATGCTAGGTATGTATCAGGTTCATATTCGTGCGGCGCGCCGGCCGGCGTTTTTGCATGCATCGCGCAGACGTCATATACGTCAGCGTGCTGATGGCTATACCGCGCGAGATCAGGCGCGGCGAATGGTAAAAATAACATCCTGACTGCCACTGTGCTGTGCCGATTCCGCCGTCGCTGGATGGGGTGCCATCTGCATCTCAATCTGTACCGGTGTTTGATAAAACTCCGCCGCGCCTTCAATTAAGCCCATGGCCAATACGTGTAAGTTGCGCGGAGAGTGATAGGCCAGTTGCATGCTGTGTTCGTCACGGTGCTGTACGGAAAAATGCGGTAAATCCGCTTGGGGATAGAGTTTACGTACTTCGCGATGGATATCATCATCCAAACTGGCTAAGAGTGCAAAAATATCCGGCTTACGGCCCATGGCACCGGCATGGCTATGTGCCAAAATACCAAACAAATGCTTCCCAAAAACCAATAGTAAATCATTGATAGGTATGGCGGTTTTTTCGGATAGTAAACTCACTAAACTGACAATTTCTTCAAACGGATAATACCCAACGGCTGTATAAGCGCCGCCATGTGGCAAATTGGCTTCATCTAAAATGCTGTCCGCCAACTCGGGGGAAAATTTATCTTCAACCATTTCAACAAAGGTGGTGAATACCATACCTAACATAGCGGCCTCCACGAGGTTGGATTGTATGGCAGCAACAGCTCGGTCGCACCAACACGGCAGCGTGAACACCCTGAGGTGAAACAACCGCGGTTACGGTTTGTGTAAACCGCATGTGTTGATGTACGACGCCATGCAGCACATGGATGTTTTACGAAAAACCCGCGCCCTTTATTCGGTGAGGTATGGCAACGCCATCGCACATCCCCAAGGCATATCTATCGGCGAGCCAATGCAACAAGCCTTTAGCTATAAACAGGTTGAACGCATGGGAAGGGTATAGCGGATGAGGGCTCGAATTGCCAGTGTTGTGCGATCAAGTTGCGATGCGGTGGGACTAAATTAGAAACGTAGCTGATAAGGCTTTCGCATAAACCTTAGCTCATCAGGCGAGCAACCTCATGGCTATGCAGGCAAGGCCGTGACCCGCATTGCACCATTCCAGCCCTTTGTGTCTCGCTCGCGGGAGCAAGCGTGCCAACATCAGCCCTGCGCTTATGCCACTTGTTTCTCGGCCAAATGCAGCTCCATGGTGGCTTTGAGTAAGCGAAACAGCGTGATAGAGGCATCGATTTCTTCTTTGCGGTTGGTCAGACTTTCCACGTTTAATCCCAGCGGTAAGCCCAGATGTGCACAGTGCAGTAGGATTTGCTGCAAGTTATCGCGGCAAATGCGGATCGATTCTTTCAGCGGATCGGCACTATCTAAAATTCGGTAACTGCTGGCTTCTGGAATAGAGATCCCCAGCCAGCGCATAAAATCGAGCGTTTGTGCGCCTCCGCAGGGGGTGAAGGTCAAAATAATACGTTGCGGCGCAAGGCCTTGCTGGCGACAACTACGGGCATAGCTGGTCAATAAATCGATGGTCGCTTGCGCATTGTAGACGGCTTGGCTGATAAAAAACTGGCAGCCTTGGCGCTGTTTTTCCAACAAACGTTCATGTTCGTTGCCTTTGCTGGCGTGACGCTCGGCAATCGCCACCCCACCTAAAAACACCGAGTTAGGCTGACTCGCCAATTGTTGATAGGCGGCGCTGAGACTCAGTTTAATGGTGCCTTGCGACGATGGACTGCCCACAAAAACTAAATTGGTTTGCTGATAGTGGCCCGTGGTGTGATCGATCCAGGCTTGAAAATCGGCGGCATCACGCTGTGTCACGCTTTTATAAGTAATGACATCACGCTGCGCTAGGCGTTGTAATACGTGGCCGTAATCACGAGGATCTAACGTTTGCTGAAAGGGGAATGGCCGTTGTTGTGGCACACGTACGCTTTCGTCTTGGATGTCGTACACCACCAAGCCATCAAATTCGACACTATTGAGCCGTTGCAGCAGTTTTTTGGCAATGCGTTCGGTTTTGTCATGCGGTGTACCAGCCTTCGGCGGTGTAGTACCAATTAAGTACACACCTTGCAGAGGATCGCTGATTTTTTGTGACAAACGTAATGGCATACCCCACCTTCAACTACGGCCAAACTTCAATACGGCTAAGTATACAGATGTTTGGATGGCTGGCCATCTAAATTTTTGGGGTTTTTTAGAATTTTTTCGAATGATTTACCCATCTTTGTTCAGTTTATTAGGACAACTCGCGCCGATGGCGCCTGAGGTTGTTCAAATGGAATTCTCGTTTGCAACCTTAGCTCTGGGCTCTGGTGGTGATTTACGGCATAAAAAACATGTTGTTATTCGATCAAGCTCGCAGGTAAATCCACCTGCTGAGGTGGTGTGATGACGTGAACCATGCTGTGACGTTGTCGGCTTTACGTCGCGGCATAACCGTAAGGGCTTGCGTCGATTTTTATTATTCATTAGTGTGCTTAACACAAGTTTTTGTAACAATCGTCGTTGTTTGTTTTATTTCATGGCATTTTTTTTACAATAACAGCACCCGCAACGACAATTTAAGCAAGGATCTGTCGTGCGCATCGCAGTTGTTCTGCGGTAGGCAATGGTTTTTTGGGGGATGGATAGTGATGCTCACTGCAGCAAAAAGCGATGTGCGACAGGGTGACACGTCCGATACTGAGGAGCGACCACCATCGTCACTTCCAAGTGCACCGTCATGCACTGAGCTGTCTGATCGTGAGCGGTCTGATATTCAGCAGGGTGGTACTGAGCGGTCAGGGACTGAAATGGCCAGTACGAACATTACAAATGAACAATTAGAGCACGTAGAATCGCCACCACAGCCCGCAATTCCGTCTCAGATACACCGCTTTGATGTTCGCGATGCACCACACCTAGTGCCTTCGTCAGTTCCTCCTCGTGGATACGTTTATTCGTTTGTGAGCAACGGCCTAGGCCGCTGGCAGCGTTTACGTCAGCTGTGGCGGCAGTATGGCCGCAATATGTGTGGGCAGGGCGCGGTACTACTTGGACTCTTGCTCTGTACGCAGTTACTCCTCAGTTGGGCATCGATCGGTTGGCAATTGCACCACAGTTGGCAGCCACTGACGGGCCTTATGCAATGGACTGTCACCTTACCGACATCTTCGGCGTCAGAGGTGACCATGTCGCGGCTATTGACTACGGCCAGCACAGATAGCATGGCATCATCTGTGCGTACATCGGTGACCCCAGCACCCACCACAGTGTCAGAACCTGTGGTCGATAGAAACTGGCCACCGTCCGATATCCAGCTCACGGCACATGCCCAACCCCGCGATATATCCGCTTTATCACTGCCGCCCGTGCTGCTGTCTGAACGGACCGCATGGATAAATATGCTGACCGACACTATGCCGTTAACAGGCAATATTGCGCTGGCGACGCAACCGTGGTTTTTAGGCGCCACGCGTCAGGCTTCGGGATCGCGCACACCGCAAGCATACCCGCTTCGTCAGGTCGACGTCCGTTTGTTACCGAAGGTGAAAATCAAACCAAAACCCATAGGCCGGGTGGTGTCCAGTATTATCATTGACCCTGCATTGTTAGAGCTGATTAAAGGCGATGATGTGAGTAGCAAATCAGTGGTGGCGGAACCACCACCGCTGCCACCTCCACCCCAAGTGTACTACCCGTTACGGCTGCCGGTGCAATATGTCAGTCAGGGCTATTTTTCGTTAGTGGGTGCTAAGTTATGGGGGGAGCCACCGCTGCGTTATGCCGTGGTCGTGAATACCACAGCAGCGCAGCGGTTGGGCTGCCGGGTGGCCACGGACTGTGTGGGCCGTTTTATTCGCGTGGCCGATCACCTCATGCCTAACGTCTTTGCCGGCCAGCAACTGCGCATCGGCGGCGTGGTGCATGATGTGCCTCACCATGGTGTATTCCAGCGTAAACAGCCTATGCTGTATGTCGATGTCCGATTTTCGCCACCCTGGCAGACACTGTATGTGCTGGCGAAGCACGCACAACAGGCGGTGGTAGAAATGCGCTTGGATAAATTGCAAGCAGGGCATTGGCGGTTTATGCAGCAGCAGCGTTTTGATATTGCGCCAACGGATATGCGCGGCTTTTATTTACCGCTATCGACACCTTCCCAACGCCTATTGCCATTACCGCCACTCGACGCCAAGCCGTGGCCATTGCAACGTTCACTGACATCTTTATTATCCATCGAATGGCTAACGTTGGGGCTGGTGCTGGGGTTAGCGATAGTGGCACTTGGTTGGTTATGGTTGCTGCGTGTGTGGTGGCAGTTGCTACGAGCTTGGTATGCGATGCGATCCGCTGAGGCGCGGTTGCTAGATTTATTGACTGCCTTTGATGAAAAATACCGACCCGTCGTGGCCGTGAACCTGGTGAAGCCGACGCGCACCCGGATCCGAAAACGCAATATCAACAAGCCACCACCAACAGCGCCACGGCATTTTGCGGCGATCACGGCATGGCTATTCCGCCGTCATGGGGCTGCAGCCATGGCGTTGTTTTTGCCTTGTTTGGTGCTGGTTGCTGCCATGTTCGCTGAATTGGCACCCTTGTTTCGAGGCGCCAGTCATGCGCTGTGGGCCGTATATCTGCAAGACTTTGATGTAACGCTGCCTTTACTGATGCTGGTCGCTGTGTTGGCGCTACTATTGCCGTTTGGCTTCGCACTGCGTTTAACGTTAGTACAATTACGCCAAACCGTATGGCAAGCCCCTGTGGAGGAGCCCAAGGTGAGTAAAACCAAGTCGGTGAGCCTAAAAAACCATGATGTCGTTGCAAGCCTAGGCCGCGGTCATGCGAGAAAACTCGCCGCGGCTAATGGGTTGGGCTCTTCTGGTCGCAGCGCAAGTGATGACGATGAATTGCTATTTAAGCGCCGCGTTAAAAAAGTCGTCGCACCGGTGTCACCTTTTCAGATATTGGCACCACAAGCATGGTGGGAGCTACGTTTGGTGACATTCATGAAGTGGTTGGAAAGTTTCTCACTCCGGCAAGTCTGCTCATACGGCCGATGGATACCAGAACCGCGCAAAGTTTAAAAATATCCTATACCTACGACTTAACGGCAGACGATGTTGCTGGTGTTTTGACATGGACTTTCATATAGCACGTTGAAATCCTTTGCTATATCTAATTCCAAAGCTGAATTGTTGCGTGGTGATATTTCCCTATAATCGGCTACCTTGCATGCGGCTGGCTATCGACCGCCGCGAACTCAAACAAGGTGAGCACAAGATGCAGCAACGATTTTCATGGTTAAAAGGGCAATTCTCCTTGCAGGTGTTGCTGGCGATGCTGCTAGGTGCGCTGTTAGGTGCGGTGCTGGCTGAACAAGCGTTATGGCTAAAGCCGGTGGGAAGTTTATTTATTAATGCCATTAAGTTACTGGTGGCACCGCTTATTTTCTTTGCCTTGGTCAGCGGCATTATGTCGTTACAGGGCCAGCAGCAGCTGGGGCGATTAGCGCTGGCGACCGTGGCCTTGTTTTTGTTTACCGCGATGATCGCCAGTGGCTTAGGCATCTTGACCGGTTCGGTGTTTAGTTATTTGGGTGCTTTTACGGCCGATCTGAGTTTGGCCCAAACCGAGGTGGCGCCCAAGCAGATCCCGCCGGTTGCGGACGTGTTGGTGGGCTTGATGCCCAGCAATTTTTTTGCGCCTTTTGTCAGTGGCCAGGTGCTGCAAATTATTGTGTTGGCTCTGCTTAGCGGTATCGCACTGAACAGCGCAGGCCCTGCAGTTGAACCGGTGCGGCAGTTTGTGCTGGCTGCCAATCAGTTTATGTTTGCCATGACGCAGTTGGTGCTGCGATTTACGCCCATCGGCGTGTTTGCCCTGATCGCCGCGACAGTGGCGCACTATGGTTTATCGGTGTTGTTGCCGCTGGCCAGTTTTATTGTGGCCATTTATTTAGCGTGTGTAGTGCACATGACACTGGTGTATGGCGGTTTGGTAAAATTGGGTGCTGGTTTATCACTGCGTAGCTATTTTCGCGCCATTTTACCGGCGCAAATGGTGGCGTTTTCCACGGCGAGTAGTTATGGCACCTTGCCTGTGACCTATAAGGTGGTGACTGAAAAGTTAGGCGTGGCAAAAAGTTTCGCCAGTTTTGTGCTACCGCTGGGTTCTACCATCAACATGGATGGCTGTGGCGGCATTTATCCAGCGATTGCCGCGATTTTTATCGCTAAGTTATATGGCATTGAATTAGAAGCGCTGGACTATGCATTAATTGCCATCACAGCGACGGTTGCCTCGTTAGGTACCGCCGGTGTGCCGGGCACGGCGCTGGTGATGTTAACTGTGACGTTGACGGTGCTGGGCCTACCCTTAGAGGGCATTGCCTTTATTGCTGCGGTTGATCGTATTGTCGATATGATGCGCACCACCACCAATGTCAGTGGGGATATGGCGGTGGCCGTGGTGGTGGCTGAGCGCGCTGGCCTGCGTCAGGCTGCAATTTCTTTAGATGACAAGCGTGCCACGGCGGACTCGGTAGCCGAAGCTGCGATCCTGAACCCTACGGATCAGCAGTCCGCCGCAACTGCGAGCCCCGCAAGCGATGCGCTTGAGGCGGCGAATAATAACGTGGTCGTCAACGCCAATCGTCAGTCCAATCCGCCTGTAACAAACCAGCTTCATCACGCTGCGGATGAGGCCGCCGATGCCGCATTCGCCAAAGCCTTGGCCGAAGGCCGCGACAGCTGCGCTATTCCCAGCCGTTCATCGTAGGTTGTTCATCCTCGTCGGCCCTTCTTGAACAAACGTCTGCAGAAGGTAAAGGCGTTCGTTAAATGCAGTCGAGTTTTGAGTGTAAACAACGATACTCTGCTCGCAGATTGTTCGTGCAATTGTTGCTTAAAAATAAATAGAACTCTGGGGAAAGGTTGCGATAAAATGGCTTTTTAACCTCTTTGTGAGTGATATTCGCTGTTAGTTAACTATATTCGTGTTGGTTAATATTGTTGCTAGGCGTGTATCTTGATTCAATTACGTGATGTCGGTGAATAATCTTGAAAAAAATTTTAATGCTGTCGCTTTGTAGTATGTTAACGTCCTGTGCGATGCCGCCAGCCAAGCAGCCTAATAGTGCGACTTTGCAAAATACAGTGCATAAAAATGCAGAAACACGCATGTCAGCCATGTTTGATGGTATTAATAGCGAACGGCTTACGATTGGACCTTTTACAACACCAAACAAAGCGGTTCATTACGTAAACCCTGGCCGTGTATACATTCAAGCTTCAATCACATTAAGCGGCGAAAAATATCGCACAAGCAATGTTGCTAACTACATTTTTGAGGCGGAGTTGAAGTCAGGTGAAACATATTCTCTGAAGCCGACGTTAAAGGGTGAGTGTATTGAAGTCTATTTAGAGTCAATCTCTGGCGAGAAAGTAGGACCTTTCCTTCAGCCATGGTTTGATATTCAATCATCAAAAAGTTTGCTGTCTGCAATGAGCGTCGAAGCAAATAAAGCATATAGTAAACAATGCATTAAATAAATCATATGTCAGTGATTTGATAGGTAGCGCCTGTAAAAATGAAGCGTAAGCTAATTTTTTACAGCGCTACTGATATTTTATAATAAATCTCATATTTTGCCGATATGTATTTTTTATAGAAGATTAACTGCACTGTAGCATACCTTCGTATAAGTATCCTTTGTTTAGACATTGCTGCCTATAGCAGGCAATTAAATTTTTGTGATTGAACAAATAATATTTCTATTTTTTTTCTATTGGTATCAAATATGCACAGTTCAAATGTGCTGATCGTCATTCCATTTACGCATGAGGGCTAGATGAACAAATTCATAGTGTTAGGAACTTTGCTTGTAGGATTCATCGGTTATGGTTTACTGCCATGGGTGATTGCGATTTTCCAACTGATCGTTGCTACGGAGAAAAGTGTAGAGATCCTGAGCGTGATGACGCGAAGTATTGCCGTGTTGATTCAGTTAGTTGGAATATGGCAAATTTTGCAGAAAAACATGAGGGGCTTACATTTGTTTTTCCTGGTGATTTTTCTAAATCTTTTTTTTCTGATTGGCCATGAGATTTCTACCTACATAAATTCCGAAGCCAGTGTTTTTCCGATATTTAGTATATTGAATGAGGCGGCTTTTCCATTGTTAGCTGTTTGGATACTCTATTTCAGCGATGTCAAAAATTATTTTAATGTTCAAACAGAGGTTAAATCATGAGCGTTTGTAGCCATTGTAATTCAAAAATATCATTTATGTCCGTGTTAAATACACCAAACCCGCTTCGACTAAAATGCACCAGCTGTAAGTCACCAATTTATATTGATAAATTATCCGGTGGTATTGCAGCACTGATTATCATCGCACTATCTGTTTTTATCTTATTTTCGTTTTACGGTGTAGATAACTTTTTTTTTACTGTTCTAATTCCGGTCGGTTTGACTGCTGAGTTTATATATTTTATGTTGATTAAAACTGGCCTAGTGAAAGTCAAGAATAATATATAGTAAATGTTTAATATGGCTGGGTTCAGCTATCAGATTGGCTGAATTATATTTTTTGTTAGGGTAGCATGTCTGGCATTTACATAAATATCATTTCAGATATGAGGTTATGTCGATGCCGGTTGGGTTTCACTAGCCCATAGTCATGGTGGATTTTGGCATGACGTTGTTTATTTCATTCTATTCATTGCTAACCATTTTTGGTTTTTTTGTAGCAATATATTTTTTATGTAAGTATGCGAAATTTCCGTTTACTTCAGATGAATGTTCTGCCCCTGTTGCAATAGGTCGAGCTCTTGCATATTTATTCTTGGGGCAGGTGATATCCGTTTATGTTATGTTTGTGTTCTATAGTGATTTTTTACGTTGGTTTGGCTCTGGAGTCGTTGAAATTATTTTAAATGGAGGTTGTGTTTTAATTTTTTACTATGTGTTTTTTAGCGCAGGGACTCTTGCAGCAAAAACGGTAGAAGACACCAAGTCGATGAATTATAAAATGATCATAGTTCTAGGTTTTATACCGCACTTTGTGATCACCTTCATCAGTTTTCCCGAAAATCTATGGTGGCATCTTTCATTTTGGCCATATTTTTTCTTTGTGATGGCGGGAGGGGTAACTCAAATCAAATATCCACAGTTGACGAGTTACTTTAAACGTAATCCTAGACCGACCGTCAAATGCACGGACAATCACTAGAGAAGTTTGGGCTGGCGCAACTATGCAAACGCCGATGGAATCTTTTAACAATATTCGCCGATGGTTGCGAATTTTCAGCTTAGAGCCTATTCATATATTAGATATGTCATCGCTTTGCGCGACCTTGCAATGTTTGGTGAGTGATCCATCGCATATCCACAATGACTGCTCTTGCCTTGGTCGTTGCTCGTGCAACAATTACGTCACAATGTATGTCTAATTAGGTAGGCATATCCCAGAGCTTGCCGCCCCCGTGTGACGAGTCGTGGCGGCACAAGGGGGCGTCAGCGCCAAGTCAGCGCCAAGGTGGCTGCGTTCGCGCATCTTGATTAGCGCATCTTGATTAGCGCATAGTCACAAACTCTTCAGCCGATGTAGGATGGATAGCGACGCAGGCATCAAAATCGGCTTTGGTGGCCCCCATCTTGATGGCAACGGCGAAGCCTTGCAGTATTTCATCGGCGGCTTCGCCAATCATATGTAAGCCTACAATTTTCTCCTCTTCGCCAGCGCACACCAGCATCATACGGGTGGGGCGACGGTGCTGCGTTAAGGCTCGGTACATGGCAGTAAATTCACTGCGATAAATTTTGATGGCGGCCTCGCCATAGTGTGCGCGGGCTTGGGGCTCCGTCATGCCAATAGTGCCAATCGGTGGATGGGAAAATACCACGGTTGGGATCAAGTCGTAGTCGAGTTTTAACTCGGTTTTACCGTTAAACAAGCGTTCGGCCAAACGACGCCCTGCCGCAACGGCGACCGGCGTTAGTGCAACCCGACCGGTATTATCGCCAATGGCATAAATACCGGGCACATTGGTATTTTGATAGGCATCGGTTTGGATAAATCCTTGCGCATCGGTAGCAACGCCTGCCGCCGCCAAATTTAAATCGGCAGTAGCCGGTGTCCGGCCAATGGCCCAAATCAGACAATCTACTTCTAAGATACTGATTTGTTGAGTGTCGCTATGCTGCAATTGCACCTTAAGGTAAGACGAACTTGCAACTTGAGGATCTGCCGTCGTGGCCTCGATAGGGGGGCATGTGACTTTTTCAATGGCCACTACGTGGCTGTGCGAGTGGATCTGTACGCCTTCCGCCTGCATCATTTGATGCAAACTATCACTGAGCATAGGTTCAAAATGTCGCAGTGCTTTATCATGGCGCACGACCAAATGGGTTTCGCTGCCCAAGGCCTGCATCACGCCGGCGATTTCAACGGCAATGTAGCCTGCGCCGACCACCGCCACTCGTTTGGGTTGACGGCTTAACGCAAAAAAGCCATCGCTATCTATGCCATGTTCCGCGCCGGGAATATCCGGCCAGCTTGGTGCACCGCCGGTGGCGATACTGATGTGCGGCGCTTGATACTGCTTGCCGTTAACTTCAACCGTGGTGGCGTTGATAAAACGCGCAAAGCCGTGGATGACCGTAATATTATTTTTGCCAAGTACCCGTTCGTAAGACGCATGGATCCGCTGAATATAAGCATCGCGACTTTGGCACAACTGTGTCCAATCTAACGTGGGTGCCGCTGTGTTGAGCCCATAATCGGCGGCCAGTTTAACAGCATCGGCGATTTGTCCAGCAAACCACATGGCTTTTTTCGGCACACAGCCGACGTTGACACAAGTGCCACCCAAGGCTTTAGCTTCTATCAGTGCTACTTTTTTGCCATGGCTTGCCGCGCGGTTGGCGCTGGCAATACCACCACTGCCACCACCGATGGCAATATAGTCAAATTGTTCAATCATGCTGCAACCTCTTGCTGTCTTGCATGCGGTTATGGGGGAGTTGCCGCCGCTTTACAAGGAGGAACCGCGCGGAGGCTAGGTATTCGTTGAAAAGACTGTATACTAATACAGTGTTTTTGGCGAGTGAAGCCATGAAAATTGCGATGAACGCACTGGTTTTGCATGTGGATAAGGCGTGTGCCGTTGAGTAGTTAAAAAGGAGTCGTGTTATGGATACCGCACTTGCGGCCTGTGTTGCCGCCATCGGAGTGTTGCTGCTTGGGATAGGGGGGTTAGCATGGCGTTGGCAGCAGGCCAGTGCGCAGTTCATTCGGTTACAAGCACAGTGGGAAGCCAAGCTAGTTGAGATGGAAAACCTACAGCAAGCGCTTGATATAAAACAAGATGAGTGGCATCAATCGCAGCTGCAATATCAACAACTCAAAGAAAAGTTCGATCGGCAAAGTGCGTTATTGCAAGAACGGCAATTGCAACACAGTCAACAACTGCAATGGCTACAAGAACAAAAACAGCAGATGAAACAAGAGTTTGAATTGCTGGCAAGTCAAATCATTGAGCGTAAAGGCCAGCAGCTCACTGAATTACAGCAACAAAGCTTACAACACTTATTACAACCCCTGCGCGCGGATGTGGCCGGATTTCGACAAACCGTCGAAACCATGCACAGCCGCGATCTGACCCAGCGCGGTGAGTTAAAAGCTGAGTTGCAGCAATTGCAGCGGTTAAATGTCGCCATTACTGACCAAGCTGCTCGACTTACGCAAGCCTTGCAAGGACAGAAAAAAGTGCAGGGGAATTGGGGCGAGTTAATGCTAGAGAATGTGCTGGAAAACTCAGGCTTACGATTAGGGCAAGATTATCGGCGCGAAGTCAGTTTACTTGGTGAGGATGGCCGTCGCCGACCCGATGCCATTATTTATCTGCCGCAACAAAAGCATTTGGTGATTGATGCCAAAACTTCATTAACCGCCTATACCCGTTATATCAACAGTCAGGATGATGCTGAGCGGCAAGTGGCTATTGCACAGCATTGCCAAGCCGTCTGCGACAGGATTTATGAATTGGCGGATAAAAACTATTTTCAGCTCAATGGCATAGATTCGCCAGAGGTGGTGTTTATGTTTATTCCGGTGGAGTCCGCATACAGCGAAGCGCTGCGTTATCAGCCCGAGCTTTATCAAATTGCGTTGGAGCGACATATTTTGATCACCACCCCGACCACGTTACTGACCAGTCTGACCATAGTGCGGCAGCTATGGCGTTATGAACGACAACATCAACACAGTGCGGAGTTGGCCGTGCGCGCTGAGCGTTTTTACCAAAAATTACTGAGTTTTTTGGACAGCATGCAGGGTGTTGGACGGCAATTGGATCGCGCCAAAGAAAGTTATGACAAAGCGCTGGCGCAGCTGTATTTAGGCAAAGCTAATTTGATCAAACAAGCCTCTGAATTTAAAGATTTAGGTGTCATGGTACGGCAAGAAATTGATACAGAGCTGTTAGAAAAAGCTGCGCTAGAATTACCAGAATCGACCAGCAATTCGGCCTGACAGCGCTTATAGTTGGCATATAGGTTTGCGCTACGATGCGCGCTGTGCAGGCGTATGTGGCACAGAATGCCAAGGCGTACCACGTTGATTCAGCAATTTGGTGTATGGCCAATGTCATCTGGCCATGCAAACGTTTGGCTCGCAAACCACCGCGATACGAAACATTGCGGCCACCACCCCGCTTAGCAAGCGTGCTGCGCAGCGGCAAACTGCGACCAACAGTTGTGATAACATTTGAGGAGGCGAGCGCGATGAGTCAGGAATTTTCGCCGCAAGGAGCCCAATCTGCAGCAACAACGGGTCCTCGCGTAACTATGTCAACACATACGTCATCGTCAACACATACGTCGTCGTCAACACATACGTCATCGTCAACAGCCTCGGTTTCGCCTTGTACGGAGCTGCGCGCAGTGGCTTGGATCGGCGGCGCCATGGACGCCTATACCCAATTGTTGCGTCGTTATGTACCTGCCGGGCAACAATATTTTCAGTGGTATCAATATCGTGCGATAAAACGTTGGATCCAGCAGCATCAGCAGCAACAAACCCTCATTATTGCGCACAGTTATGGTGCCAGTACTGCCGCAGCCATCGTGGCTGAGGGGTATCGGGTGTCAGAACTGATCACCATAGATCCCGTCGGATGGCGAAAGCCTAACGCGATGCAGCTGCGGCGTTTTTGCCAACATTGGCGTAATTATTGTGCAGCTGATCCGCGATTAAATTTTGCGAATCTTGTGGCGCGCTGCGGTGGTCATTGGCATGACTGGCCTGCCAGCTGTGCGCATCAACATCAGCGCTTAAACGTTGACCACGCCATGATTGTTAGCCAAGTGCTTTCGCAGTGGCGGCAATCGCTGAGCAACGCGTCCACTGTTGCTTGTGCGACCCCTTCTTGCCATGATGCTATAACAACCAGTGGGGTAAACCGCTCGCCTGCGGTTCATCGAGATAAAATGTCTCATTTGCAACTGGTGGTGAATAACGAGCAGGGTGAGCGTTCACAGGACAGTCGCAGTTAAACGAGCTGCACACCGGCATCAACGAGATAGTCGTCACGCGCATAGTGACATAATGTAAAAATGGCGCATCAACGTTCATGTCGATATAGAGATGACGGTCGGCGCTAGACACAGCTACTTATCAAAGACTGTGATAAAAGATAGTTATGACAGACAGTTCTCGTGGCAAAACGGCGTGGCAAAACGGCAATGTTGCGTTGCGTTGCGTTGCGTTGCGACAGCGGCGTATTGCCTATAGGCCACAATGAATGTTGCTGCCGAAATCTTCGATGTAGATGACACGCAAGGGACAGTCAATGAACACTGTCCCTTATCGTTATCATCTGGCAAGTCCGTAATTTACTATGGCGCGGCATGATCGAGCGTTCGATAGGTTGCTTGCCTTCGACGTTATTGGTAATCCGCCAAAATTTTATCGTATCGACCATCTTGGCGGATCTGTTTTAAGCCGGCATTAAAGGCTTGCACTTGTGCTTCGGATACGGTCTTTTTACTAAACATGACGGAGACTTCTTTATCACCCAAATGCACACCTTGTGCTTTGATTTGTTGATCTAAACCTTTACGGCGCAGCATGGAGCTGGCAACAAAGCTATCTTCCAAAAATCCCTGAATATCTTGATCAATGAGCCGCGCTAAGTTGAGTTCACTCATGCTAGCTTCGACAAATTTATCTTTGCTGGCAGGCAAGGATGACAGTGATAAAAACTCTTCACCATAAAAATAATCACTGACGATGCCCACCTTATTACCCGCCATGACGAAATTGGCCAAGGTATTAAATTCGGCAAAATCATTCATCGCTAAAACGTAAAGTGAAAATTTTTCTTGGCGATAGCTATCAGAAAAATGGGCAAATTCGAGTCGGGCCGGTGTTTTTGACGCACCCAATAACATATCGATTTGACCTTCACGAAGCTGCGCGATAAGTTCCGACCAAGGTCCTTGCTGCATGACCAAGGTGCATTTCATGTCGCTGGCAATAGTCTCCATCAGCTGTATATCCAACCCCGTCACTTTGCCGGCAATTCCCATATATTGGTAGGGCTCCCAGGCATCAAAACCTAGCCGAAGTTGACAAGCTGGTGCTTTATCTTCCGCGGTAGCGGCGGTCGGTGCGAGGTTTGATGAGGACGCTGCCGGTTCAGCGGCGGAATCTGTAGCTGTAGCATTTGTGGTATTGGCTGCAGCTGCAGTATTTGGCGTTGTCGCAGGAGTAGATTCTGGTGCGGGTGAGCAGGCCGTTATGAACACGAGACAACTAGCGGCAAGCAGAGTGACCAATGACGTAAAATGATTCATCACAAGCTCCTTGTTTCAAATGACTTCTCAAGCGTAGTGTAAATTACTCACTCCGACAGCCCAACCCGCAAACAATCTAGCCAGCAACCGCTTTAAAATTTATAAGCTTCTGAATTTATAGAAGTGTTTTTTTGCGTTTGGTCCTAGAGCTATGGTTGGCGGCCTGCGTGATGGGCTATTGATTCGACAAGTATTTGCGTTGCATCATCAATACTTCGTTTTCGCAGCGATTTGGGCTGGCGATTTTCCCGACCTTAACTACAGTTAGCCTCACCAAGACCCATAACATCCGGTCTTTGGATCTATCCAGTACGTGCGTGCTTCAGGTGGCTGGTGTTGCTCACCAGCGTCTATTCATTTTCGGCGAAGGATGATTCTCATGGCTTTGGTAAAAAAAACGGCTGTGTCAGCGGCTGTCACCTCAGACCCTCAAAAAACCAGTTCAGCAGTGGCTCGTGAAGCCGAGTTGCAGCGCAAACGCGCTCGAACCTTAGCAAAGCAGCAGCAAGTGGCCGAGCGCGTCGCGGCGGCGACAGGGCAATTGGCGGCAGGCATTAACGAAGCTGCATCTGCAGCCGAGGAGCTGCGCCGCTCATCCGACCAAATCGCTGCAGGTGCCGAAGAAGCGTCAGGGGCGGCACAAGAATCGTTGGCGGCGTTTAAATTGGTCATGCAAGCCATCGCACAGCAGCTGCAAAGCGCCCGGCTAAGCCAAGAACGCAGTAGCAATGTGCAGCAGCTGACGCAAAAAACCAATGATGACATCGCATTACTGATTAAAAACGTGGGTATTGCCGCGCAGCGCCAAGCAGGTTCGGTTGCCATGGTCGCCGAACTAGAAAAGCAAGCCGCGAACATTGGTGAAATTGTCAAAGCCGTGGTGCGAATTGCCGATCAAACCAATTTATTGGCGCTTAACGCAGCCATTGAGGCTGCCCGTGCAGGCAAACACGGCAAAGGGTTTGCGGTGGTGGCTGATGAGGTTCGAACCTTGGCGGAGACATCGGAAAAAAGCGCCAAACAAATCCAAGATTTATTAGTACAAATTCAGCAAGAAGTGCGGGTGATCTCCGAAGGGATCAATATGACGGCGCAGTCGGTCGAAGGCGAAGTCGAAAAGAGCAAAGTCATCTCTACGCAGTTAGCGGAGATCCGCAGCGATATGGCGTCTATTGTCAGTGGTATCGTGGAGATTGCCACCGGCGCAGAGCAGTCGAATGTGGCTTCGTTACAAGCACTGCGCGGCTCTGAGGATATTGCCGCGGCGGCAGAAGAGCAAGCGGCAGCTGCCAGCGAAGCGGCCAAAACGGTTGAGGAGCAGTCACAAGCACTCAGTGAATGTGAAAGTGCGGCATAAAATTTATCCGATTTAGCCGATGAGCTGAAAAACTCCCATGATGTTGCAAAGAGCGCCGAGGATGTGGCGTCGGCCGCGGAGGAATTATCATCCGCAGTACAAGAAATTACCCGTGCCGCGATACAAATTATGACTGCGGTGGAGCAAATTCGCCGTGGTGCACAGTCGGCATCGGCGGCCACCGAAGAATCATCGGCCGCCATCAGCCAAATTGAACGCGGCATCGAAATTGCGCAGCAGCGCGCCAGTGCGGGTGCGCAGCGCGTCGAAAATATGCTGCAAGCCATGGCCATGAATAAAGCATCGGTGGAGGATCTGATCCGTGGCATCGCCCATTCTGTGCAAGCCACCCGCACCAGTATTCGGCAAGTGAAAGACTTGGAACAAGTATCTCGTCGTATCGACAAAATTGTCGAAGCCATTACCACGGTATCCATTCAAACCAATATGTTGGCGGTGAATGGGTCCATTGAAGCGGCGCGCGCCGGCGAATTTGGCAAAGGTTTTGTGGTGGTTTCCACCGATATTCGTAATTTAGCGCGCGACTCGGCAGAAAATGCCGATCGTATTAAAGATTTGGTCAAAGGCGTGCAGGATCAAATCGCGGTGGTGAGTAATGACTTGGATGAAATCGCCAAAGCGGCCGTGGCCGAAAGTGAACAGGCCAAAGTTTCGGCGGCGAATCTCATGTTGATTGAAACTGATATTGCGGAAGTGGCACGCGGATCCCAAGAGATTCTGGCCAGTGCCAATGAAATTGCCGTCGCCATTAGTCAGGCCAAGAAAGGAGTGGAGCAAATTGCTTCGGCAGCGCAAGAGGCAGACAAAGCGGCCACGGAAGCCGCGGCGGCCGCCGTGCAACAATCGAAAGGTGCGGAAGAGCTGGCTGCGGCCATCGAAGAAATTGCATCGTTATCGGATGAACTGCAAAGCATGTAGCGACAGGAGCTGCTATGACATCAATGTCAGCGGAACTAAGCAACGAGCGTGAAAGCTCCGAGATAGCAAACTCTGAGCTGGTCAGCATCGAGCAAGCCGAGTTGCGGCAGTTTGTCACCTTTGTGGTGGCCGACGAGGTGTTTGCGGTGGATATGGCACCGGTTCAAGAAATTATTCGAGTGCCAGCTGTGGTTCGGGTGCCACTGGCACCGCCAAGTTTGGAAGGGTTAGCCAATTTACGCGGTCGAGTGCTACCGATTATTTCGCTGCGTCGGCTATTCGCGGCGGCAGAACGGGCACCAGATGACGCCTCACGTGCCGTGGTGATTGATTTGGGTCAACCGCTCGGGTTTATTGTCGATAGAGTGACGAGCGTGATCAGTGTGGAGCCACATCAGATCGAAGATGTCACCGATATCAAACAGACGGTCAACAGCGAGTTGTTGATTGGGGTGCTGAAGAATGTCGCAGGCTATTCCATGGTGATGCTGTTGGACTTTGCCAAGCTGATTGCGCATGAATTTGCTGCGATCCAGCAATGTAGCCAGCAACAAAATCTGTCGCTACCGGCCGTTGATGCGCCAACCGAGGACGACGTGGTCAGCGATGAATGGCAACTGGTGAGTTTTAGTGTCGATGGCGAAGAATACGCTATTGATATCGCGCATGTGCAAGAAATTGTGCAAGTACCACCGCAAATCGTCAATGTACCTAACACCGCCTCGCATGTGCTGGGTTTAATGACCCTGCGTGAGCGTTTGTTGCCTTTGGTCTCGCTGCGGACGCTGTTTCACTTACCGTCCGCGCCCATTACCGAGCAATGCCGTATTGTGGTGGTGGCCTTGTCCGGCGCACCGCACTCGGCGGCGGTAGGAATTGTGACCGATACGGTGTCTGAAGTGCTGCGTGTGCCACGGCAATTGGTGGATGCCATGCCAGCGCTCTTGCTGCAACAGCAACAGCGGCAAGATATCAGCCAAATTTGTCGGCTCGATGGCGGCAAACGCTTGGTGTCGATCATCTCTGTGGCGGAGATGTTTCAACAACGTGCGGTGATGCAGGCGATGTCAGTCGCGGCGCAAGAGGAGGGAACAATGCAGCATTCCGAGAGCTCGGCGGTGGAGAGCGACGACGATCTTACCGATGATGATTGGCAAATTGTGGTCTTTCGGCTGGCGGATGGTGAATTTGGCGTCCCGATAGATACCGTGCAGGAAATCGTCCGCATTCCAGAGCAGCTGACCCATGTGCCGAAAGCACCTTCGTTTGTGGAGGGGGTGATCAACTTACGGGGCGCTGTATTGCCCGTGATTGATCAGCGCACGCGATTGGGACTACCTAGCACCACGCGCAATGAACGGCAGCGCATTATGGTATTTACCCTGCGTGGTGCTCGGGTTGGGTTTATTGTGGATGCCGTGACGGAAGTGCTCAAAGTGCCACAACGTTTTATTGAGGCTGCGCCTCAGTTGTCCGCCGCACAAACGCGTTTGTTAGGGCAAGTTGCGAACTTACCCCATCAGGATCGCATGATTCAGTTACTCTCACCAGAACAGCTGCTGGATGGTCAAGAAGAATTGGCAATGGTGGCCATGCAGTAACCGTGCGTCAATAACATGGTGTGGTCTAATAAGGTGGTGATGGCATAGGTAAGCAGGTGAAAAGGCAAGCAGGTGAACAGGCATGGCGTTAAAACTGTTAATTGTCGATGATTCAGCCTTAATGCGTCGGCAACTCAGTCAGTTGTTTGAAGCCGAAGGTGATTTTGTGATCCGAACGGCACGAACAGGGAAAGAGGCTATTGAGGAAAATTCAACCTTTTTACCTGATGTGATCACGCTCGATATCAATATGCCAGAGATGGATGGCCTAACGGCCTTATCTTTTTTAATGGCATCGCGCCCCGTTCCAGTGGTGATGGTGTCATCACTGACGGAACGAGGGGCTTTGTCGACGTTCGAAGCGCTGGCGTTAGGGGCGGTCGATTATATTGCCAAACCTGATGGCACTATTTCTTTATCCATTGATGTGATTAAAGGCGAGCTGGTTCGAAAAGTTCGTACCGCAGCACGAGCGCGACCGCGGCAACGAGATGCTTCGTCAGCGCTGCAAAACGGTTCTGCGTCCATGCCTTCGGCGTCGCCACGTCTCCCCCCAACAACAACGGAGTCAGCCGCGCGGTCCAACATGGGGGTATCTGCTAAAGTGGCGGCGGGTCGCCACCATGAGGGTGTTGTGCTGATTGGCGTATCCACCGGCGGTCCCGGGACTTTGGAGCTGATTTTACCGAAACTGCCGGCCGATTTTCCGCTACCTATTGTGATCGCGCAGCATATGCCGGGCTCGTTTACTGGACCTTTTGCCAATCGTTTGAACGCCTTGTATCCGATCCATGTCGTCGAAGCGAATAAGCCGATGCCGTTGGCTGCGGGGACGGTTTACATTGGCAAAGGCGGGGCCGATGTGGTGATTAGCCAGCGGGGTAGCCAAAAAATTGTCATGCCAAAGCCGGAATGTAAAACGCAGCTATGGCACCCCTCAGTTGAGTTATTGGGGCAATCTGCATTAGCGCATTTTCAACCGCAGCAGATTATTGCGGTGATGTTAACGGGGATGGGCAATGATGGGAGTCAGGCCTTTGCATCCATCCATCAACAAGGCGGACGCACGATTGCCGAGTCCGAAGAGTCCTGCGTGGTGTTTGGTATGCCAAAAGAATTAATTGAACGACAAGGTGCGGGAATGGTATTGCCAGCGCACAAAATCGCGGCCCAAGTGCTGCGGTGGGTCCAAGAGGCACGATAACAACCTAAGTTTGCTTCGCGAGGAGGTGTTCATGGCACTGATCAAGTCATCTGCACACGCAGATACACCGTTAGCGTGCACCTTGCTGTCGCAAGATACTGCGACCTTAGTGCAGATGTTAACGGACGACGATTGGACGATACGACGGCAAGCGGCCTTTGCGTTAGCACAACATCCTGAAACGACGGCGATCTTGGCGGACCGTTGGCAGCACGAGCCTGAGCCGCAGGTGCGACATGCCATTGTGACCAGTATGGTACAGATAGCCACCGCGGAGGTGGCAGATATTTTTTTACAAGCGTTAGCCTGTGATGATCCGCAGTGGCGCAATCAAGCCATCATCGCGTTACAACAACTGCCACAATGGGTTGAACCACAATTGGACCGTTTGTTGTGTGATCATGATATTGACGTCCGTATTATGACGGTGACGTTACTGGCATCACTGCCGATTACGGCGGTGGAACATAGATTAATTCGTGTCATTGAGCAAGATCAACATGTCAATGTGTGCGCAGCCGCGATCGATATTCTGGGGGAGGTTGGCTCCGAACAGGCGATTGCGGCATTACAAGCGGTCAGTCAGCGTTTTGAGCATGAGCCTTTTATAGCCTTTGCGGCGGAGTTAGCGTTAAAGCGCATTCGGGGGGACTAACCCTTGGCTCATATCAGTATTACCCTTGATGAATTTTTGAAGTTTCGCGAGTTTTTTTATCGGAAAACCGGTATTCGCTTTGAGGAGAGCAAACGTTATTTTGTTGATAAGCGTCTGATCGAGCGAATGGAAGCCACACACAGCGGTAGTTTTCGTGAATATTTCTCGTTGCTGCGCTTTGGCAATGCCACGGATGAGTTGCAAATACTCACCAATGTCATGACGGTCAACGAGACCTATTTTTTTCGCGAAGATTATCAATTTAAGTGTTTGGTCGATTCGATGTTAGCGGATGTGGTGAAGCGTAAACCGAAAGGATCCACCATTCGGATTTGGTCGATCCCATCGTCATCGGGAGAAGAGGCCTACAGTATTGCGATCTATTTATTGGAGTATTGGCGGGGTATTGCGCAGTGGGATGTTGAAATAATTTCGTCGGATATCGACACCCACATTTTGCAAAAAGCCAAGCAAGGCATTTACAACAAACGCTCTTTACAGCATGTCCCAGAGGCGCTGTTACGTAAATATTTTCAGGCGCTCGGTGATGGGCAATACCAAATTTGCCAAGACCTGCGCGATGTTGTGAATTTTACCCGCGTCAATTTAAGTGATGTCGCCGATACCTGCAGCTACCGGCATTTTGATGTGATTTTCTGTCGTAATCTACTGATTTACTTTGATGATTTATCTAGGTTAAAGGCGGCGGAAGTGTTTTTTGATGCGTTGGAACCTGGCGGTTTTATTTGCTTGGGACATTCCGAATCGATGAGCCGGATCTCGTCGCTGTTTCGCATTCGACATTTCCCTCAGGCGATTGTATATCAAAAACAGGAGACCCCTGTGCCATGAGTCGGATCCTTGTCGTCGATGATGCTGCCACCGTTCGGCTGTATCAGCGCCAATTGCTAGAACAGGCTGGTTTTCTGGTCGACGAAGCTATAAACGGCCTTGAAGCGCAAGAACAAATTGCCAGACATGGCGGTTACGACTTGTACTTGGTCGACGTCAATATGCCACTGCAAGATGGTTATGGTTTTTTGCGCGCGTTACGTGCAATGCCGATCTCGCCGGCACCTGCGGTGGTGATTTCCACCGAAGCCGCCGCCATCGATCGCGAGCGAGCCTATGCCGCTGGTGCCAATTTTTATTTGGTAAAACCCATTCGCCCGGATCTGCTATTGCAGGTTTGTCAGCGTTTTCTGGCGGCGTCCCTCGGCCTTGCCAACGCATCGCAACGGGCAGTTCAACCGTCAAACCATGGAGGTGAGCAGTGAACGCGTTATTGCAACAATTTTTGGCGGAAGGCCGCGATTTGTTGCAGCGGATGGCCGAAATTTTATTGTTGATGGAGCAACAACGTGATCCAGCGTTGATGGCTGAGTTGTTCCGTACCGTGCATACCCTCAAGGGCAACAGTGGTTTATTTTCGTTTCCTGAAATGACCCAAGTGTTGCACGCCGCGGAAGATGTGATGGATGCCGTTCGGCATGAGCGGTTAGAGGTGAGTAGTTGCTTGATTGATCAACTGCTGCAAAGTTGTGATTTTGTCAGTGAGCTATTTGCAGATATCGAACAAACCGGGGGGATTGCCAGCTATCACGGCACGCCAGCGATCCAGCTAAGTGGTACCTTGCGGCGGTTATTAGAGGCTCCGGAGGCTGTGAGCGAGGCCGCAACATCCGCCCATAACCGAACGCATCATGCTACCGAATGCTCGCCTCGGCCTGCCTGGTTAGATCCTGCCTGGTTAGATCCTGCATGGTTAGCGCAGCGGGGGCCGCTATCACTAACCAGTATGGCAGTAGAGGAGCCGACGACGGCGGCGGATGAACTGTACTGGGTGTGCTATGAACCCGATGCTCAGTGCTTCTTTAATGGGGAAGATCCATTTTACAGCATGCGTCAGCTCAGCGGGCTGCGCTTTATCACGGTAAAATCTCGGCAGCTGTCGCTTGAATCGCCTGCACTTTTGTCTGTACCAAACACCTTGTTGCTCGATCTTGATGTCTATGATTGTCAGCTGCAATTTGTCGCACTGGTGGCGACGACAGACACGGCGTTGGCGCAACATTTTCGGTATGTCCGCGCCCAAGTACAGTGGGTATTGCAGCGTGATGTGGAGCCATCCTCCGTGGGGGCGTCGATGCAACATCGCGACATAACCATGCCGGATCCACAGGTTCTGGCTGCACTAAGCCCGTTACAGCTGGCCATTATGACGGCGCAATATCATATTTTACGGCACGTTCAGCGCGAGATACTTGCACCATCGTCTATGGTAGACGCGCCTCTGGTAAACGCGCCTTCGGCAGATGCGCCCAAAACAGATGCGCCCCACGTCGAACCGTCAAGGGCAGAGCTTCACTCCGGACAGCCACATGTCTCGCCGTCTCAGGCGGCCGCGGCATGGCAAGATGCCCGAGCACAAGCGGCACTGATCAGTGCCGCTTGTGCTCGGG
>Ga0209812_10000633_pt1 | contig 30060 bp, 28 predicted proteins | sample JI71714BDNA_FD_187502 | JGI IMG/M metagenome (GOLD analysis project Ga0209812, IMG submission 187502) | Wastewater effluent complex algal communities from Wisconsin, to seasonally profile nutrient transformation and Carbon sequestration -... | ecosystem: Engineered > WWTP > Effluent > Algae...
TCAGCGGGCTTTCGAGCGACATGGGGTCGCCTTTTGTTGGTTACTTATTTTGGCGAAGCAAAATAAGTAACTCGCCCAAGGGGCGAAACGCTTTTAAAAGTAAGTTCGCCGCGAAAGCAAAAATGCAAAAAAAAAAGCTCACCGCTAAGGCAAAACATGAGATCTAAACCAAGCCGCCTGCAAGGCAAATGTCAGGAACTGGCACAAAGCTGTCGTGTCGCCGATCCAAAACCGAACCTCGTCGTATTTAACCGTTATTGTGCCAATATTGTGTCAAGGCTGATTTCGATTTACGCCCCTTGTGTGAACGTGCGTGTGTCGGCTCGCGCATGCATAGCCTTACTGATAGTTGGCAAGATCGATGCATGACTGACGCGACAGCATTAAAATCTGCGCGTATTTTCGTTCTCATGCATGTTGCTTTATGATCGTGTCACTACTGCAAGATTGCATTGGGTGAAGCTGCACTAATGCCAACGCCAACTTATGAAGAAATAAGAGATTATTATGTCGTCACTAAATATTGTTACGCAGCCAACTCATAGTGCCACCGGCCCAATTATTATCACCGGTGCCACTCAGCGGGTGGGCTTGTATTGCGCGCTGCACTTACAGCAGCTGGGATATCAAGTGGTGACTACCTATCGGCGTGAGCAAGAGAATGTGCGCACGCTGCGGGAGCGTGGCATCGATTGTATTGCTGTTGATTTCACCGATTTGGAACAAACCTGTGGTTTTATTGAGCAAATCCAAACTAAATATCCTTCGATCCGCGCATTAATTCATAATGCGTCAGTATGGCAAAAGGACCATCCTAAACCGGTTCAACTGCAAGGTGAGGCGCTCCGAGCCGCAGTTCGTGCGGACATGACCTTGTTTGATGATATGCATCTCATTCATAGCCGTCTTCCTTACGTCTTAAATCGTGCATTACTACCGCAATTGTATGCGGGCGCGGAAACCTTTGGCGGGGCGGATATCATTCATATGTCAGATTTTGTCGCCGCACATGGTAGTCAAAAACATCAAGCCTATGCCAGTTCTAAAGCGGCATTGGAGAATCTAACGCTATCTTTTGCACGCGTGCTCGCGCCGCACATCAAAGTCAATGCGATTGCGCCAGCCCTGTTGATGTTTAATGAGCGCGATGATGCTGACTACCGCGCGGAGCAATTGGCAAAATCATTAATGCAGATCGAACCCGGTGCAGGTGAGGTGCTGGCTACCCTCTGTTATTTATTGCAAAGCCGTTATGTCACCGGTCAAGTGGTTGCGGTCGATGGTGGTCGTGGTTTGAAGTTACCCTAATGGCCCGGTTGAGCTTTTTTTAGATGTTAAAAGCAAGCGGGTGGGGGCAACGTTACTGGCGAAATGGGCCAATGCATCGGGCGGGCGCGGATGTTAATTTTGCCGATATCGTGCACATATTTGGATTTCGCTCCATCAAAATCGGGCGTTGGGTGCGTGCTGATGAACAACAGCAGGCGGCCAACTGGTTTTTTGATTCATTGTGTGATTTACAACATTTACTCCAGTTACCCGCCACGGCATTGTCCTTTGATGGACGCTTGTCGCTTAGTTTTGGCACTGGAGGTCAGCTCGGAACCTGTGCGCATTATCAACCGCAGGGGCGGATCTTAGCTTTAGCCAAGCATGCCGGTGGGGGCAGTTTAGCGCATGAATGGTTTCACGCCTTTGATCACCATATTAGTGATGCCTTATTTGATCTGGCATCACCTTTCGCCAGTTTGGCGCCGCACACACATACCTCAGATTTGAGCGCAGCTCCAGCTCGCACAACCGCATTTCACATGGCCAGTGCATTATGGCTAGATGGCGCCCGTGTTAAGCCGCACCCTTTAAACCAAGCTTTAGATGCGGCTTATGCTATGGTTTTTTTACAACCCGATGGTCGCATGCAGCCGTTTGTCGGCTGTTCACTGCGTTATGATCAACTTCATGGGCGACGATACTATGGTCGACCTGAGGAGTTAGCTGCCCGAGCGTTTGAACGCGTGTTACAATCACAGGGCCTTAAAAATACCTTTTTGGTGAGTGGTACTGTGCAAAGTGCGGCCGCGAAAGCGGGTCTTTATCCTGATGCAAACCACAGCGCTATGCTGGCATCGTTATGGTTTGGCTATTTTCAGCGATTGGGCGTTGCATTGCAGGCAAAATCAGGCACACAGCGCAAAGGGTTGTGATCTTGCAAAAAAAAAGCCCCTGCATGCAGGGGCGAAGAGCGGATGTTGGTGCTCAAGGGTCAATATCGAACGGAAAAAAGACTGCCAGGATGTGTTGCGGCAAAAAAACAGGTACCTTCGAAGTCAGACTCTGATGATACCTGTGGTCAGGAACCTAGTTTTGCCATCTGCAACAACATGTGTATGTTATACCCCAAACATGATATAAGAAGAAATCGAATATAACTTAGCTTTGATTCGGAAAAAACTAACATGACGCCGGTGAATTTTAATCAGCTGTATTATTTTTACCAAGTAGCTCGCGAAGGCAGTATTGCGCGTGTCAGTGAGCTTTTGCATATTACGCCACAAACGGTTAGTGGACAGCTAAGCTCGTTAGAACACAGCATTGGCAGCGCTTTGTTTATTCGGCAAGGTAAAAAATGGCAGTTGACTGAAATCGGGCGTATGACCTACCGTTATGCGGAGGATATCTTCCAGCTAGGTGATGAGCTGAAAAAGATTCTTAAAAATCATCAACTGCACGAATGGGAAACCTTTACCGTTGGTATTACCGATGTTCTACCCAAAGCGTTTATTTATGAAATGCTAAAACCCGTGATGCAAAATCAGGGACAGTTGCGACTGATTTGTCGCGAAGGCGAACAAGGGCAATTGTTGGCTGAGCTGGCGCTAAATAAAATTGATCTGGTGTTATCTGATCAGCCTATCCAGCCCGGTAGCCACCTCAAGGCGTATTCGCATTTATTAGCAGAATCAGGCACCAGCTTTTTTGCCAGCAGTGCATTAGCACCTAAATTAACAGATGATTTTCCGCAAAATTTACATCAAGCCCCGATGTTGATCCAAAGCCGTCGCTCAACGGTGCGCCAGCATTTAATGGCATGGTTTGAACAACAATCTATTCATCCCACCATTGTTGCAGAGTTTGATGATAGTGCTTTAATGAAAGCCTTTGGCCAGCAAGGTACCGGTTTTTTTGCCGCGCCCAGTCAAATTGAACAAAAAATTTGTGAACAGTACCAAGTCCAGGTGATTGGACGAACGCCGCATGTGAAAGAGGCATTTTATGCCATCTCGGCGGAACGTAAAATTACCCACCCAGCCGTGTTAACACTGATCCAAGCGTTGTCAGCACTTCGCTAACGACATAAAAACCATCAAGGATACAGACTGTTTTCTGGCGGAGTTCGAAACAGTAACAAGGCCACAGCAACTGGCTATGGCCTTGGGTTGGACGCTGTTGAGCATACTGGTGTGAGTTGTTCAGTCCGGATTGTGGTTTAACCGCTCGAGTACTGCGGTTTATTCACCATTCCAACGCTAAATATTACACGCCTTTTCATACGCTCTTTTTCTAATAAGGTGTTTGTTTAACGTCGATGTTGTGCTGTTTTAGCCGTGTTGCCACCGCCACTCAATGCCTGATGGTCGCGAGCAAAGCGACTTAACTGTTTCTGGGTTTGTGCTGTGGCTTCTAATAATTGTTGCCCAGCTGTTTCAATGGACGACATTTGCTGATACGCATTCGCTGTTCCTTGTTCAATCGCGGATAAATGTTGATGTGTCTGCTGGTAACGATGCTCAAGTTGCACCACCGCATGACTGATTTGTTGAACACCGTGCTGCGCCTGATGAAGTTGCTGACTTAAGGTATTGAATTCATGCTGTGTGGTACTGATTTGAGCTTGTGCATCACTGGCTTGATGGTTTAAACGTTCGGATTCCGCCCGAGTTTCGCCCACCAAGCGCTCCATATCGTTCAAAAAGCCAGAAATTTGTCGTGTCGCTTCATTCACTTTTGCAGCTAGTGTCCTCACTTCATCGGCAACGACTGCAAAGCCTCGACCGGCATCTCCTGCACGCGCAGCCTCAATGGCTGCATTAAGTGCCAACAGGTTGGTTTGATCGGAAAACCCCTCAACCATCTGTAAAATTTTACGCACGTTTTCGGAATTGTGTTGTAACCCTGTCACGGTCGCGCCAAAGGAATCCAACAATTGCACAATAGCTTTTAATTGCGTGTTTAAGCGCTCCATACGCTCACCTGCATTTAACGCACTTTGCACTGAGGTGTCCGCGACTGCGTTCATTGATTCGCTATGCTGAACGATATGGCTGAGCTCATGCAAGACGGTATCACTGTCGCCACGAATTTTTTCACTACGTTGTTCGGTATCTTTTAAATGGCCGCGAGTGGTGGTGACGGCATCACCGACTTGCTCATTCATATGATGGGTGTGGAGCGATTGTCGGTGCAGTTCCGACAGCAACACCGCAAGTTGTTGGACAAAGTGATTGTATTCATCGGATAACGTACGAAATTCATCAAAGGTAAAGGCGGGAAGTTTTAAATCTAGATCGGCCCCTTTGCGGTTTGCCTCTTGCAGTGCATTGACCAATGCCTGTACCGGACGAACGATGAGAAATTGCAAATAGAAAAAGGTAAAAATGAAGGCGCCGCTGCCCAATACTAGCAGGGTCCACCACCAAGTGTCAGTCTGTTCAGTGCCGTTCCACGTCAGGGCTGCAATAAAAATTGCAAATAAAAATATGAGATTACCAAACAGCTTTCGCGTCAATGTAAAAAAAAATGCTTTTTCGATACTTCGATAGATGTGCATAAACGCCATAACTATTTTCCTTGCCTAATTGACGGACAAATTCAGTCGGTGCGCTGTGAACTTCACAGTCAGTGACGATGATGGTATGCATGCGTTTGGCGATTTTAGCTGCATAAGTCTTGGCGCCATGTCACATTAGTAGCGAGGCGCTGGCATTTACCAAAACTGACTTTGTTTCATCGTCATAATACCTTAGCAAAAATCTGTACAATTTGAGTTAAATCATTATGTTTTAGCGAAATTTCATTTGTATGCGCGATACCCACATGTCGTTAACCATCAGGTTGAAGTCAATGCGACACGGGCAATACAACAACAAGGTGCACAACCCATAAAACGAAAGGAAAAATCGGCGGGCCCATGTTGGAGGACACAACAGCACAATGCAGCACAAGGGAGAAACATTAGGTGATGCCATAGTGTGGTGGCATCTGCAGGATTTAAGGTTGAGGCGGCACCAAGGCCATCGCCTCAACCTTGGGTATGGATTAACTTAAACGATCCAAGACCGCTTGTGTGAAATCTGTGGTCCCGTGGGTGCCACCAAGATCACGTGTCGTGCGATCGCCGCTGGCGATAACGTCAGATACCGCCGCCAAAATACGCTGAGCTTCGGTTTTCATGCCTAAATATTCCAGCATTTGGATAGATGCTAAAATCACCGAGCTTGGATTGGCCAGGTTTTTACCGGCGATGTCTGGTGCACTGCCATGAACCGCTTCAAAAATTGCACAGTCAGCGCCGATATTGGCACCAGGCGCCATTCCCAAGCCACCGACTAAACCGGCACACAGATCTGACAAAATATCACCGAACAGATTGGTGGTGACAATGACATCAAATTGCTGTGGATTCATCACCAGTTGCATACAGGCGTTATCGACAATCATTTCGTTGCTTTGAATATCAGGATAGCGACTGGCCACTTCACGTGCGGTTTTTAAAAATAAACCTGAGGTTGATTTTAAAATGTTGGCTTTATGCACAATGGTGACTTTTTTACGCTGTTCACGGCGCGCCAGTTCAAACGCGAATGTGACAATACGTTCTGCACCATCTCGTGTCACGATACTTTTGGCTTCCGCAGTTTGGCCATCGGCACTGACGATTTGTCCAGCACCAGAATACATCCCTTCGGTATTTTCGCGAACTGTGATGATATCAATGTTGTCGTAGCGGGCTTTTGTGCCTTTAAATGACACTACCGGACGCACGTTGGAATACAGATTAAATTTTTTGCGTAACGTGACATTGATCGAGGTGAAGCCCTCACCAACTGGCGTGGTGAGTGGGCCCTTCAGGGTGATTTTATTACGTGCGATGGCATCTAAGGTGGCTTGTGGCAGCAACTCACCGGTATTCTCGAGGGCGGTTAAACCGGCATCGACATATTCATATTCAAATGGACAACCTACTTTATCTAATACCGCGATCGCGGCTTCAACAATGCTTGGGCCAATGCCATCGCCTTTAATGACGGTAATTGTTTGTTTGCTCATAGTTAACCTTTGTTGTTCAACGTGCCACATGACAGAAACGCTGTCGTTTGCTGCGAGTGTTTAACCCGCTTTATCGTTCAGGTATCAAGATCAAACCCAAGTCGAGCCGAGACTTGGGCCGCTATGCCTGTGTCGAGATCCTTAAAAACAGCATCATCATGTGGAAGGGTTGGTGTCGTGGCAGAAACGGCGCGAGTATAGCGCTTCTTGTAATCTGTTGCCAGATTTGACCTTGCACTGCGCTATAAGTGTGGAAAATACCGAATATAACGAAAAATGATGAAATAAAACTACAAATCAACACCAATCCGACAGCAAACATCTGAATGTAAAAGAATTTCCTGTAAGAAGTCTGACCAGCGTAAGCTAAGTGCAGGTTCTCTACTGCGATAGTGTTGATAGGCTATGGCGCAGTCCTGCACATTCCCTAACCAAAGCCCGCGTAAAATGTCCAAGGCCAGGTTTAACGAGTGCCAAGCCATATCGGCGTTGTGCTCGGCGGCGCTGCTGCGGCCGTTGGCCATATCGAGTAGCGTTTGTAACCATGGTTTGGGAAAGTGTAACGCCGCGGCTTGTTGTTGGATCGGCTGCCACAGTTCATGCTGTTGCAGCATTTTATTTGCGAGCAGCCATGCCTGCATTGCTGGACGTTCATTCCAACAGCGATGTTGCAATATCTGCTGCAGCAACAACAAACTTAGCTGACGGCATTGACTGCCATCCAGTGAAGGTGGTGATGTGTTGGAGCTATGGTTGGGTTGCAGTTGCAACACGATAAATGCGAATGTCTTAAACCATGGTAATAATAATTCGAGAGCCGGTTTTCGTTCTTGGTAAAGCTGTTTATCGAGCCACGCCTCAATTAAAATCGCCGGTAGCTGATCTTGGCCAATACCAACGATGGCATGTCTAACATCCGTAATAGCGGGCTCCGCTTGCAATAATACAGTGGCATGCTGACAAATATACTCGGCGACACTGGGGGCGTTTTGCAGGCTTTCTACTTGTTTTTTTATGCTCGATTGCCGACAGATCGCGAGCACGTTGGATAATGACCACGCGGGCGTGCTAGCAAGTGTTGCCGATTTTGTTTGTGCCAGACGTGCCAGCACCTGAGCTTGATAATCCGATGGGGCACTTTGCCATGCAAAGGTGGCTGCAGCGATCGTTGCCGTGGTTAGGCGATGCGTCCCTTGCGCGTTCGATGGAGATAACGTTGAGGGGGGCGACAACAGCCATGGCTGATGTGGGGTAAACACAGCCCATTGCGGTTGATCATCTGAAGTCGCGGTTTGCGCATTCGCTGTTAAGAGCTGATCCTGTTCGCTGTCAAGACTTGGATCTGTCGTACGCGAAAATTCGCCTTGGTTGTGATGGCGCAGCTCATTTGAACGGCCTGCAGCTTTGAGATCGTCGTTGGTCATCAAAACGCCAAAACTCAAGGGGGGCGGCTGTAACTCCCAAAGTTGCTGAACCTGTTGCAATAGCAGGTTATCGGTAGGGGATATGGCTTCAAACCATAACTTATCCAGCCGTTGTTTAAGATTCAGTCGAGGCGGATCTATAGGGTGCTGACCATTGGATTGTTGCCATTGTGGTGTCATGGATATCGCCAACGCCCAACACCATTGTAACAAGGCCGACAATGGATGTAGTTGATGCAGACTTTGTTGTCGACTTTGATAGCTCATGTCATATAAAGCATGCCAGGCACTGGGTAACGTAGGCTTCGCTCTCTGTGCCTGCGACGCTTGCGATATATCGTAATGACGACGCCACTGCAGGGCACTGGCATAGCTGGCAAAGCGCCATCGTTGCCGTGCTTTCACCAATTGTTGAGTATCAAGCACGATGTGCGCTGGGCTATTCAGAAATGCCGTCGGGGTCATCAATAGCACGACCAATCCTTCATATTGAAGGACGTGCTGATAGTGCAATCTATCCGTCACATGCAACCACAGTGCGCAACTTCGTAGCAACGCCAGTTGCATATTGGGGCTGGTGGTATCGGGCCATTCTAAGTGACGGATGAGATCATAAGGGTGTGCGCGATAGCACGCGAGTATCGCATCACTAGATTGTTGTGCCAAAACGTGTAATGCAGAGCTATCGGTGGTTTTTTTTGCCAGGACTAACCACGCGTCAATCAAGCCTTGCGCTTTATGACCCAATGGATAGGACGCGTAGCTATTGAACGATGTCGTGTTCGCAGAGCTTGCTTGATGCGCCGCTGACCGCGCAGGGGAGGGCATGTGGGAGTGAGTCGGCGAGCTCATGGCGTAGTCATGTGTAACACTAACTTGGACTGATGGGATGCGCTGGCAATTGCCGATACCGAAGCAATGCATCGGGGCCAATGGCCACCAGCTGCTGATCGATAAACAATAATGCAGTGCACTCCTGGGCTGTGGTGATCCCATCGGCAATATCACGATGCGTGCGATACCAAAGGACCTGATAAACGCGATCATTAATGCGACGCGCTTCCGTAATATCTGGGCCACCTAAATATGCGATAACTTGCGGTTGCGTTACCCCTTGATGGCGATCAAGACGCTGAATGTAGCGTGCGTTGTAAGCCTCACGATCATCCCATAGCATTTGGGTTGGATCATCTTTATAGAAGTTCATTAAGCCATACATTACAGCGGCATACACCATAAATCCCAACGCAAACCAGAACGGTTTGCGTTGCCGCGGCTTAACGTCAGGTGCAGGAGCTTGATTATGCATCATCCAGTGGGGTTCCTATCGTTCGCAGCGATGGCCATGATCTCGACCTTGCTAACGCATAATTTGATAACAAGGAATATAGGTTGAGCCTGGTAATTTCATTCTGCCTTGTTGCACAAAAGCTTGCAGTAAATGATCCATCATCGCCATCAACGTAGGCTCTCCTGATAACTGGAAGGGGCCGTGTTGACGGATCGCTCGGATCCCTTCATCTTTCACGTTGCCCGCCACTATCCCAGAAAAGGCTCGGCGTAAATTTGCTGCCAATGCCGCTTTATCTTGCTCTAAGTGCAAATCTAGGCTCGCCATATTGTGATGTGTCGGCGCAAACGGTTGCTGGAATTGCGATTCGATGTGCAAGGTCCAGTTAAAATGATAAGCATCACCCACAGCTTTACGGTAGCTCCGAACATCGGCACAGCCTTGCTTTAAGCGCTGGGCAACGGCGGCAGGATCGTCAATAATCACTTCAAACAGCGCCAGTGCGGCTTCACCTAGTGTCGCTTTGATAAAGGTTTGCAGTTCGTCAAAATAGGCTTTGCTGCTCTTGGGTCCCGTCAGTATCACGGGAAGAACTTGCTTGGCGTTATCGCTGTGCAGCAAGATCCCAAGTAAATACAATAATTCTTCAGCAGTGCCGGCACCGCCTGGAAATATAATAATACCATGTGCACAGCGCACAAACGCCTCTAAACGCTTCTCGATATCAGGCAATATTACCAGTTCATTCACGATCGGATTTGGCGGTTCAGCCGCAATAATGCTTGGCTCAGTGAGGCCTAAATACCGCCCTTGCCGGATCCGTTGTTTACTATGGCCGATGGTGGCGCCTTTCATTGGACCTTTCATGGCGCCTGGGCCACAGCCGGTACAGATGTCTAAGCCCCGCAGACCCAGTTCATAGCCGACTTCTTTGGTGTATTTATACTCCACTTCGTTGATCGAGTGTCCACCCCAGCACACAATTAAATTGGGGGTACTGCCAGCTTGGATCACACCCGCGTGACGCAGAATGTCAAAAACGACATGGGTGCTAAGTTCTGGGCTTTGTGGGTTACTCGCCCCCAACGTTGGGTGCGTTGTGGCTGCGACATTATGCTGCAAACGGCGGGTGTGGTAGAACAAAATATCCCGCAGCACGGCGAAAAGATGCTCGTGGATCCCTTTGATGATTTCACCATCGACAAACGCACTCGAAGGTGGGTTGAATAGTTCAATTTTGATGCCTCGTTCCCTGGCGATCAAATTGACGGCAAAATCTTGATATAAATCGTAAATTTCAGCTGAACTATCGGTATGAGAACCTACATTCAACACGGCCAAACAACAGTTTCTAAAAAGTTGAAATACCTCACTATTGCTATGTTGTTTAAGGGCATCCACTTCCAATTGTGATAACAAATCCATGGCACCGGTCGGATTTAACTGCACGTGCATTTGACACTCCTTGTGACGTCGCACCGCATTTGCAGTACGGTCATTTTATAGTTTGCAATGATGTAGGTTTCGCAAGATAAAGATGGCGCTTCACTTCGTATTGAATAGCCTTCGCCTTTTTATCTGCCGTGACCTTGTTGCGTGTTGATATGCGTTGTATACCTCGTTGTGGCGTTTATACCATGCTTTGAGTGAGGCGATCAGAGCCTAAACATGACTTTATCGCGACCATTGTGCTTCGCATCGTAAAGCGCTTCATCGGCACGATCAAAAGCACTGCGTGGGCTATCTCCCGCTTTCACCGCGGTCACCCCAAACGAGATCGTGATAGGCACATTTTCGTCTTTGAATCTAAACGGAATACGTTTAATGGCTTCGCGCAAATTGTTAAGTGGTATTTGCAAGTCATTCGGTGCGGTTTCAGGGAACAATAACACAAACTCTTCACCGCCATACCGCGCAATAAAATCAGTTTCACGCAAGCTTTGTTTGAGTGCTTTGGCGATGACGCGGAGCGTTTTATCACCTGCCGAATGCCCATAACTGTCGTTGATGCGTTTGAAATGATCCACATCGGCCAACACCACGGTCAGCGGTTTACCGCTGCGTTTCCAGCGTTTTAATTCTAATTCGTAGCGTTCATCAAAGGCGGCTCGATTGGGCAGCTGCGTCAGTGCATCTTGTAGGCTCCGCAGTTTTTGCTCGGCTAAGCGCTGCCTAAATTGCTGGGCATCTTGCTCGAGTTGAAGCAAGCGTAGCTCCATATCTTTCACGGACCCCATCAATAGCTCGCGTTGCTGGGCTTCTAGCAGGGCCCGCTCTTCGAGTGATGCAGCAATCGCTACCAATTGTTGTGAGACCAGTCGCTGTAAATCGGGCAGGGAATTGGCTTGCTCTGAATCGCTGGATAATTTTGAAATTTGCTGGTCAATACGTTGGGTGAGATGCTGGATTTTATCCTGCAACACCGCACTGGCATGGCTAGAGTTCTGCAGCGTTTGCTGAACGGTACTTAATGCTTCGTTGAGTTTGAGCAGAAATAATTGTGAGGACTGTCGCTCTTCATTGATACTGCTGATAATCACTTCAATGGTTTTAAGACAGGCTTCAAGTAAGCGTTCGATACAAAGTTCACTGAGTAAGCTCAGCCTGATTTGCTCGATGGCTTTGGCGTGTTTGCCTTCAAAGGCCAATTCACTCAGCAGATTCAATAAATCAACTGACATTTGTTTGCACAGCCGCTGTTCATCATCTTCGGCACTGATGGCATCGAGGCTTTGGTTATCACGTGCCGCGAGGGCGGTTTGATACAAATGTGTCAGTTGAGTAATGTGCGGGATCACATGTTGCACATGCGGTGCCGGTTCATCGACTTTGGCTAATAACTCACGTAAATCGCGGCGCAGCTGATTGGGCAAGCCTCGTTGTTTTTGCAGCAATTTACCGGCTTCAGACAGGGACGTTTGTGCTTGTTTGACTTGCTGCTGCTGACGCACATCCATTTGCTGCAGATGGGCCAAGGTGGCGGCGATTAACGGTTGGATCCGATCTAAATTGGCATTTTGCTGTAATTCATTACGCAGGCTGGCCATTTTATTATCCAGTTCAACATCAATGCCTTTACAGAGTAATGAAATTCGACTGATAAATTGGCTCAACAAACCAAACTGCTGATGGTAGGTGTCTTCCAATTGTTTACGGTGTTTCAGCGCGTTTTCAAGTTGCTGTTTTAAACTGTTATCAGCGTCCACTGCACCTGAGCCTTTCTCGAGTTACCTTGTTGTCAGTATATCGGTAATCCCGCCGAATGAACCACGTTTTTTGTGAGAAATTATCGCAGCAAAACACAAAAGCGGCCTTAGAGGCCGCTTTTGTGTTCAGGTACGTTTGTTTTTCTATTTTTATGATTTGGTTAGGTAATAAGGTAACCAAGTTTGTTCTTCAGTTGAGGTCAGATAGTTCATGTTCGCAAATCCAAATCAGCAATTACCGGCAGTTGGTAACGCTGCATATTTAACCAGATTTCATTTTAAAAGTAAAAGTGAAAATGAAAGCTTTCATGTTGGGTTTCATTTTTTAGGTTGTATCCTGATCGTGTCTTTGTGTTGACGTCATAGGCTAGGGTTTAGCATCGTCAGCATGACCTGAACACACCGCAGCAAAATGAATAAAGCTAGACGCAAGTATTGTGCGGCTCGAGGTCACATGGTCATTTGGCTTACTATCACCTGAGGTTCCGAGTTTGGTAGTTTATAAATGACCATTGGCCGCAACGGTATAAGTTTTGGCAAAATTATCATTACAATCCGTGTTTTGATTTGTGTCTCTGTGACAGCTTGCGCCGAGATAAAAAAAATTTACATGCCTTCATCACATGCCTGGATACCTATGCGAGCTTTGCATGTGATGACGCCATTGGGAATAAAAGAGGATTTATGCTGCTTCATGGGTTTCAAAGCGCAACAGCCGTCACGTTGCGCGCAGTCGTAGGTGCCTTCGCAGGGTTAAGGCGCGATGGTCGGTTGCACGCGCGGGTGAGCCGTATGCGATGGTTATGGATCCCGTTGTTGGTGGTGTTCAGCGCTATAGCAAACGGACAAACCCACTACGAGATAAGAATCACACAGCCAGAACACCATATTGCCGATATTCAGATGCAATTTACCGCCACAAGCGCCGGTGATTTGGCATTACGATTGCCCGCGTGGCGTAGCGGCAAATACCAAATTTTGGATTTGGCCAATGGTGTGCGTTTTCTCAAGGTGGTGGATGCACAGGGGCAGGTGTTACCAGTGGCGAAAACGGATGGTCACACATGGCAAGTGACGGTCAAACAAGCCGGACCGCTGACCGTAAGCTACCAGATTTATGCCAACCAGCTCGATAGCCGCGTTCGGCATATCGATGAGACCCACGCTTATATTAATGCCAGTGGTTATTTGCTTTACACCGATGCATTGCGTTTACAACCGGTACGGGTGCAATTGCATGTTCCTAGCGCATGGCGCAGTGTTTCAGGGATGTCGCAAGGCGATAATCCGCATCAATTTGTCGCGGCCAATTACGACGTGTTGGCGGATTCACCCATTGAAAGCGGCATTCATCAAGCATATAAATTTGAGGTGTCCGGCCGTCAGTATGAGTTGGTGATTTGGGGACAAGGCAATTACCATGGTGAAACCATGGCCAAAGATTTAGCCACGCTCGTACAACAAGCGGATTTTATTTGGCCACAGCCACGGCCTTACCAGCGTTATGTGTTTATTGTGCATGCCACCGACCAGGCACGCGGGGCCACAGAGCATTTAAATTCTACCGTGATCCAAAAGCAGCGCTTTAGTTTTGCCAGCCGAACGGGTTACTTGGAGTTTTTATCGACCGCTTCGCACGAGCTGGTGCATACCTGGAATGTGAAAGCCTATCGCCCGTCGGAACTGGTCCCGTACAATTATGCAGCGCCCAATTACAGCCGTTTGTTGTGGGTGTCGGAAGGTTCCACTAGCTATTTCCAAAATATATTGCTGCTCAAAGGCGGTTTGATGACGCCGAAAGAATATTACCAAGACCTTGCCAAGCGCATTGTGCGTTTTGGTCAGTTGCCTGGGGCGCAGGTGCAGTCGGTGGCCGAAAGTAGCTTTGACAGTTGGATCAGTTTAGCGGGCGATCACGCCGATAATTTCAGCGTAAATATTTATAGCGAAGGTTATATGGCCAGCTGGTTGTTGGACCATGACATGTTGAGCGCGTCCGCGTTAAAAGCGGGTTATCGTCACTTGCATCAAGCGTTGTACACCGAGTTTGGCAAAACCACCGCCTTTACCGCCGATGATATGCAGCGTATTGCCAAGGCGTTGACCGGTCGTGATTTTGCTGCATGGTGGCAGCAGCATATTGAAGCGCCACTGCGGATGGATGCGACGATATTACTGCAAAGTGCTGGTCTGCAACTAAAGATGCCAAACAAACAAAAAGCCAGCACAGGCATCAGCAGCCAATTTAAAGATGGCGTGGAATGGGTGAACAAAGTCCGTCGCGATTCTGCTGCTTGGAAAGCAGGGTTAACGTCAGATGATCAAATTATTGCGGTCAATGCGTTGCAGCTAAAAGCTCCCTTAAAAGAGCGCCTGACCGACTTCAAACCTGGCGATAAGATTAGTTTGAGTTTCTTTCGCCAAGGCCGGTTACAACAGACTGAATTAGAGCTCGCTGCCGAGCCAGATGGTGACGTGCAAATTGTTCCGGTAGCCAACCCCACCAAAGCGCAGCGCCAATTTCACCAAGCGTGGCTTGGGATCCCGTTGCCGGATGCCGTGGATAAAACCAGCAAGTCACTGCCTTAACGTTACATGCATGCTTGTGTGGTTAGCCTAGATCGCACCATGGCGATCTAGGCGCTAACATGGCTGTATACAAAGCGCTCAATGTGCCGTCAGTGAATCCTTCAAGTGGCGTTGAATGCCCATATCAAGCAAGATCAAAGCCTCAAAGCCTCAAAGCAGCATCAACGCAGAATCAACGCTCAAGCGCCGTAGATTTGCGCGTACTGCCCTGTATGCATGGCGACCAGTTTTTACCTCGATGACCAAGTTACTGCCGTGTGAGTCTGATCACTGGCGCTGTATAAGGATGGCTACTGCGTAGCGGATTAATATCTAAACCGCCACGGCGGGTGTAACAGGCATAAACCGCTAAAAACTCCGGTGAGAAGGCTTGCCATAAATCCAAATAGATCCGTTCCACGCATTGTTCATGAAACTCGTTATGGCGGCGGAAACTAATGAGATAGCGCAATAAACTGGCATGATCAATCGCGGCACCTTTGTAGTGAATAAATACACTGGCCCAGTCCGGTTGCGAGGTGATCAAGCAATTGGATTTGAGCAAATGCGAGTGTAATTTTTCTTCCACCACCTGCTCACCTGCGCGTTGCAAGATGCTGGCATCATAGTCGTACTGATCGATGCTGATATCTTGCTCATCAAGGCAGCGCCCTGGGAGCCATGTGGGTTGAAATGCACCTAACTCATTGACATGATGTAGGGTAATGCTAACCGGTGCCTGCGCGCAGTTGGATAAATCCTGCTGCATGGTCTGATATAACTGCGTGATATCGCCAAAGCGAGTTTGATTAAAACTATTCAAATACAGCTTAAACGACTTGGATTCGATTAAGTTGGCAGAGGTCACCGGAACTTGCACTGTGGCTAAGGCCACCATGGGTTTGCCTTTGGCATTTAACCAGGATAGCTCATAGGCATGCCAGGTATCATGGCCGACAAATGGCAGCTGCCCATCCGGACCTAATGGTAAGCCAATGGCTTGCCGGCCAATGGTACGTGGGACGGCTTGTAACAAGGATGCGTCGTAGTGTTCGACGTAACTGGTGGTTTTGCCAAGGCTTAAGCTGGCCGCTAAGGATGCGTCTAAAGATGTCATAACGATACCGCTCGGGTTAAAATGAGACTAATTTTATCACAGGAATTAAGGACGTCATGGTCATGCTGGCAGAAGTTTTTCAGCCTTTATTACAAACCGCGCAGGATTATGCTGCCGTGGACCCGCTTTATCTACGCGCGCCGGTCGATCCCGATCAAATATCACCGGCGCAATATGGTGCTGTGACCACAGTCTCTGGGCTAGAGGGTGAATGGGTGACATGGCGGCCGGTCATTAGGCAGCAGCTGGCAGACTTTCACAGCCTTGAACAAGCGCTGGAACTTGAGTTGCCTGACGATGTAAAAGCATTTTATGGCGGCTATTATGGCGGCAATCTGGCGTGCCAGCATCCGCGTGGCAACTTGGATTTATTAATGGTATGGCATGATGCCGATCTCCGTCGCCTGCAAGAGAATATTATTGCCCATGTGCTCATGAAGCGGCGCTTAAAGCAGCGTGACACCATTTTTATTGCCGCTACGGATGATGATGATTGGTTGATTTCGGTGTTGGTGGCGGATGGCGCTGTGTATGCGGAACAGGTTGGGCGCGAGGTGAGCCAATGTCTGGCACCCTCTTTGGCAGAATTTATTGCGCAGCTGCAATTAATACCGCCGGCGACGGCGTAAACCAAGTGCTGGTGCCTGGCGCTTGTTGTTTAGTGCTGTGCGCTTTATAGCTCTGTGTTGTTTAGCTCAGGGCTGTTTAGCTCAGGGCTGTTTAGCGCTGAGCCAGCCAGGGCAGTGGATCGCTATGTTTATCAATACGGTACAAGCCCGTCAATCATAGCCGCTGTGAGTTATTGGCATTCCCAAGCGATGTTCGACACCAGATAACAGCGATCACAGCGAAAATCAAACATATCGTGCCAAGGGGTGGTTAAGCGCCACGGCTGCTGACAACTGGGGCAACGTTTGTCGGCTTCGGTGGCACAATCACGACTGCTACCGGCATAGAGGTAGTAATACACTGGCTGCTGTAGGGTCGTGGCATACGCCTTCGCCAAACGACGTCCTTGCCGATTGAGCGCACTGTGCACGCCTTGCAGCTGCCGCTCAGCTTGTAGAGGCAATACCCGTGTTTGCTGCATTTGAATTTCATCTAAGGCCTGATATTGCAATTGCCAGCGGATCGCATCTTCGTGATCTGACGGTGTGGATAAGTCCGTTGTGGTAAGCCTTGGCACGGGTAAGCGATACAGCGGTACCGGTGCAAAATGTTCGGCACAGCATAACATCGAGTGGGTTAAGGCAAAGCGACTGTACCAGATGTAGCCAGGTACTGTGGGTAAGGGTTTTGACGCGGGCGTTGTCGGCCCGCTGCCTGCGGCGCTCTGGTGAGGGGCGAGCTGATCTGGTGCTTTTAGGACGCAGGGATCCACATGACTGGATAATAAATCTTGTCCCAATACGGCCAATTGCGGATAGCTTAGGCCGACATCGGCCAATTGCTGTAGGGCGGCAAGCCCTCGCGGACTATGGCTTGAATGTCGAAGCGCCTCATCATCAGACATGACCACTCGCGCACTAAAGCGATCGTCTTGCCATGCGGTAGGAAACTCTCGCCCTAAGATTTGGCCATTAAATATCAATGCCTCGATATAACGACGGATCCCTTGTTCTGCGTTTGTGAAGTCGGTATCACGAATAATTTTAAACACCAATTCTGCCACTATCATGTCGAATGCTCCTCAACATCAGCATTATTGTTCTCGGGAAGTGCCGTGCCAGCGCCGCTACGTTGCTGCAATTGCACAGTTAATTGTGCGATCTGAGCCTGCAACGCGCAGACGTGTTGACTTAACGCGGCAATTTGTTGTGATTGATGTTGCATCTGCTGCTGAAACTGCTCCGTGAAACCGGACAGCAATCGCATGAGTGGGTGATGATTGCCATCACTCAGCGCTTCTGTGGCGATACCATCGGAGTTGGCCATCAGCGTGGCATGCAAGGACGATGGACCTGACGCGGATGAACCTTGATGTTCGGTTGCAGTATCATCGGTACTGGCATTGGAACAGGCTGGGTCTGGCGTTGCAACCTCTGACATCATGGCCGACGTCACCCCTAAATCTTCAGCCGTCAAATGTCGGCACTGCGCATAGAGGCTGAATAAGATCGCAGGCGAGAGCGAACAACGACTTCTCACCAGGGCTAAATTGGGTGTTTTTCCTTCGCGATAGAGCTGCGCCATGATGTGGCGGATTTGCGTAATGGCATCGTGCATAATGGCTGGTAACTCGTACGTAAAATTCTGACGAACTGGTGAATATTTTAACCACTTATTAGTGGATTTAACTAACTTTAGCGATGGCGCTTGCTCTATTTTTTGGTATGTTGTTGTTTTTATTGATTAATAAAAGCTTGGCATTATCATTGCTTTGCTTGGCACTGTAACAACTAACCAGAAACAATAAGCCTTAGATGTGGCAAGGAGTGTATCATGTTCAATAAAAAAATGGCGTTAGCGGCATTGCTGGCTGTTGGATTATCCGGCTGTGTGATCAATGTGCAAGACACTGACGAAGACAGCGAATATCAGAAAACACGCAAAGTACAGCAAAGTAATGCAGCTTATATTAACAATTTAAAGTTAGGTGCTACGTTGCCATCGGTCCGTGCCAGTTTGGGGCAACCTGATTTTGTGGAAACACTACGTAAAGACCCTGCCGTCTATGAAGTGTTGTTTTTCCGTACGCATCGTATTCATAGCGATGGTGAAACCACCAAAGATGAATGCACACCCCTGGTGTTTCGCGATGGTGTACTGATTGGGTTTGGTGATAAAGCTTACCGTCAGCTATAACACCTTCGGTGTGATCGCAGTGTTGACACCTCTGGTTAACCACTGAATATTAAGCACTGAACTGTTTTATGCGTCGGGGCCAGCCTTAAATTTTAAAGGCTGGCATATCAAAATGCGCTAGACGCAATTGTCGCATGGTGAGTGTCGCTTGATAGCGGCTTTGGCCATCACCGCTAAAATCAACTTGATAGCGCGCTAATAATCCCTTGCCCTGTTGCCAGCGATACCCCTGCCGCGCACACTCCAAAAATTGCACCTGATGATGCTGGCACAGTTGCATGGCCAATTGGGTAGCGCGTTCATCTTGGCGTCGTTGCTGCCAAAAAATATACACAACCAGCATCAGACCAAGTAATACATAAGTGGATGTCATAACATTGCCAAAAAAATAAGTGTTCAAGGGCGAAAACTTATGATGGGGCTGCCACGCAAAAATTGCAATGGTTCGCCTTTCGTGGCTGGACTGGTTAAAATGTCGCGTATGGCGAATGTGAGGGGGAGGCGATGTAGCGCCGAGCGCTGTGACTGCAAGCCTCAATTCTATGTCATCCCATGTTCCAGTTTTTTAACGCTATTTTTGAGGAAGCATTTGGCATGGCCAAACTTACGCCCCCAGCGCACTCTGCATGCTCTGCACAATCTGCATGCTCGGCGCTATCGGACAAATCGAACATATCGTACACACCCGATCATGGTGCGGCAGCATCGGGGCAGGACAACCCAAAATGTTCTTCGCTATCTCCGGTGTCGCTCTCGGTCGCGCAGTGGCTGCTGCAGCTAGAAATGACCTTAAAACAATGCGAGCTTTGGCAAGCTACACCACCAGCGCCTGCAGCGTTTGCCAGTCAAGTGCCATTTTGCTATGACACTATGACCTTGCCGCAATGGCTGCAATTTGTATTCATTCCCAAAATTGAGACTCTGCAACGCAGTGCTCAGCCATTGCCAAGCGCCTTAAATATCAGTCCGATCGCGGAATTGGTGCTGACCGATGCACGTTATTTGCCCTTGCGGCAGCTGCTACAACAACTGGATCAACATTGGGATCCGACGCGATGACGCCCATACAGTCCCAACCTAACCCAGCACATGCAGCGCATCAGATGCCCGAGACCCTAAGCCCAAATCTTTGCGGTGTGACTGCGCCACTACAGATTTTATATCAAGATGATGTGCTGGTTGCCATTCATAAACCGGCCGGTATGCTAGTGCATCGCTCGTTTTTGGATAAACACGAAACGGTGTTTGTGTTGCAACAACTGCGTAATCAGCTGGGGCGGCATGTGTTTCCATTGCATCGATTGGACCGACCGACCTCTGGTTTGTTATGGTTTGCTTTCGATGCCGATACGGCCCGCCTGATGCAGCAAGGCGAGCCTTGGCGTAAGTATTATCTTGCGCTGGTTCGCGGCCATATGACGCAGGCCATGGTGTTGGATTACCCCTTGCAAGAACAGCTAGATGCGATTGCTGATAAAAAAGCGCGGGATGATAAAGCGCCACAAGCGGCGCAAACGGCGATTTGGCCGGTGGCTAGCACCGAATTGCCCTTTGCAACGGGGCGTTATGTCAGTGCGCGTTTTAGTGTGGTGTTATTGCAAGCCATCACGGGACGAAAACACCAATTACGCCGGCATCTGGCGCATCTTCGTCATCCGATCATCGGTGATACCAGCCATGGTGATAATAAACTCAATCGAGCATTTCGTGATTTCACCACGCAGCAAGGGTTGTTACTGCATGCGTATCACACCCAGTTACGTCATCCTTATACGGGCGAATGGCTATGCGTGACGGCGCCTCTGCCATGGCTTGCTGCGCTGACCAACTTAGGATTTAGTTCATCTTGCGAAGACGCTGAGCGCCACATCGCACAGCGGCTATCGATGGCTGTAGAGCCTGATGCGTTACGGCAGCTGAACTGGCGCTACGATGAATGAACATCGAGCCTTACAAACAATGACAAGCGAAACTGACGAACCGAATAAGGCGAGAGGCGCAGCGCCAGTCATGGCGCCGCGCTTTGTGGAAGACGCATGATGTTCACCACAGGTTTTTCTCCATGCGTCGATCATGCGTCAATGTAGCGTCATTAACACGAGTTAATAACACGAGCTATTAACATTGCGTGCTCAACCGCTAGTCATCAATGCTGCGCAGCAGGGCGTTAATGCCGACTTTGGCGCGGGTTTGTGCATCCACTTTTTTCACGATAATAGCGGCATACAAGCTGTGGCTACCATCTTTCGATGGTAACGAACCTGGCACTACCACGGCGCCGGAAGGTACGCGACCGTAGGTAATTTCGCCGGTTTCACGGTCATAAATGCGGGTGCTTTGGCTAATATAAACGCCCATAGACAGTACGGCACCTTCTTCAACAATCACACCTTCCACCACTTCAGAGCGGGCACCGATAAAGCAATTGTCTTCGATAATGGTTGGATTGGCTTGCAGCGGTTCTAGTACACCACCAATACCGACACCGCCAGATAAATGCACGTTTTTACCAATTTGCGCACAAGAGCCAACGGTCGCCCAGGTATCCACCATGCTGCCTTCACCGACATAAGCGCCAATGTTGACATAGGATGGCATTAACACCACGTTTTTACCGACAAAGCTGCCATGACGTACGGCGGCAGGCGGTACCACTCGAACCCCTTCGGCGGCAAAACGCTCGGCGCTGTAATTGGCATATTTTAACGGTACTTTGTCATAAAAACGGCTTTCAGCACCGTCCATCAGCTGATTGTCGTTGATACGAAACGACAACAACACCGCTTTTTTTAACCACTGATGCGTGACCCATTCGCCGGCAATTTTTTCCGCAACTCGAGCTTGACCGCTATCTAGCAGCGCCAATACGGTCTCAACCGCATGTTTGACCTCCGGCGAGACGTTGCTTGGGGTGATGGATAAGCGCTGTTCAAACGCCGTTTCGATGATCTGTTGTAAAGCAGCCATGGCTGTATTTAACCTTCTGTTGCATGGGTGAGTTGTTCAATCAGGACGCGACGCAGCTGCGCTTGTTGATCGGCATCTAGCGCCTGATCCTGACGAGTCGAAATCATAAAAAAGTCTTCAGCACGCTCGCCAATGGTGGTGATTTTAGCGGCATGCACACTGATTTCACAGTGCGCAAATACGCGGCCGATATCGGCCAGTAAACCAGGTTTATCTAACGCGGTTAGCTCGAGCATGGTGCGCTGTTTTTGGTGCGTCGGTAAAAATACCACCTTAGGCGGCACATGAAATGATTTAAGCTGGCGGCTTAAACGCTCATGGATCCGGGCTGGGATAGTATGGGATTGCAGCGCTTGTTCAATACCACGTTGAATATTTTGTAACCGACTGCTCGAGGTCACCGGATTGCCGTTTTGCTCCAGCACCACAAAGCTATCCATCGCAAACCCATCTTTATTGGTCATAATTTGCGCATCAAAAATACTAACCTTTTTGCTATCCAATGCCGCCACCACGCGGGCGAACAAGTTGGGCTGATCCGGCGTATAGACAAACACCTGAGTGCCACCGCGCATGGGCGTGGGGCTTATCAAAACCAAGGGTTGGCTCAAATCGCGATGTCGCAATAAATGCGTGCTGTGCCATGCGATTAAACTTGGGTTATAGCGGGCAAAATAGTCAGCCTTAAAGCGTTGCCATAAGGTGTGGACGGCCAATTCATGAAAACCTTCCTGTGCCAGTAAACGCTGCGCTTCTTGCTGATGTTCGCGGATTTGGTCGCGCAAATCCATCGGTTTTTCCAAGCCGCGACGAAACGCCTTTTGCGTGCCCAAATACAGCTCTCGCAGCAATGAGCCTTTCCAATCATTCCAAAGGTTATCGTTGGTGGCGCGGATATCGGCCAGCGTTAGGCAATACAGATAATTGAGCCGCGTTTCATCTCGGACTTTATGCGCAAATTCGCTGATAACCGCCGGATCGTGAATATCTCGCCGCTGCGCCGTCACGGACATCAGCAAGTGATTTTCGACCAACCACGCGATGAGTTTGCTATCAAATTCACTGAGTTTATGCAGTTTGCCAAATTCGCGCGCATCGATGGCACCTAGCTCGGAATGATCGCCGCCGCGGCCTTTGGCGATATCATGAAAAATCGCCGCCAGGTACAGTAGCTCGGGCTTTTCCATGCGTTTAATAATGTCAGTGCACAGCGGAAACTCATGACAGTGGTTCGGTTCACTGTAGCGGTAAATGTTTTTCAGAAGGCGATAGGTGTGTTCATCGACGGTATAGGCATGGAATAAGTCAAACTGCATTTGACCCACAATATTGCGCCAGGCCGGTAAATAGGCCGCTAAGATGCCGTGGCGATGCATCAATGGAATGGCGAGCGCCATACCGCGAGGATGGCGGAAAATCTGTAAAAACAGTTGGCGGCAAATCTCATAATCTTGCAAATCGCCCATCAACCGTCGCCGCACTTGCCGCAGCAGGCGCAGCGTTTCGGAATGAATACCCTCAATCTGAGGCTGATTTGCAATATGCCAAAACAGTCGTAAAATGTTTTCGCGACGGGCAAATACGGCTTTATCCAGCGCCATGATAAAATGGCCCTGACAGGCAAAATGCTCGTCCAACGGCTGCACTTTTAATTTACGATACCGATGTAAAATGCTGCCATCAAAATGCTGAAGGAGCATATCGTTGAGCTCAGCGACCCGCTGCACGGTGCGAAAAAACCGTTTCATCATGCGTTCTACCGAGGCTTTGCCGTCGTCACCAAAACCAAGCCGCTGCGCTACACCGGATTGATAGTCAAACAATAAACGATTTTCGTTGCGGCCCGCTTCCAGATGCAGCGCAAAACGCATTTGCCATAAATAGGCTTCACACTCCATCAGTTCCAAATATTCATCTTCGGTCAGGTATTGATGTGCGACCAATTCCCGCATGGTGCGGGTATTAAAGTGTTTTTTGGCTACCCAGCCAATGGTTTGAATATCACGTAGCCCCCCCGGGTTGGCCTTGAGATTAGGCTCCAGGTTATACGCGGTGCCATGATAAGTGGCATGGCGCTGCTGCTGTTCGTGGCGTTTAGCTTGGAAAAAATCTTTACTTTGCCAAAACTTTTCGTGGCTGACGGCCGCTTGTAACTCACTAAATGCGTCACTTTGCCCACAGAGCCAACGCATTTCCATCATATTGGTGGCGATAGTTATATCGGCTTTGCCAAGGGTTAGGCATTGCGCAATGGTGCGCACACTATGGCCAACTTCGAGCTTTAAATCCCATAAAAAGGTAATAAATCGACCAATATTTTGCTCGGTGTTCGCGTCCAGTTCGTCGGATGTTAACAGCAGTAAATCAATATCGGAATAGGGGTGTAATTCACCGCGACCGTATCCACCCACGGCGATTAAGGCAATGCAGGGCTGTGCGGCAAGGCCAGTTAACTGCCAAAGCTGCTGCAAGACATCATCGATAAAGTGGGCACGGCTATGCACCAAATCATGGATGGATGCCGTGCTGGCAGCTTGTTTTAGCCATTGCAAGAATGCCTGCATATGCTGCTTGTACAACGCGAGCTCCAGCACGTCGGGTGCGGGCTGAGTAAATCCTGTGGTCGATGCTAAGAGCTGCACCGGAAGCACAGCAGGGCTAGCAGGCAAGGCACTGGCAGATAAATCGCGGCGCGGCTGCGTATCGGTGCGCGTTTGGGGAGGTAGCGGTAAACTATCCTGGGATGCCGCGAGCGGCGGCTGCTCCACCGCCGAGTGTGCAGCAGCGTCCGATGCAATATGATGCGGGTCTATCGTCACAAGAGACGTCCTCTGCAGGGGCACTGCAGCAGGCGTTAGGCATCCGCAGTGACAATTCGCTCTATAGTGTCATCTTTACGTAACGTTAAGATTTCACAACCGGTATCAGTCACCAAAATGGTGTGTTCATACTGTGCCGATAAACTACGATCTTTAGTGACAACCGTCCAGCCGTCTTTTAACAATTTACTGTGACGTTGCCCTGCATTCACCATAGGTTCTATGGTTAAGCACATGCCGGTTTTTAAAACTTCGCCGGTGCCTGGTTTCCCGTAATGCAGTACTTGCGGGTCTTCGTGGAATACCTCGCCAATACCATGACCACAGTACTCACGCACAATAGAGTAGTTATGCGCTTCGGCATGTTGCTGAATGACAGCACCAATATCGCCCAAACGTGCGCCGTTTTTTACTTTGCGAATGCCTTTGTACAAGGCTTCTTGCGTGACGCGGCATAGGCGTTCAGCCAAAATACCACCTTTGCCGATAATAAACATTTGAGAGGTATCACCGTGGAATCCATCTTTGATCACGGTGATGTCAATGTTGATAATATCGCCATCTTTTAAAACTTTGTCGTCGGTAGGAATACCATGGCAGATCACGTGATTGACCGATGTGCAAATAGATTTTGGAAAACCATGGTAATTCAGTGGTGCAGGGATGGCCTGCTGTACGTTGACGATATAGTCGTGACAAATCTGGTTCAGTTGCTCGGTGCTGATGCCAGCTTTGACATGAGGCGCAATCATCTCCAATACTTCCGCCGCTAAACGACCGGCTATACGCATTTTTTCGATTTGTTCTGGGGTTTTAATGACTGCCGCCATGCCTGCTCTCTCTGCTGTAAAACTACACAATAGATTGTGTTTTCGGGGTGCCTATGGTATAAAGCGCGCCGCAATTTGGCAAATAGCTTTACACCTTAACCGGTAACTTTTGCTGAGCTGTTAAACTAACTTATTGAAATAACACACATACATCGTCACATAATCCGGGGTGCTGTAGCGAGCTACAGTCGGTGTTATGGGGTGTATGGAGGCCTAACCCCCATTAAGGAATCATTCTGATGGCTAAAGTATCTATGCGCGATATGCTCCAAGCGGGCGTACATTTCGGTCACCAAACTCGTTACTGGAACCCAAAAATGAAGCCATTCATTTTCGGTGCTCGTAACCGCGTTCATATCATCAACTTGGAAAAAACTGTTCCAATGATGAACGACGCACTGGCGTTCATTCAGTCAGTAGCGGCCAAAAAAGGTAAAATCCTGTTTGTTGGTACCAAGCGCGCTGCTTCAGAAGCAATCAAAACAGCGGCATTAGACGCTGACCAGTACTACGTAAACCACCGTTGGTTAGGTGGTATGCTGACCAACTGGAAAACCGTTCGTCAGTCAATCAAGCGTTTGAAAGATCTGGAAACGCAAAGCCAAGACGGTACTTTTGACAAGCTGACTAAAAAAGAAGCTTTAGACCGTACTCGTGAAATGGAAAAGCTGGAGAAGAGCTTAGGCGGTATCAAAGATATGGGCGGTTTACCAGACGCTCTGTTTGTTATCGATGCTGACCACGAGCACATCGCTATCACTGAAGCCAACAACCTGGGTATCCCAGTTGTTGCTGTTGTTGATACCAACTCAGATCCAAAAGGCGTTGACTTCGTGATCCCAGGTAACGACGACGCTATCCGTGCAATTCAGCTGTACCTGAGCTCTGTAAATCAGGCTATCGCTGAAGGTCGTGACAAAAACATCGAAGTTCAAGCTGAAGCTGACAACTTCGTTGCTGCTGAGTAATCAGCTGGCGTGTCGTTCTGTCATGAAGAACGCATAGTACACGTTTAATTTGAACAGGGGCCACGGCCCCTGTTTGTCCAACCTGAATAAATGCGAGGAATTCCATGGCTATTTCTGCCGGTTTAGTAAAAGAATTACGCGAGCGCACTGGCGCTGGCATGATGGATTGCAAAAAAGCCTTAGAAGAAACTAATGGCGATATCGAAGGCGCAATCGAATTAATGCGTAAAAACGGCCAAGCCAAAGCGGCGAAAAAAGCCGGCCGTATTGCTGCTGAAGGTACTGTGATCACTCGCGTAGGCAATGGCTATGCAGTGGCAATCGAATTCAACTGTGAAACAGACTTCGTAGCTCGTGATGCAAACTTCTTAGCATTCGCCAATGCTGCTGCTGATTTAGCTCACGCGAATAAACTGTTCACAGTGGATGCGTTAAACGCTGCTCAATTAGGTGACGCTACCGTTGAAGAAACTCGCGCCACTTTAGTTGCTAAGATCGGTGAGAACATCAACGTTCGCCGTATCGCGGTGGCGCAAGGTGATGTGATCGGTCAATACACGCACTCTGGCCGTATCGGCGTATTGGTCGTGTTAGAAGGTGGTAACGAAGATATCGCGAAAGACGTTGCAATGCACGTTGCTGCGAACAACCCATCATTCTTAACTCCAGAGTCCGTCCCTGCTGAAGTTGTGGCGAAAGAGCAAGAAATCCAAATCGAAATCGCGATCAACAGTGGCAAGCCAAAAGAAATCGCTGAGAAAATGGTTGCAGGTCGTATGACCAAGTTCACTGGCGAAGTGTCATTAACTGGCCAAGCCTTCGTGAAAGACCCAGCGATCACCACGGGTGACTTCCTGAAACAACACGGCGCCAAAGCTGTGAGCTTCATCCGTTTAGAAGTGGGTGAAGGTATCGAGAAGCAAGAAACTGATTTCGCAGCTGAAGTTGCTGCGCAAATCGCGGCTGCTAAGAAGTAATAGCCGCTTTAGCGATGAGCTAAAAACCGCTAAACTAACCGCGATTCGGTGTTACCAATCGCGGTTTTTTTTGGCATAACGATGGCCAATGCGCCATAGCTGCGCCAATGAAAGGACGGCCAATTGCCAACCATGACTAATGAATTCAACAACTTGCATGATGGGGATCGCATGAGCATAAATCCAAAACCTACCTACAGACGCATTTTATTAAAACTCAGCGGTGAAGCGCTTATGGGCGATGAAGGCTTTGGTATTGATCCCAAAGTGTTAGATCGTATGGCGCAAGAAATCAAAGAGTTGGTGGAACTTGGCGTTCAAGTTGGCCTTGTGATTGGCGGCGGCAATATTTTCCGTGGTGAAGGTTTAGCCAAAGCGGGTATGAATCGGGTGGTCGGTGATCATATGGGCATGTTAGCCACCGTCATGAATGGTTTGGCAATGCGTGACGCACTGCATCGTGCCTTTGTTAATGCCCGTTTGATGAGTGCATTCCCACTCAATGGTGTGTGTGATAACTACAGTTGGGCAGAAGCCATCAGCTTATTAAAGTCGGGGCGGGTAGTGATTTTCTCGGCCGGTACCGGTAATCCGTTTTTTACTACGGACTCAGCGGCTTGTTTACGTGGTATCGAGATTGAAGCGGATTGCGTATTAAAAGCGACCAAGGTCGATGGTGTGTATTCAGCCGACCCTGTGAAAGACCCAACCGCAACCTTGTACAGTAACTTGACCTATGATGAAGTGCTGGCAAAGGAACTAAAAGTGATGGATCTGGCGGCTTTTACCTTGGCACGTGACCATAATTTACAAATTCGCGTGTTCAATATGAACAAGCCTGGTGCCCTAAAACGCGTAATTATGGGTGAAGCCGAAGGGACAGTGATCGACCACGCGGAAAATTTACAGTAAACTAGCCGCCACTAAGCTCTAGTGCAGTGGATGTGTTTGTTCAAAGGCTCGGTGGTTTATCACAAGCCGCTGCGTTTGGTGGAGGATGTGTGACGATGTCAGTTTGCATCCGCCAACCGAACGAGCGCCGCATGTGCACCGACCAACGGCATGCATAGCACCGCTGCTGTACGTTACCAGATAAAGGAATCATCCCGTGATCAACGATATTCTGAAAGATAGTAAAAGCCGCATGGAAAAAAGCGTTGATGCGCTGAAAAACCAGTTGTTAAAAATCAGAACTGGCCGTGCTCACCCAAGTTTACTAGATAGCATTCACGTATCCTACTACGGCTCGGATACGCCGCTGCGCCAAGTTGCTAACGTGTCCGCCGAAGATGCGCGTACCTTAATGATCACTGTATTTGACCGCTCGATGATTCAAGCGGTTGAAAAAGCGATCATGCAATCGGATTTAGGCCTAAACCCGATTGGCGCTGGTACGTCAATTCGCGTGCCATTGCCACCACTGACGGAAGAGCGTCGTCGTGATTTAGTGAAAGTCGTTCGCAACGAAGCGGAAGGTGCACGTGTTGCCGTCCGTAACATTCGCCGTGATGCCAATGCGGATTTTAAAGCGCTGCTGAAAGACAAAGACATCAGCGAAGATGATGAGCGCCGCGCCGCCGATGAAGTGCAAAAACTGACCGATATGTATGTCAAAAAAGTTGACGAAGTACTGGCAGCAAAAGAAAAGGAATTAATGGAAGTCTAAGCACTTTCATGTTGAGGGCGCCGTGCAGCCTAGGTTGTCGGCGCCCTTTATTATGGTTAATGGCGTAAACGCCAGTTAGGTAGGCAGTAATGACAGTAGAGACAACGGCGTTTAATGACGCTTTGCCACAACATGTCGGAATAATTATGGATGGCAACGGTCGCTGGGCCGAACGCCAGGGTAAACCACGGGTGTGGGGACATAAAAAAGGCGTGGAATCCGTCCGTAAAGCCGTCAGTTTTTGTCGTAATCTCGGCATTCAGTCACTGACGTTATTTGCCTTTAGCAGTGAAAACTGGCGTCGTCCGGAAGATGAAGTTTCTAGTTTGATGCAGTTATTTCTGTTTGTATTGCAAAAAGAAGTGAAATCACTGCACAAAAATCAGGTGAGCTTACGCATTATCGGTGATATTTCTCGGTTTAATGCCAAGTTACAACAAAGCATTCGCGATGCAGAAGCCTTAACGGCGAACAATACCGGGTTAATTCTCAATGTTGCCGCCAATTACGGCGGACGTTGGGATATCGTCAATGCTGCGCAACAACTGGCGCAACAAGTGCAACAAGGCCAATTACAACCAGCAGACATTGATGAACAACGATTTGCCAGCCACATTCAAATGGCCGGACAGCCTGAACTTGATTTGCTGATCCGCACCGGTGGCGACATTCGCATCAGTAACTTTTTATTGTGGCAAGCAGCGTACGCAGAGCTGTGTTTTTTAGACACTTTGTGGCCAGACTTTGATGAAACCGTATTTGCCGATGCGATTGCTAGTTTTGTTGGGCGCGAACGCCGTTTTGGCTGTACCGGCGCTCAAATTCGACAGTTAGCAGGTTTAGCTGTCACACAAGAAGGATAATTCCGTGTTTAAACAACGGCTGATTACTGCGCTGATTTTAGCGCCGCTGGCGCTAGCGGCGGTATTTTATCTGCCATTGCTAGGGTTTGCCCTGTTTGTTGCTTGCGCGTTTTTGCTCGCGGCGTGGGAGTGGGCGGCCTTTTGTGGTATGGATACAACGGCGGCACGCGCGAGTTTCACGTTCGGTTCCGCGCTCTGGTTTGGTCTCTGTTATCAAGCCCTTCCCGCCAAT
>Ga0209812_10000635_pt1 | contig 30038 bp, 26 predicted proteins | sample JI71714BDNA_FD_187502 | JGI IMG/M metagenome (GOLD analysis project Ga0209812, IMG submission 187502) | Wastewater effluent complex algal communities from Wisconsin, to seasonally profile nutrient transformation and Carbon sequestration -... | ecosystem: Engineered > WWTP > Effluent > Algae...
TCTATAGCGGCGCGATACTGCGCCTCTAGTTCTATGGGACCCATTTGTAAACCGTGATTGACTTCGGCAACGTACAGTTTTGGGATCGCGAGTGTGATCTTATTCTGATCATAATTAACACCTAGCTCACTCGTTAAACCACTAAACAGGGTTCGATCATATAAACCGCTAATTTCACGAAGATGCAATAAGGCATTGATTGATAGCCGCTCATCGGCAAACTGTAATTGGCCTGTTGCACCTAAGCGTCCCCGATTTAATGTTAAGAGCGGCGGCCACTGCGCTAAGCTCAGTTGTAACGGATTACCTGCCAATAGAAACAGATCATTCATTTGCCACTCTAACTTAAGTTGTCCTGGTGCTTGCCACTGCAACTGATGCAGCAGCGTTATACCACTGTCATTGCTCAATTCACCGTTGAGTGCTAAGGCACTAAGGCTGCCGTTGAGATCACTTTGCCAGCGCCAGTTTTGTGTGATTACGTTAGGATGCGTCAACGCCGTCATGGTTAGGTTAGCTTGGCTTTGAACGGTAATATCGTTTGGGCCTGTTTGGCGCAATTGGGTATTGGATAATTGTAGTTGCAACTGTGCTTGGGTATCGACAAGCATAAGTAAACCGTTAAGAGTGGTCGTGTCTGACAGTGAAAGAATCCAGTCGGTTGTCGGTTGATTATTCGTTGTTGCGTGCTTAACTGAACCTCGCAGCTCGCTATTAAACCGAAAATCCCGTAACGTTGCGCCAGCTGGCAGGTGCAGATTATCAGCCGCCAAAACGATCACGCCATGTTGCAGATCGAGCTGAAACGATGGAAATAACGTTAGATGTAATAACGCCGTTATGTCGCTTTGTAAGGGGGCTGCCGAGTGAATGTTAATGCTAATCGGTAAAGTATGAGGTACCGCGTTGTTTTCTCCTTTCTGTTGATTTTCCGCTTTTTCAGTTGCGCCTGTCGAGATATTAGCAAACGCAGCCTCGGCTGCTACGGTGCTGCTACTAAGTGAAATGTGAAGCGGCGCCAAAGGCTGCTCGAATGCCGACGTCAGTTGCTCAAAAATAGGATTACTTAGTGCTTCATTAGTCAGTACTTCACTCGTCAGTGTTTCGCTAAGGTGACTTAGAATAAGTTCAGCCTTTAATTGCCACTGCTGTACTTGGTGATCGCGGATGCTTAGCGAGGTAGTGATATCACCTTTTAACCAGCCGACCGCTGGAATAACAAACGCATCGGGCGCTCGCGCAATCAACTGAAAATCACCGCGTGGTACAGGAAACGCGTTGCCAACTGTAGCAGGCAAGGTATCGGGAATGCGCCATTCACCCGAGGCAAATAATTGTAATGGCTGGTTAAACTGGCTGATCCAGTCATCAGGCAAAGCGAAAGACCATTCCTCCAAGAGCGCTAATAGGGCTTCTGAAGGCGGAGCTAAGGCAATAGCGAAGTCTGTGCGTGCGTTGCGCTCTGCGCTGATATGCTGTTTAAAGCTTAACGCAAGCTGTTGTTCTAGCTGAACACTGGCTTGTAAAAGGTTTTCTGTAGCTTGCGGTTCATAACGCAAATCAATTCGCAATGGTACCTGATAGCTGGGGCTTAGAAACGCCAGTTTAGCTTGCCAGTAAGCGTTTTCATGCTGACTAATAACGCCCTCTGCTTGAATGTCGCAGCGTGCTGTTAAACAGGGTAGTGTGAGTGTGACATTCTCTAATTGCATCAAGCGAGGTAAATTCTCAGGCAGAGCCCAATCGATGGGCATGGCCAACATGGCGGCGAGGTTACCTGCATGGCCTGTTGCAAGCTCTTTTAGGGTAGCCGATGCCGAACGTTCTTGGTTTACAGCGTCATGATTTTTAGAATCAGGGTTATTAGCCTCGTTTTCTCTAGAAATAAGGGCAGGGTATAACTCAAATTGTGCCGTATTAAGCAATAAGGTTTCGGGTTTCAGCCGAAAAAATGCTGGCCAAGACCACGTTAAATGTATTTCCGATAAGGTTGCTTGCACCTGATAAGTGGGCTGGTTTAAGGTAAAGTTTACATCACTAAGTGTTAGATGATGCCATGACAGGCTTTCAAGATGGATGGACCACTCGCTAATACCCGCTTGCTTTAGTTGCGCCTGTAAATAAAGCCAGCCCACAACAAAGACCACCGGTAAACCCAGTAGTAATAAACCTAGTGATTGTAGCAAACGGCGCATCACTGCTCCTTTTTGAGCTCCATGAGGTAACTTTAGTCCAGACTAACTGAATTCTCTCTGAATTTAAGTAACTGAATTCAAATAACCGAGTTCAAGCAATCGAATTCTAGTGACCGCATTCAAGTACATAAAAATAAAGCAGCCGAAGCTGCTTTATTCCTCAACGATACACATTAATTACGCTGTGCTGCAGACGCATCGCGAATAGCGCGGAATTCGTTACCTTGATACCAATTAGGCCACTGTCGGCTGTTTGCAAGCTCATTCCCTACGCGATAGTACAAGAAAAGATCTTGTTGTGCTCCACGCAGATCCCAGCTGTCACTCCATTCGTCTTCGACTTTGTGATAACAGCAGCTATTGTATTCAGCACGTTGCGCAGCCCCCCATTCGGCGCCAAGTTGGTAATGATCGTTACCGCCTTTGGCATAAAGAATCGGCACGCCTTTTTTCGACAGACTAAAGTGATCCGAGCGGTAGGCAATGCCAGCTTCTGGGTTGGGTTCTTTTACCGCATACCGACCTTGCTGCTCGGTATATTTCACTAAAATTTCTTCTAGGTCGGTATTTCCTAATCCCACCACAACCATATCTTTCATTGGCCCGTACACATTCATAACATCCATATTAATAGCCGCGACTGTTTTCTCTAGCGGAAAAACGGGGTTTTCAGCGTACCATGCTGAGCCTAATAAGCCGCGCTCTTCAGCGGTGACCAGAACAAAAGCGATAGAGCGTTCAGGCTGGGGTTGCTGGGCAAAGTATTCTGCCAACGCAATCACTGCACCGGTTCCACTGGCATTGTCTTGTGCACCGTTAAACACCGTATTCGTTGGGTTAGAGAAATCCATCCCTAAGTGATCCCAGTGCGCCATGTACAAGATAAATTCATCAGGGTATTTACTCCCTTCTATATATCCCACAACATTGCTTGAATTAAGCTCACGCAAATTATTATTCACACTAACAGAGGCATTTACTTGCAAAGGTACCGGTTTAAAATCGCCTGACAAGGCTTGCGCCCGTAATGTTTCGATATCAGTGCCGATATTTGCAAAGAGTTTGCCAGCCGTTTCTGCCGTAATCCATCCTTCAACCTTGGCACGGTCCATATTTTTATTTTCTTTGATCAAATCAAATTTAATCGGTGAACCATGTGCCACTACTCCCCAACCATAGCTGGCTGGCGCGGTTTCATGAATTATTAGCGCCATAGCCGCACCTTGCCGAGCGGCTTCTTCAAATTTGTAGGTCCAGCGGCCATAATACGTCATGGCATTACCGTTAAACAGTTCTGGATTTTGCGTGGCATAACCAGGATCGTTAACAAACATCACCACGGTTTTGCCCTTAACATCCAACCCTTCGTAATCATTCCAATTATACTCAGGGGCGACTATACCATAGCCAACAAATACCATTTCGCTTTCTGTTACGTCAACCGAATCAACCACTTGCGTGGTCCAAGCAATCATATCATCGCGGTAAGCTAACGTAGTGGGTAATTGTTCGCCCCCGCCGCTTAACGTCATAGCACTGACTTGCTTAGGATCAATTTGCACTAACGATACGGGCTGCTTATAACTGTCGCCGTCAATGCCTTTTAAACCAATGCGGCGAAAGTTTTCTTCGATGTAGGCTACAGTGAGCTCTTCGCCTTTGGTTGCGGGTGCGCGGCCCTGAAATTTATCATCAGACAGCGTTTTAATGTATTCCGCTAATTTTGGATTAAACTCGGTGTCAACCAGTTCAGTGGTAGAACTTGCTGTTGCCGGGGTAACCTGTGAGGGCGTTTCTGCGGGTTTACCACAGGCAGTTAACGCGACAGCAGAGGCGAGGGTAAGCCATAGCGCCGGCTGCATAAAGGAGTGTTTCATTTGGAGGTTCCTTGGTGTTTATTGTTTTAAGTATTGTAAGGAGGAATAGCAGTGCCGCCAAGCACTGCCATCGCGAAAACGGGGTAATTAGTCGGCATAGCCCCAAGGTACTGGTGGTAATGCGACAGATTTAGTCAAATCAAATTCCACTCTAAACTCACGGCCCTCACGGACTAAGCGATAGGTGAATTTCTCAGGGTAGACATACATCTGCCACGTGTTGCCATTCGATTGCGGTATACCGCGGGCAGCAAATAACTCTTTTGAGTATTGATCGGCTGGGAAAGATTGCGAATTCGGCCAGCCAGCATCTACAGTGTGGCCACCGTACATGGTTTGTTCATCATGTGAGCCATCTTTATTACGGTGATCGTGCTTTAATGACAAGCCTGCACCGGTTTTAGTAATAATCCAAGTGCGGGAATGATCATCGCCAACATGAAATGGGATCTGTAATTCAGTATCGGTACAGCGGCGCACATGCATAATAAGCGCACCCTCAAAACCGGGGGCCGCAGGGGTATCTACTGCAATTTCACCAGCAAAAGCTTTACCACATAGCGCTTTTAATTTATCAAAGAAAGCATCGTGCGTTGGAATAGAAACGAGTGGTGCAGGTTGAACAATCTGCGCATTAGCAGCAAAAACACTGAGTAGACCAGCGATAATTAAGGTTTTTTTCATTATTTTCTCCTATTTTTCAGTCAAACTATACCGTTAAAGCGTACTGGGTTCAAATCGGATGGATAAGGCGGCGTTATGCAGAATGAGATTGATGGTAAGTTTTTATTAAGCTTGTACAGTAAAATTGAAAAATATGGCAAAGCGGTGACTACCCCAGAGGGCGCAGGCTTTACCCTAGACGGGATCACGGTGAGTCAGGGCTATGATGGTTATGATGCCTATTTTTCGGATGGCGTGGTTCAGCTCACATTAGGGTTTCATAACAAATGGCATGCGGATGCAAAAGAAGAGAAACAAATGGAAACCTTTTTAGAGCGCTTAAAATATATTCAAAAAAGTTATAATTGATAAACTTCGCTTGACGATGATGAAATAAAAGTGCATCTTTACGTTTAGATGGCTAAATGGCCGTTTGCAATTTACCGCAAAACGCGATAGAGTGCGCATCGTCAATCGTATTCGATAGACCAGAAGAGGCGCGCTAGCCAGGTATTCTATGTCAGAGCACTATTACTCGTAGCATAGAAGAGGGGGTTTAGCGCCGAGGGTAAACAACAGATAGTGGTTGTGCGCCCGGTTGCTAAGGCTGAATCCTTAGGACTGTCACCTTTAATCCGGTGGAGAGCTTCTGGCCTTTGTTACTTACAGCAACGGTCTATTTCTATTCTCGTTTTGCGTGTTAGCAAATGCCATGCTCTGCTTATCTAATCTGTTAAGGAGAGAGACCCCGTGTCCAAACTTATTATTGCCAAATTTGGTGGCACTAGCGTGGCTGATTTTGATGCCATGTCACGTTGTGCTGATATTGTACTTGCTGATGAAAATATTCGTGTTGTGGTGGTGAGTGCCAGTTCTGGTGTAACCAACTTACTGGTGGATATTACGCAAACGACCGATGTGCAGCAGCGTTATGGCGCTTATGCCGGTATCGAATCTATTACCTTAAATGTACTTAATCGCTTACAGCATCCGCAGGCGGTGGCTGAGGCTATTGCCTTATTGCTGGGTGAGTTAAAAGCCTTGATTGAAAATGGCGGTGCGCTTTACAGCAGCGCGCATAAAGATCTTATTCAATCTTTTGGTGAACGTTTAAGCTCCGTGTTATTTGCGCAGGTGCTTGTTGAACGTGATAGCCAAGCACTGTGTTTTGATATTCGTAGAATCATGCGCACTGATGGCCGTTTTGGGAAGGCCGAGCCACAAATTGCTGCAATTGCTGAGCTATCTGAAGTGCACTTAGCACCGCTTTTAAGTGATTACCGCATTGTGACTCAAGGATTTATTGGTGCTGATGAGAGTGAGCAAACCACAACCTTAGGGCGTGGTGGCTCTGATTACAGTGCCGCGTTATTAGCAGAAGCCTTGCACGCGGCCACGGTGCAAATTTGGACTGATGTCGTGGGTATTTTTACAACGGATCCACGTTTAACCAGTGATGCCAAGTGTATTCGTGAAATTAGCTTTGATGAAGCGGCGGAAATGGCGACCTTTGGTGCCAAGGTGTTACATCCGGCCACCTTACTGCCTGCTATGCGTCAAAATATCGCTGTGTTTGTGGGATCTAGCCGCGAGCCAGCCGCTGGCGGTACGTGGATCGCCAAAGAGGTGCAAGATCGTCCACCGTATCGAGCAATTGCTTTGCGTAAATCACAAACCTTAATCACGGTTAAAAGCCCCGCTATGCTGCATGCGGCAGGTTTTTTAACACGGGTGTTTGATACCTTAAGCCGGCATCAAATTTCGGTCGATTTGGTAACAACATCGGAAATCAGTGTTGCCCTAACCTTAGATCAAGGCGGCATGACTAGCGCGTTTAGTACCAATGTTGAACCGGCGTTAGAAGAGCTGAAAACCTTTAGTGAAGTTAGTGTAGAGCAAGGGCTGAGTTTGGTTGCCGTTATTGGTAACCATTTACACAGCAGTAAAGGTATTGCGGGTGAGTTGTTTAACGCACTTGAACGCATCAATATGCGCCTGATTTGCCATGGGGCATCGAAACATAACTTGTGTTTTTTAGTGCAAGATACCGATGGTCCTGCAGTCGTTAAGCAGTTACATCAAAGTTTGTTTACGGCGTAAGTCTTCTTGCTTTGAGTCCACTTTACATTTTTAAAAAAGCCCGTTAGATAAACTAACGGGCTTTTTTTGTTGCATAAGGGGTAACTCTGTATTTTCTCTGTTGTGATTTAACGTGCTGCGTTAGATAACGTTGTTTCAGCTGAATCTTCCAGCATGTGTTCTTGATTACCAATCACCCTTGCAACCATTAGATCGCCGGTAACATTGGTTGCGGTGCGCATCATATCCACTATGCGATCGACAGCTGCGATAAACGCAATACCTTCAATGGGTAAACCGACAACGCTGAGCGTCACTGTTAACATCACCATCGCCGTACCCGGTACACCGGCGGTGCCGACAGACGCAATAGTAGCCGTACCGGCAATTAATAAATAATCTAGGGTGTCTAGCGGTATGTTGTAAATATGCGCAATAAAAATTGCGGCAATAGCGGGGAAAATCCCGCCACAGCCATCCATATTAATGGTCGCACCTAATGGCAGCACAAAACTGGCGTAGCTTTTAGATACCTTAAGATCTTCGGTGGCGACTTTAAAGGTGACTGGCAAGGTGCCATAGCTACTGGCGCTGCTGTAAGCAACGAGCTGCGCAGGTAAAACGGCTTTAAAGAAGGTCCTGTAGCGCATATTACCAAAGAGTTTAACTAAACCACCATAAACCACTAAAATATGAATAAAGCAGGCAAGATAGATGGCACCAATAAACTTAGCCAATGGTAAGAGTGTTGCTAATCCAAAACTGCCCACCACCCACGCCATTAAGCCAAATACCCCGATGGGCGTTAGCTCTAACACCATTCGGGTTATTTGATACATAATATCAGCACCAGATTGCACGACTTTCTTCATGGGATCGGCTTTTTCACCAATGGCATTCATGGCAATGCCAATGAGCGCTGCAAATAAAATAATTTGTAACACGTTACCTTCAGCAAGGGCGGCAATCGGGTTGGTTGGAATTAATCCTGTTAATACATCGGCGACTGGCGGGATATTGCGTTCACGAACCTCAGTTGCCACGAGTTGCAGGCTTTCGCCCCAATTCATTAAACTACCAATGGTTAAGCCGATAAGGCTGGCAATAAAGGCGGTGAGTAAAAACAAGCCTACCGTTTTAAAGGCCAAACGTTGCATTTTATGATTATCAGATAATGATGTAATGCTGGTGATTAAGGAGAAAAAGACTAACGGCACGACCAACATACGAATAGCATTGATAAATAACGTACCTAGCGGTTTTAAAGCCGTTGCTTGCTCACCCAGCACCACACCTGCGGTAACCCCCAAAAGCAAGGCACCTAATACGCGCTGCCAAAAAGGAATTGCAAACCAAAATTTTAACATAAATCAACCTTTTACCTAAGTGTCGCTAAGCGTTACAAAATAAAGTATGACAGTATAAAACGAAAAACGGCCATCACAAGGCCGCTTTTGTTCTATGTTATAACAAATTGTCTGTTTTAATGACGGTTATAGATCATTCATAGCTAAGCGGATCAGTCGTTTGGTTTAATTGAAAAGCTTCTAAACGCTCTTGGCAAGAACCGCATTTACCGCAGGCTTTGTCACGGCCGTTGTAGCACGTCCAGGTTTTGCTGTAGTCCAAGCCCATGGCTAAGCCATCGCGCAGAATTTCAATTTTGGTTTGAGCCAAATAGGGACTAACAATATCCACCGGCTCGTAATTGGCGATTTGGCAAACATCATTCATTTTTTGCACAAATTCAGGGCGGCAATCTGGATAAATAAAGTGATCGCCTGAATGCGCGCCGTAATAGACGGCGCGTGCGCCCAGCGAGTCAGCATAGCCAACGGCTAATGACAACAAAATCATATTGCGATTGGGTACCACGGTCGATTTCATATTATCGGCCGCGTAATGGCCTTCGGGTACATCAATATCACTGGTTAAAGAAGAACCGCCGATCAGCTGGTTTATTGCCGAGATATCAACAATTTTATGGTTAATCCCCAGTTCGCGACACACTTGTTCGGCACAAATCAATTCTTTTACATGGCGCTGGCCATAATTAAACGAGAGGGCATACACCTCATGACCTGCCTGAATGGCTTTGTGTAACACGGTATAGGAATCCATACCGCCAGAATAAATAACCACAACTTTTTGCGTCATAAGCCACACTCTCTTGTATAATGCCCGAAAAATTGGCCGCGCATTATAGTGCATAAGACAGTGCAAAAGCGACCAATACGCACTAATAGCCTATAACGATGGCGCTAAGAGGAAATATAAAGCGGGTGTATAAGGTTAACGAAGTTTTTCAAACCATTCAAGGCGAAGGGTATTATACCGGTACGCCAGCTATTTTTGTTCGGCTGCAAGGCTGTCCAGTGGGCTGCTCGTGGTGTGATACCAAGCATACTTGGCAAATCGATCCTGATTTACAGATCACGATGGCTACGCTTACAGCAAAACGTGCTGATAGCGATTATTGGGCGGAAATGACGCCAGAGAATGTGCTGCAACTATTTCAAGAGCAGGCGTTTCAAGCTAAGCATGTGGTGATCACTGGCGGCGAACCCTGTATGTACGATTTAGTGCCACTATGTGATGCACTGCATGCTGGCGGCTTTACGACGCAAATTGAAACCAGTGGTACCTTTGAAATAAGAGTGCCAGCAGCAAGCTGGGTAACCGTATCGCCAAAAATTAATATGGCTGGCGGATACGCGGTGTTAACGTCTGCGATGCAACGGGCTAATGAGATTAAACATCCGATTGCCATGCAAAAACATATAGATGAATTAGTGGCATTGCTAAACCATACCGCGACGCAGGATAAGTTGATTTATTTGCAACCTATAAGCCAACAAAAAAGGGCTACGGAGTTGGCAATTGCTACCTGCATTGCCCGCAATTGGCTTTTAAGTGTTCAGGTGCATAAGTATTTAGGTATTGAATAACGCCAAGCACTGTGCTCTAACAATATGAGAGACGCCAGCATTAGGCATTGTGTTCAAACCAGAGCTGCAATTGTGCTAAACAGGCGGTGGGTTCTACTGCCGCCATACTGATTTTTAGTGCAGGCTGCATCGGCAGCAGCTCTAGCCATCGTCCGGCTAACCATGAAGCATCTTGGAGTTCTGGCTCGGGATACAGTTCGGCCAATTGTGGATAGTCTTTCAACAATCGCGCAAATGACGCCGCTAACGGCGCAAAATCGTCAGGCAAAGCATCGACATGCCAATCAGATTGTGGAGTAACCTGGGCCACATGCAGTTTGTCATGTTCTTGCCAGCGTTCAGTGATGCTATAGCGGCCAACGCCATGCAGGGTAATACCTAATAAACCATCGGGTAACGCCTCAAAATCTTCAATCTTAACTTTACAGATCTGATTTAATATTCTGTCAGGATGGTTTTGACTGACAAAAGGATTAAGCGTGGCAATGGCAAAGTCACGTTTATTGCTCATAGCCTCTTTTACCAGCCTGATGTATCTGGGTTCAAAGACGCGCAGTTTTAACTTACCTCTGGGTAATAAAAAACTGCTTAGTGGAAATAGTGCTAATTGTTCGCTCATTATGTACTGCTCGTATAACCGGTTTAACTTCCCGACATGGGATAACATAGTTAAAAGGCTATACGGGCAATACACCGATGCAGATTGCTTAAACTAAAAATGCCTCACGAATTGTTTCAGTTGCGTTAAACTTTTCGAACGGGATCATCTTTTAACTTGGGAATTTTAAGCCCTAATTCTTGGCCGCGATTACGCGCATAGTATGTACAGCCATAAAACATCAAACAGGATAATGCCAATTCTACGATGGATAGCCAGAAATACAGCCCCTGACTAACCCATACATTGGTTAAGCTGTGCAGAAAATAAATCATCACAATAAAATTGGCCCACGCAAAGGTGTAAGCCTTACCCGTAATGATTCCCCACATTGGTAACCACAATGGTAGCCACAATAATATTAAAGTGCTTAGGGTACTGGGTTTCAAGTTTTGATCAGCGCCATAGCTAACAGGGGCTAGCCAAATATGCCAAATGGGAATAAGAAGCCATAATCCCCAAAAACCGAGGCGGCCAAGTAATAAAAATCGTTGTGTTTCAGCAGACATGGGGATGAGAGAGGGTGAACTCATGATGATGAGAATCCTTTATTATGTAACGCCAAACTTAAGTGAGCCAAACGCTTACCAAAGGCTAGCGCTAAACGTTGTTCTTCTACCGATAGCTGCGTGTCGGCAGTCATACCGCTAACATGGCTTGGACCATAAGGTGTACCCCCGCTTTGCGTTTTGTGCAATTCGGGCTCACTATATGGGATCCCCATTAACACCATGCCATGATGTAACAAGGGTAACATCATACTCAGTAAGTTGGCTTCATTACCACCATGCATACTGCTAGAAGAGGTGAATACACCAGCCGGTTTGTTGATGAGCTCACCTTTTAGCCAACAGCTAGTTGTGTTATCCCAAAAGGCTTTGGCTTCTGCTGCCATATTACCAAATCGCACTGGGCTACCAAAAGCTAAACCGTCACAGCTTCGCAGTTCAGCCAATTCAACAATAGGGTGTTTGGTCGGCGTGTCTGAGTTAAACCCTGCAATACAACGCACTTTTGCTTCTGCTCCACCAAGTTGCACACCGCTGGCAATTTTTTCAGCCAAGGCGGCTACGGAGCCATGGCGAGAGTAGTAAAGGATCAGGACAGTACAGGTCATCATAAAATCGCTGCAATATTGGATAGGGGTCGGCCTATAGCCGCTAGATGACCATTCACGACAATAGGGCGTTCGAGTAACCGTGGATGTAACGCGATAGCGTCTATCAGGTGTTGATCAGTAAGGGAGGTTTCGGCCAAACCAAGCTGTTTGTATTCCTCTTCTTTCTCTCGAAGCATGTTTCGCACTGGTAACGCCAGTTTAGTATGTAATGCCCTAAGCTCAGTCGTCGTTAAAGGGGTTTTTAAATACTCCACGATGGTGAAGGGATGTCCATGCGCGGTCAACAGGGCCAGTGCTTCGCGACTTTTTGAGCAACGAGGATTGTGATAAAGCGTTATCATATAAAAAGAGTCTCTTTAATACTGTGGTTACCCACTTACATGCGTTGCAGGCGATCGAATTCAGCTTGCAATTGACGTTTTTTCGCTTCAATACGCCGATTTTCTAAGCGTGCTTCCGGTTTTAGATGATTTAATGCTTCGTTTAAATCATCAATCGCTTTTGGATAATTCGCTAATTGATAAAATAAGTCTGCTCGCGCTTCATAGTATTTAGCAAAATCTTCCTGCAGTTTATACGCTTCAGAGAGGAGATCATACGCTAAGATATTGTCATCTTTGTAGTAAAGTAAATTACGTAACAAATGCACGGCTAGGCCATAACTGCCCGATTTTATTGCTACGTTTGCATAGTTTAGGGTAACAACTTGGTTGTTGGGCCGAAGTAGGTAGGCTTGCTGTAGTATATCTAGCGCATGTTGGTATTGCTGCTGGCCGATTAAGATATCGGTGTACACGTCAAGATAATATAAATTATGCGGATCTTGTTGAAACAACGCGTCAATTTCTTTGAATGCTGCATCGTATTGTTTGTCATCAAGTAAGGCAACGGCTAAACCATAGCGATTGGCCCGAGTATTACCACCCGGTGCTGCGAGTTTACGGGTGAAGATGGTTAAGGCATCTTTGGTATCGTGATGATAACGTGCCAGTACTCTGGCTTTGCTTAGGGTAAAGTCCTGACTGTCAGGCACAAAACGTTGTGGATATTGTTGTGCTCTTAATCGAGTATCACTGACACGCGCTTGTGATAATGGGTGCGTTTGTAAAAACGCCAGTTGCTGGTTTACGAAACGGCTTTGCTCACTGAGTTTGGCGAAAAACTGTGGAACGGCATTAGGATCGAAGCCCGCTTCTGCCAAAATATTCATGCCAATACGATCAGCCTCTTGCTCATTGCTGCGCGTAAAGTTAATCGCGCTTTGTTGCGCTGCACCTTGTGAGGCCATCATGGCTGCCATGCCTGCTTCAGGGTTTACTGTAGCCAACACAATAGCGCCGAGTAATCCTGCAATACTTAATGGGGCGCGTTGGTTTTGTGCTTCTACAAAGCGGGCAATATGCCGTTGTGTCACGTGCGCAATTTCGTGCGCCATAACAGAGGCAAATTCACTTTCACTGTCGGCAATGGCGAGCGTTCCTGTGTGCGAAGCGATGTTGCCACCCAAGGTGGCAAAGGCATTGATGTTTCTGTTATTAACCCAGTAGAATTTGAACGGAAACTTTACATCATTGGCGCGTGCAACAAGTCTGTTCCCTAAGGCATTGATATATTCATCTAAGAGCGGATCATACACCATGGGTAAACTGCCACGGGTCTGACGCATCATCACATCGCCTAATTGCTTTTCCTTTTCGGGTGTTAATGTAGAAAAGGCATTACCGCCAATGTCAGGTAATTTGCTTAGCGCCTGAGCGGGTGTGGCATGCAACAAGCACGCAAAAAAAAGTAGGGCAAGGGTCGGTTTTACTGCAAGGCTTATCATATAACGTTTGACCTGTCTCATGCTGTTGACGCGTGATTTTACTGACTATTTGTCAGCAAAATAAGTCGGAAGTTCAATATTTTCGCCTTGAAATCAGCGAACTGCTGGAATTAAATACGTTTTTCGGTACCGCATTTTGCTTAATTATCGCTTCGATTACTGTACGGCTATTTCGTGTACATTTGTTATTGATCCGCTCGTTTTTTAACAGCGTTGCCTACAATCCCATTGCCGGCATAGTTCACTTGCGATTCGCTGAGTATAAACAACGCATATAATCTATCATACTCAATAGCTTGCCTTACAGGGACACGTTACTTTTATTCTGAACTTGGTATACTCTAACTCTCTGTATTTGTGAAAGAGTGTTTACATGTTTGATTGGTTAAGAAAGTGGTATACCCATAAATTCTCAGATCCCCAAGTTGTGACGCTTTTTTTAATGTTGCTGCTGGGTTTTCTTGGTATTTATTGGTTAAGTGGCATGTTAGCGCCGGTATTAGTTGCCATTGCTTTTGCTTATTTATTGGAATGGCCCGTGTCACGGCTATGCAAACTGGGAATAAGCCGTGCACTGAGCACCTCTGCCATCGTTATGGGCTTTATGGGGGTGTTGATTTTGACGTTAATGTGGGTGATGCCATTAGCATGGTACCAAGGCCGCACCTTACTGCGCGATTTGCCACAAATGATTGAGTTAGGGCGTACTTATCTTTTGGAGTTGCCAGAATTATTCCCCGGAATGGTCAGTGAAGAGCAAATTTTACTGATGATGCACAACGTAGATGAGCGTGTAATGACGTTTGGTAAAGATATGTTATCAATGTCTGTCGCGTCAATTGTTGACTTAGTTGCCTTGCTTATTTATTTGGTGCTGGTGCCCGTCATGGTCTTTTTTATGCTCAAAGATAAAGCGCAACTCAGTGCAGGTTTTGTGCAGTTTTTACCGAATGAGCGCAAGCTAATTAGTCAAGTTTGGCACGAAATGAATGTGCAAATTATGAATTATATTCGCGGTAAAGTGCTGGAGATTTTAATTGTTGGCACGGTGAGTTATGTGGTGTTTTCATTATTTGGCTTAAATTATGCGCTGTTGTTGGGTGTCCTTGTGGGGTTATCTGTGCTGATCCCCTATATAGGTGCGGCAGTGGTGACATTACCAGTGGCCGTGGTTGGCATATTTCAATTTGGTTTTACGGCAGAGTTTGGTTATTTGATGTTAGCGTATGGCATTATCCAGGCTCTTGATGGAAATGTATTGGTGCCATTGTTATTTTCTGAAGTTGTCGATTTAAACCCAGTTTATATTATTATCGCGGTATTGTTTTTTGGTGGTTTATTTGGGTTTTGGGGCATATTTTTTGCCATCCCATTAGCCTCCTTGGTGAAAGCAACCGTGAATGCGTGGTCAACTCGCGTGTATCCAGCCGAGCCCTCTGACGCATCGCAACACTCTGAACAGGTGTAATCGACAAAACATAAAAGAATCAAAAAGCCCAGACACGAGCTGGGCTTTTTGATTAAGACGGGTTTTATAGCCAACGCGAGCGGTTTTACCAGAGATAATCCATACTTAAGCCCACACTGAGGTGTCGGCCAGGTGCTGGCTCAAAAGCCCGCCCATTGGTTTGATTAACAACAACGGCTCCAACGTTTTGGCGATCGGTGACATTTTGTAGCTGCAGCCAGTACCGAAGTTGCCAACGATTAAGTTGCTGTTGAGCGTACAGGGTTGCGTCAAAACTCACTGCTTCGGGCGCAAAAGCGTTATTTTGATCGTCAATTGCAATTTGGCTACGATATTTACTTGCCCAATCTACATAAACAGGTAACTGTAACCATGGCTGATAGGTTAATTGCCAATAGGCTTCAGTTTTAGCAACACCGGGTAAGCGTTTATCTTGCAATTCTGTCGATACAAAACGTGCATCTAACCAGGTAAAGCTGAATTGATGTTGTAAATGCCGTGAAAGAGCTTGCTGCACACTCACTTCCATACCTTCACGAGCCGTATTACCCGCATTACGATAGCTGGTCCGTCCGTTATTACTGCTGGCAACCAGCAATTCATTGTTACTGCGTATTGAAAAGATACTGACACTTGCCGTGGTATTTGAGGTAAGGTACTTAATACCGCTTTCCCATTGCCTATTTTCGCTGGCTTGTAATTCAAGATTTAAGCCTGTCCCCACCGGTTTGTAGGCTAGCTCTGCCAGTGTTGGGGCTTCAAATCCAATGCCGGTGCTAATAAACCAGGCCCATGCGTCAGCAAATTGGTAATTAGCGCCAAGTGCAGCTGCATGTTGGTAATAGGTTTTACGTCCACTGTCGTCTGGGTTACCTGACTGTATAAAGAAATCCCGTATTTGATACTGTAATTCAGTGTAGCGTAAACCACCATCCACACTCCAAGCTGCAGTAGGCTGATAATTAAATCGCCAATACACATCACGATTTTCAGCTAGGTTTTGCTCATTACGCCGCAGATCACCGCGCTGTCCAAACTGGTTAACAAAACCACGACGCGCATCATCGCTTTCAACCCAAGCACCACCGATTAAGTGATTGAATTGTGGGCTGAGTTGCCATGTTTTTTGCGCGTTAACCCCTTGAAAATCACGGTCAAGTGCAATATCACCGCCCGCTGAGCTAATAGCTTCACCCGTAAAGGCCAGTCGCTGATTAACCTCACGTTGGCCTTGCCATAGTGCCACTTGCCAGGGATGTTCACCGTGTTGCTGTAACGAGATACTGAGCTGTTGCTGCCGTGTTGTTTTCGTTGTATCGAACAGCGTCGCGGGGGCAACTGTTTGTTCTGGATCCGTCTGCCATTGAGACACCGACAAGCTAAGCGGATCTTGTAGCCTAGGATCGTCAGCAAAGTCTATTCTTACCTTTAACGTGAGATCATGATCAAGTAACCGTTGCCAACCCAATTGTGCCTGTTGTTTGCGTGCAGCAGAATGGGGGCGAAAGCCGTCAGTTTCAAAATGCTTTGCTGCCAGTTGCCAGCTATCGTGTTCAGTTTGCTGGTTAAGGTTAATTTGATACTGTTGGTGAACATCACTAAACGCCACACGTGTGCCAACAGAGGACGGTAGCTGTTCACGGCTTTTAAGCGAAATGACGCCGCCAGCGCCATTGCCGTATAGCACTGCCATGGGTCCTCGTAACACCTCAATTTGACCAATGTTATCCAGTACTACACTGGATAATTGTCCTTGACCATCGGGAGCTGACAATGGGATACCATCTTGCTGCAAATACAGGCCACGAATACCAAAAGCGCTGCGACTACCAAAGCCACGTACACTTAACCGGGTGTCTTGTGCAAAATTGGCACGGCTATCTACTTGCAAGCCGGGGATCCCTTGTAAAAGCTGTGCGCTATCAATTAACAGTCCGGCTTCAGGCAAGGTGCTAATGCTGACGCTTGCCGCAGAATTAAGCCAATTTTGCTGCTGCTGATTGGCCGATACGATAATAACTTCGATAGCGCGCTCTGCAGCAATAATATCCTCATTTGCTCTAGTCGGTTCAGCAGCAACCACTGCAGTAGCAGCAAACATCGTGCTTGCTGCTGATAACGTTAAGGACTGATTACGCATTATTATTTAGCTGCTGTTAAGCGTAATATGTCACCATCAGCTTGGTCCGTAAGCAAATAAACTGCACCGTCTGGTCCTTGTCGAACATCACGGATCCGCTGTCCAATCATAATACGTTCTTCATGTGTGACTTTTTCACCATCAAGTTCCAGCCGCACTAATTGTAAATACCGTAATGAGCCAACCAATAGGTTGTTTTTCCAGCCAGGCAATGCATCATTTAAATAGAATGTCATGCCGCTAGGCGCGATAGACGGTACCCAGTAATGCATCGGTTGTTCCATACCATCTTTGGCCGTTTGGCCAATTTTTCCACCACCGTACTCTTCACCATAGGTAATGACTGGCCAGCCATAGTTGTAAGTGGCCCGTGCTACGTTAATTTCATCTCCGCCTTGCGGTCCATGCTCATGCGTCCAAAGTTGGCCAGAGGTTGGATGTATGGCAGCACCCTGAATATTACGATGTCCATGTGACCAAATATCGGCTAAGCCGGCGTTGTTTTTTACATAAGGATTGTCTTGAGGCACGCTACCATCTAGGTGCAGTCTGATCACTTTACCATGATGATTATCAAGCGTTTGCGCATCATCTCGGCGTTGGCCGCGATCGCCTAAAGTAATAAACAAATATTGATTATCTTGAATGGCGAGGCGACCGCCAAAGTGATGACGACTGCTAAATTTAGGTGCTGCGCTGAAAATCATTTGTATATCGGCAATACGATCTTCTTTTAGCGTGGCGAGAATAACTGCCGTACTGCTGCCATTGCTGCTGGGTTCGTTGTAACTTAAATAAATTTTATTGTTATTGGCAAAATCAGGGTGGAGCAGAACGTCAAATAATCCCCCTTGGCCAGACACTTCAATGTCAGGTAAGCCAGCAAGTGGGGCACTTAAACTGCCATCTGTGTTTACGCGTCGCAGTTTGCCTGCACGTTCCGTAACTAACATGCTGCCGTCAGGTAAAAACGCTAATCCCCAAGGATGCTCTAAACCTGTAGCCACCTTTTCTAAGGTTAATGTGGCTTTTTCGGTATTGATGGTTTGCGCCGAGACCAGTGTCGTGGCAAATAGCATGCCCGTGGCGAATAATGAAAGGGCGAAGGTTTTTTTCATTTCTGACTCCGGTAATAAAGACGAATTCAAAGGGCGCGCTGGATGCTTTGCTCATTGAGAATTCGTTAAGTTATCTTGCTTGATGATGCTAACAAGGGTTGGCATTGGAAAGCAGGCTTTATCCGTTCAAATGCCTGCCAGCCGCGCTAAAGTTCATTGTTGCAGATAATTAAGGACAACTTGATGATGATCTTTCGTTTTAAAGGTATCAAAAATGTGTGCCACAGTACCATCTTGATTAATTAAAAAGCTGAGACGATGAATACCATCGTATTCTTTACCCATGAATTTTTTTAAACCCCAGGCTCCGTAAGCTGTGGCAACCTGATGATCCTCATCGGCTAGCAAAGTGAAATTCAACCCATCGCGTTCAGCAAATTTGGCTAACTTAGCGGGGCTATCAGTGCTAATACCCAGAACGCTAACATTATGGGCTAAAAGCTCAGTTTTAATATCGCGTAAGCCGCAGGCTTGTACGGTACAACCAGGTGTCATGGCTTTAGGATAAAAATAGACTAAGACGCGACTATTTGCTAAACACTCCAAGAGTGATACCGCGCGATTCTGTTGATCGAACAGTGTAAATGCTGGCGCTTTATCACCGATTGCTAAAGAATTCATAACCTATCCTTATTTATGGCTTAATTAGATTTGTGCCTGAAAGTGCCCAGTGAGGCCAAGCTGTTGCATAAGCACAGTTAATTCCGCTTCGATTTTTGCTGCGGCTATACCTTCAGGTAATTCCACGGTCATTTGTGTGCGCATCATTACGCCACGTTGACCAGACATGGTTTCTGACTGTAACGAACCAATATAAATATTGTGGCTTGCCAATAACCCCGTTATAGCCCCCAAGGTGCCCACTCTGTCTGGGCCAGAGTAATCTAACACATAATGTGCGACAACCTGCGTTCTGGGCGTGCCCGTAGTACGTTTGCTCATAGTGGTTAGATCAAGTTCCAACCCTAAAGCGGGTAACATGTGCTCAATGCGACTGATGGCGGGCAAATCCCCAGCTAATAACATAATAAAAGTAAATTCACTGCCAAAAATGGCCATACGACTGTCGATAATATTACAGTTACATTCAGTCACTAAGCGGGCTAACTTACTGACAATGCCGGTTCGGTCTGGCCCAATAGCGGTAACCACGAGTTGTTGGGGCATAATAGTCCTGTTATCTGAATAAAAAGCGCTAAATTAAGAGCTTGCGCGCAGTTTAGCATACACAATTTGAATGTCATCTGCACGGCTATAGCAACCGATGGGCTAATGCTTTCTTGTGTTTAGTGTCTACTAACTTTAACATAGGGCTTCTTTTTAAGCCTTTATGGAGCCGCAGTAGCATGTTCAGTGGGAGTATCGTTGCCCTGGTGACACCGATGACCGCCGACGGTCAGGTCGATTTTGATAGTTTGCAACAGTTAGTCGCCTTTCATCTTAAACAGGGAAGCGATGGATTAGTGATCATGGGTACGACGGGTGAAGCGGCCACCTTAAGCCTAGCCGAACAATATGCGGTGATGGCCAAGGTATGTTGTCAAGTCGCGGGTAAAATTCCTGTATTAGCGGGTAATGGCGCCATGTCGACCAGTGACGCGATTGCAAAAACGCAATTTTTTGCTGATTTACCTATTGATGGTTATTTAACGGTAACCCCTTTTTATAATAAGCCTACCCAAAAAGGCATGCTGGCGCATTTTACCGCCGTAGCCGCTGCAACCAGCAAACCGGTATTGTTATATAACGTGCCAGGCCGAACAGGGGTTGATTTGTTGCCAGAAACGGTGGGCGCACTGGCGTCTATTCCAAACATCGTCGGCATTAAAGAAGCCACAGGCTCACTCAGCCGTTTAGCTGAGTTACAAGCAGTATGTCCTGCAGATTTCAGCTTACTTAGTGGTGATGACGCCACTTTTGCACAATTTATCCTTGCCGGAGGGCATGGCGTAATATCGGTGACTGCCAATGTGGCACCGGCGGCTATGACGGCCATTTGCCAAGCCGCAAAGCAAGGCAATAAGTCTGACGTTGTGACGCAGGATCAGCGTTTGCAAGCGCTCCATCGTGACTTGTTTATTGAATCTAATCCCATTCCAACAAAATGGGCATTATGGCGAATGGGGCTTATTGCATCAGATTTTCTGCGTTTACCCCTCACCCAATTGGAACCAATTAACATTGCAATAATCGAACAGGCATTACAACAAGCCGGAATACATTATCAAGACCGGAACTCATTATCAGGAGTAGTATAGGTGCAAAAGTGGGCCCAAGGTTGTGTTGCTGCCAGTGTGCTGTTAAGCGGCTGTGCAGTATTTGACAAAACACCAGCAGAGACAAACGATGTAAAGCAGGTGACTCTGCGGATACCAGAAGGGATGGCTGTGCCAAATCAACCTTCTGCTTTTGATATTCCTAATGTTGCCGTTCCTGCTGGTAATGCTACCGTTATTGCTAATAAACGTTCACCAACGTTAATTTTAGCGACCGCGAGCAGCAGTCGTTTAGATGAAGAAGAAACGTTGTCTCGCGTATGGTTTGAGCGTAATGATTATACGGGTGATATTAAACCCTTTATTATTGCGCAAATGCAGCAGTTTTTTGCCGCGCAAAATGTCACCTTAACGCAAGTCGATACGGATGGGTTACGTTACGAAACTGGATGGATCCAGCGTTCACGTGAAGCCGGTTTTTGGTTTTGGAAATCCGAAAACGCAGTTGATCAAGTGCGCTATGCGATTGAACTTGCGCCACGGCCGCATGGCCGAAGCCTTAGCATGACGACGACCTTATTGGCCCATGAATATTTTATCCCTGGTGAAGCGCTTAATGCCATGGATATCAAAGCAAATGAGGTGAATATTTTAAATCGAGTCATTAACCAAGTTGCTGTAACAGAAGCGCAGATTGCGCGTGAACAGCGTGCACAAGTTGCTGATGTAACGTTAGAACCGGGTCTTGATCAAGCAGGAAATCCGGCGCTAATTACCAGCCAACCTATCGATGTCGTTTGGTCACAGCTTGAGTTATTGTTCCCTGAGTTAAATGTCACGGTCACCGATTTTGATCGCTCGGTATTTACGTATTATATTAATTACACCACACCTGAAAGAGGGTTCTGGCGCACGGTAACATTCAGAGATGGGCCTGCTAGCTTGCCATTGCTTGATGGCGATTATCAAATCGTTCTGTCACGCAATACGACTAACGGCACAGCCATTTCATGGTTAAATAAAGATGGACAGCCGCTATCTGCTGCGGAGGTTACAGCATTGTATGATCCTCTGGTTGCAACTATTCGCGCTGTAGGTGCTGAGTTATAATAGCCAGTAAAAAGTCATTTGCGATCAGGCCAAAGCCCATTATACTTTGCGCCTGATTTTAGTGCCTGCCGATCGGAGTGGAAAATGGTCCAAAAGACAACTGAGCTGTACCGTGGAAAAGCCAAAACAGTGTATAACACCACAGATGACAATTTGTTAGTGTTACACTTTCGCAATGATACCTCTGCTTTTGATGGCGAGCGTATTGAGCAGCTTGATCGTAAAGGCATGATCAATAATAAGTTTAACTATTTTATCATGCAAAAGCTTGAGCAAGCAGGTATCCCTACTCAAGTTCAACAGCTATTAAGCGATGATGAAGTATTAGTTAAAAAGTTACAGATGATCCCCGTAGAGTGTGTTGTGCGCAATTATGCAGCTGGCTCACTAGTACGGCGTTTAGGCGTGACTGAAGGCACGGCCTTGACTCCGGCCACCTTTGAATTGTTTTTGAAAAATGATGCTTTACATGATCCGATGGTAAACGAATCGTTAGCCATCTCATTCGGTTGGGCCACCGCTGAACAACTGGCTAAGATGAAGCAATTAACTTACCGGGCAAACGACGTGTTATCAGCGTTATTTGCAGACGCTGGCATGATGTTGGTCGATTTTAAATTAGAGTTTGGTCTGTTTAATGGTGAGATTGTTTTGGGTGATGAGTTTTCACCGGATGGCTGCCGCTTATGGGATCAGGCTACGCGTAAAAAATTAGACAAAGATCGCTTTAGACAAGGACTCGGTGGTGTTGTTGAGGCCTATGAAGAAGTCGCGCAACGCCTTGGCGTTAACCTAGATTAATTTCGATTAGTTTAGGTATCCATGCTTCTGCATCAGGATTTAGTCTGTTGGATAAAGCCACCTGCGGGTGGCTTTATGTTTAACGTTGCAAACAAGATGGTTTAGCTCAGGAGAACACATGTTGGTAGCAAAATGGTTCGTCGCCCTCGCGAAGCAATTGCTGATGGTGCTGGCGTTATGGATATTTTTTACTCCTTATAACCTGGTTTATGCAAATTCGACGTCTGCTTTATATCAAGCAGAAGTTAGCGCTGAACAAACGCAACAACAGTGGCAACGTGACGCTTTTGAGCAGGTATTAGTGAGAGTTACTGGCCAGCCTGACATAATGCGCCAGCCACAAATAAGCAGTGAGCTTACCCAAGTCGCTAGCTATGTTAAACAGTTTGAAGCGCTGCGTACCGAGCAGGGTAATCGCGTACGCGTGTTGCTTGATGCTCAGCGTATACAGCAGTTACTGCGTAATTTACAAATTCCGGTTTGGGGCGGGCAGCGCCCCGAGTTATTATTTTGGATCGTGGAGCAACGAGGTACTGAACGCCAATTTGTGCGTCAAGCTGACAGTATCTGGTTAACCAGTTTACAAGCGGCTTTGCAGGCGCAGGCATTGCCTTTTACCTTGCCTCTGTATGATATGGATGATGTCTTATCATTAACTGAAACAGATGTTTGGGGCGGGTTTTGGACGCAAATTGATCAATCAAGCCTACGCTATAATACAGATCAGACCGTTGTCTTACTGTTGGAAGAAACCAATACCGATTCGGGCACCGGGTGGCGGGTAACCGCTTTACGTCAACATAATGGTCATGTGTTACGGGATGAAATCGTTGCAACAGAGCCCGCAGAATTGATGCAGCAATTTGCAGCACGTTTAAGCCAACAGTTAGCACAGCAGTATGCCATTCTCTTAAACAACACGGCACAACAATCTGTGTCGATACAAATTAATGGTGCAAACACCTTGGCAGATGTGGTGACTATCGAACGGCGTTTGGCAACGATGCTGGGCGTGAGTCGTGTTGAAATAGCACAGCAATCATCGGCTAAGATCGTTTTTACACTCAGCTTACAGATGACGCCTGAACAGCTATTACAAGGGTTACAATTTGAACCAAATTTAACCCAAAGGAGCACAGATAGTGAGTCTGCTTTGTTGGGACAAATGGATAAAGAGCAACTTGACGTTGTTCCTAGTACGCCGGCTATTTTAGCTGAGTTTGACTTTACTAAATCGTAGATGCAGCCATTACAATACACCCTGGCGGTGACGTTGCCAGAAGATGAAACCTTAGATAGCTTTTATGCAGCAGAGCAAAGTGCGGCAGTGAGTTTTCTAAAGCATTATTTGCGCGCACCGGCAGGGCAGTCGCCCGTGTATTTATTTGGCGCTAATGGCAGTGGTAAATCGCACCTCCTTTACGCAGCTTGTGTTCAGGCGCAGGAGCAAGGCCTTACGAGTCAATTATTGGCACTACAAGATTGCGAACAGCTTAGCCCAAGAATGCTAGATAATTTAGAGCAATTGGATCTGGTGTGTTTAGACAATATTCATGCTATTGCCGGTGATTTGAATTGGCAGGTTGCGTTATTTGATTTATACAATCGATTAGTAGAGCAAGGTAAAGCCCTAATAATTGTTGGTAATCAGGCGCCACGTCAATTAGGTATTACGCTGCCCGATCTTGTCTCGCGTTTACACGCATGCACCAGTTTTCAATTACGTTTGTTAAACGATGACGACAAACAAAAGTTGCTTCAGCAAAAAGCCCGTTTACGCGGGATTGAATTACCGGATGAAGCCGCCCGTTACTTACTTAATCATCATGATCGCGACATTCGCGCCTTAGTTGCAATGCTAGACAAGCTGGATAAAGCGTCGATTGTCCATCAGCGTAAGTTAACGATCCCTTTTATTCGTGAAATTCTGCAAGAATCTTCGTAACACGATAAAGAGTAAACAAAAAAGCACCTTTTCAACAGAAAAATCTGGTCTTTAGCCTGCGAGCAGCGCTATTTCTGGTGTATTATTAGCAACTTTGAACCATGTAGATCTTGGTGACGTTGAGGAAAACAATGAACCTGACAGCAATTTTAAATGAGGCACTTGCAGCAGTGGCTGCTGCAAGTGATATTCCTGCTCTGGAAGAGGTTCGCGTAACCTTTATGGGCAAAAAAGGTAGCATTACCGAGCTACTTAAATCATTAGGTGCGATGGATCCGGAACAGCGCAAGATTGCCGGTCAGCAAATTAATGATTTAAAACAACAGGTGCAAGATGCCCTGAACGAAAAACGCGATGCTTTACAGCAAGCACAGTTATCTGCCAAGTTATCACAAGAGCGCATTGATGTGACCTTGCCAGGTCGCGGTTTGGAAGCGGGTGGTTTACACCCCGTTAGCCGAACTATCGCGCGCATTGAAAGCTTTTTTGCCGAGCTAGGTTTTGAAACTAAGCACGGCCCAGAAATTGAAGATGATTTTCACAACTTTGATGCCTTAAATATCCCTGAGCATCATCCGGCGCGTGCCGATCATGATACGTTTTACTTTAACCCTAAACTGATGTTACGTACGCAGACCTCGGGCGTGCAAATTCGTACCATGGAACAGCAACAGCCACCGCTGCGAATTATTTCGCCGGGTCGGGTGTATCGTAACGATTATGATCAAACGCATACGCCGATGTTTCATCAGGTTGAAGGCTTAATGGTCGATAAAAACGTCAGCTTTACCGAGCTAAAAGGCATTTTGCACGATTTCTTACATAACTTTTTTGAAGAAGACTTAAAAATACGTTTCCGGCCATCGTTTTTCCCTTTTACCGAACCGTCTGCTGAAGTGGATGTAATGGGCAAAAATGGTAAGTGGTTAGAGGTGTTAGGTTGCGGTATGGTGCACCCTAATGTGCTGCGTTCTGTGGGCATCGATCCTGACGTGTACAGCGGCTTTGCTTTTGGTATGGGCGTTGAGCGTTTAACCATGCTGCGTTACGGCGTAACCGATTTACGTTCATTCTTTGAAAATGATGTGCGCTTTTTAAAGCAGTTCAGATAAGCGGAGTATTAAAAACATGAAATTTAGCGAATCCTGGTTACGTGAATGGGTTAACCCCGCACTGGATACTCAGGCCTTATCTGAACAGTTATCGATGGCCGGGTTAGAGGTTGACGGTATTGAAAAGGTCGCCGGTGATTTTCACGGCGTCGTGGTGGGTGAAGTGGTTGCTTGCGGTCCACATCCCGATGCTGACAAGCTGCAAGTTACCCAAGTAAACGTTGGTGGTCCTGAGCTGCTGGATATCGTTTGCGGTGCTAAAAATTGCCGTTTAGGTTTAAAAGTTGTTGTGGCAACGGTAGGTGCGGTATTGCCAGGCAATTTTGAAATCAAAAAAGCCAAGTTACGCGGTCAGCCCTCGCATGGTATGTTGTGTTCATTCTCTGAGCTTGGCATGGCAGAGGATTCCGACGGCATTATTGAATTACCGCAAGACGCCCCCATTGGCACAGATATTCGCCAGTACCTAAAGCTGGATGATGTGACGATTGAAGTCGACTTAACGCCAAACCGAGCTGACTGTTTAGGCATTAAAGGGTTAGCCCGCGAAGTGGGCGTATTAAATAAATTATCTGTGTGCGAGCCGGCGATTGCTGCCGTTACACCAACGATTGATACGCAAAAAGCCATAGTCCTTGAGGCTCCTGCTGCCTGTCCGCGCTACTTAGGCCGTATAATTCGCAATGTAAACGTAAAAGCCGCCAGCCCTTTGTGGCTTACCGAAAAGTTACGTCGCTCGGGTGTGCGCAGTATTGATGCTATTGTGGATGTCACCAATTATATTCTGCTCGAACTGGGTCACCCCATGCACGCCTTCGATTTAGCCAACATTGACGGCGATATTAAAGTGCGTATGGCAACTGCCGGTGAAAAGCTTGTGTTACTGGATGGTAATGAAGTTAGCCTGCAAGAAAATACGTTGCTGATTGCTGACGAGCAGAAAGCCTTAGCCATGGCGGGGATCTTTGGTGGTTTGCATAGCGGCGTAACCAATGAGACAAACGATATCTTCTTAGAAAGTGCTTTTTTTGCCCCGCTCGCCATTGCTGGTAAAGCGCGGCAATATGGGTTACATACCGATGCCTCACATCGCTATGAACGAGGGGTTGATCCCACGCTGCAAAGTGCGGCGATGGAACGGGCAACCGCCTTATTGCTAGATATTGTGGGGGGTGAAGCTGGCCCAATTACCGAAGCCGTGGCCAGCGAGCATTTACCGCAAAAGGCACCTATTGGTTTAACTGAGCAAAAGTTAGTACGTATTTTAGGCCATCAGGTGGCCAAAACCGAAGTTACTGACATCCTGACGCGTCTTGGTTTAGGTGTTAATGAAACGGCTGAGGGTTGGCAAGTGACGGTGCCAGGCTATCGTTTTGATATCAGTATTGCTGAAGATCTGATTGAAGAAGTTGCTCGGGTTTACGGTTATAACAATATCCCCAATGTGGCGCCGGCCGCGTCTTTAAAAATGCGTGCATTTAAAGAAGCTGCGCTAAGCGTGCCGCAAATGCGTCAGGTATTAGTGGATCGGGGATATCAGGAAGCCATAACCTACAGTTTTGTTGATCCTAAGGTTCAGCAAACGCTGTTTGCCGAGCAGCACGCTTTAGTGTTACCAAATCCTATTTCTGCTGATATGTCAGCGATGCGTTTGAATTTATGGCCAGGTTTATTACAAGCGGTGCAATATAATCAAAGTCGTCAGCAAAATCGCTTACGGTTATTTGAATATGGTTTGAAGTTTATCCCTGATACAACGGCTGAGGGCGGCGTTCGACAAGTGCCGGTGATCGGCGGGGTGATTGTTGGTTCACTGGCCAATGAGCACTGGAGTATTGCTGAGCGCCCAGTTGATTTTTATGATCTTAAAGCCGATGTTGAAGCACTATTGGCTTTATTATCAAACCCGCAATCGGTAAGGTTTACTGCGGCTGAACACGGCGCATTACACCCAGGACAAACTGCAGCGGTCTATGTGAATGAACACCTTGCAGGTTATCTGGGGGCATTGCATCCAGAAGCTGAACGCAAACTGGGCATTAAAGGCAAGGCGTTTTTGTTTGAATTAGAATTGGCTGCGTTAGGTGAGCGGCAGATTGTTCAAGCGCAAGAGCTGTCAAAATATCAAGCAAATCGTCGTGATTTAGCGATAGTTGTTAAATCAGATGTGCAATTTGCCGATATTGTTGCTAGTATAAAAAAAGTTGGCGTAAATCAGTTAGTTGACCTAAGATTGTTTGATGTATACACCGGTCAGGGTGTGGCAGAGGGCTTCAAGTCACTAGCCATTGCGCTGACCTTACAAGATAAAGCGCGTACGCTTGAGGATAAAGATATCCAACTTGTTGTTAATCAAGTGGTTAGCGTGCTTAAAGATGATTTCGACGCAACGTTGAGGGATTAGTAAATGGCGCTTACCAAAGCTGATTTAGCAGAACGTTTATTTACCAAGTTTGGCGTGAGTAAACGCGATGCCAAGCTGATTGTAGAAGCTTTTTTTGAAGAGATCCGAGCCGCGCTTGAATCGGGTGAGCAGGTTAAGTTATCTGGTTTTGGTAATTTTGATTTGCGTACCAAAAATGAACGGCCTGGTCGTAATCCAAAAACCGGCGAGGATATTCCCATTTCAGCGCGCTGTGTGGTGACCTTTCGGCCAGGACAAAAACTTAAATCACGCGTTGAAGCGGGTACGAGCAAATCCTAATAGGGTAAAGGTGAACGACATATTGGCGATGTCGTTCACGTATTTTCATTTGGCCACGTATTATTACTAGCCTTAGTAAATAACTAGGCTTAGTAAAAAATACTAGGCTTAGTTCAAAACGGCAGTTATTGTTAACTGCCGTTTTTGTTTTTTTAAGGGCATGATTGATCCAGATGAAGGTGAAAACTGTAAAGAAATACGTTCACTACCGAGTATTCTCTGCCATAAGCTGATTGATCTCTTCACCTAATCTATAACAATTGGGGTTTTAAACCTAATGATAAACATGCCTTTACATGTTGTTTGGTTGCGTCATGACTTACGCTATCATGATAATCAAGCGCTTTATGCAGCAAGTCTGGCTGCTCAAGCGGATAATGGCCGTGTTGTTGTTGTCTTTATCGCCACTCCGCACACTTGGCAACAACATGATATGGCGCTAATTAGACAAGATCTATTACGTCGTCGTGTGGCGGCACTCACCACTGAGCTAGCAACGTTTAATATCCCGCTGTGGGCATTTGAGGGTACAGATTATCAGCAGTGTGTAACCTTATTTGAGCAGTTACTTTCTTTGGGCATGGTAGCCCTTTATGCCCAGCAAGAATATGAGTTACGCGAAGCGCGTCGCGATAGCGCTGTCACTCAGTTGCTTAGTCAGTTTAACTGTCCAGTACATTGGTTTGATCGTCTCTGTGTAATGCCTCCGGGCAGTGTATTAACCCAACAAGGCGATATTTATAAGGTTTTTACCCCCTTTAAGCGTAACTGGCTTGCAGCTTTAGCCGCTAAAGGCGTGCAGTGTTTTCCTAAACCGCTAGCTCAACAAGGCGAACCGATTCAGCCACCTGACTGGCCCGCCATGCAACCTGGTGATGACAGTTCAATAGCCTGGTCAGTAACAGAACATGATGTGTTAAATAAGATGCGGGCCTTTTGCCAATCCAAGGTTCATGATTACGCCAATGATCGTGATTTACCGGCTATAGAGGGCACATCGTCTTTATCGGCGTATTTGGCCATCGGTGTGATTTCAGCGCAACAATGTGTGGCACGATTGCAACTTGAGGCAAACAATGCTTTAGCAGTTGAAAAGAGCGGGGCATCGGTCTGGTTGTCTGAATTGATCTGGCGAGAGTTTTACAAACATATTTTAGTAGCGTTTCCCAAGCTGATAAAACACCATGCGTTTCAAGCTGACACGGATAAGATTGTTTGGCCTAATGCGCCAACGTTGTTTGAGGCCTGGTGTAAAGGTGAAACCGGTTATCCTATTGTTGATGCGGCGATGCGGCAACTTAATAACACGGGCTGGATGCATAATCGGTTAAGAATGATCACCGCCAGTTTTCTTGTTAAAGATTTACATATCGATTGGCGCTGGGGCGAGCGTTACTTTATGTCTAAACTGATTGATGGTGATTTTGCTGCCAATAATGGCGGTTGGCAATGGGCAGCATCAACGGGGACAGACGCTGCGCCGTACTTCAGAATTTTCAATCCCGTTACGCAAAGCGAGCGCTTTGATGCAAAAGGCGATTTTATTCGTCGCTATATTCCCGCATTAGCGACAAAAACGGCAAAAGAGATCCATTGGCCACACAAACCCATTACGCCGAGGGGATATCATGCGCCGGTAGTGGATCACAATAATGCTCGTAAAGTAACCTTAGCCTTATTTACAGCAGTAAAAGGAAAAGAAACTGGAGGCGAACACGATGTTGGATAAACGTTTACAGGATTTTTTAGATTACTTTAATCAATTATCCAATAGCAATTTGCTTTCAACCGAAACTATTTACCATCCAAATGTGCAATTTATTGATCCTGTGCATCAAATTAATGGCCGTGATGCATTAATCTCGTATTTGCAACATGGCTATCAGCGTCTTAATTATGCCAAATTTACTGCTGATCAAGGGGTAATAACGGATAACCAAGGGTTTATAAGTTGGCAAATGTGCTTAAGCCATCCTGCGATTGGCAAAGGCGTGGAAATTATTGTGCACGGCTGTTCTGCGTTGCGCTGGGAAGATAATCAGATTATTTATCATCGTGA
>Ga0209812_10000637_pt1 | contig 30025 bp, 22 predicted proteins | sample JI71714BDNA_FD_187502 | JGI IMG/M metagenome (GOLD analysis project Ga0209812, IMG submission 187502) | Wastewater effluent complex algal communities from Wisconsin, to seasonally profile nutrient transformation and Carbon sequestration -... | ecosystem: Engineered > WWTP > Effluent > Algae...
TGTCACAGTAACGGGTGTAGATGACTCAATTGCTGATGGAAATCAAGCCTATAAAATTATCACCGCCGCGGATACAACTACCACTGATACTAATTACAAAGGTTTCAAACCCGCGGATGTCGCTGTGACGAACCTAGACACCACACCAACGGTAACACCAACGGTAACACCCACGGTAACACCAACGGTAACACCCACGGTAACACCCACGGTAACACCCACGGTAACGCCCACGGTAACACCCACGGTAACGCCCACGGTAACACCAACGGTAACACCCACGGTAACACCCACGGTAACGCCCACGGTAACACCAACGGTAACGCCCACGGTAACACCAACGGTAACGCCCACGGTAACACCAACGGTAACACCAACGGTAACACCCACGGTAACGCCCACGGCAACACCAACGGTGACAACATCGGTAACGCCAACGGTAACACCATCGGTAACACCAACGGTAACACCATCGGTGACAACATCGGCAACACCAACGGTAACACCAACCGTAACACCAACGGTGACAACATCGGTAACACCAACGGTAACACCAACCGTAACACCAACGGTGACAACATCGGTAACGCCCACGGTAACGCCAACGGTAACACCATCGGTGACAACAACCGTAACACCGACACCCATTCTTGACTGTATTGAGAAGAAAATTTTTCCGCCTAATTTGAGGGAACCTGATGACACCAATCTAAATGTCATTAAAGTCCAACCCGGAGAGATTAAAGGGACTGAGAAAAATGATAAGTTTGATGGTGCTTCTAACCCTAATTTATTTCACGGTTTAGCCGGTGATGATAAATTAATTGGTGGTGTCAATAATGATACAATTCTTGGTGGCAAAGGCAATGATTATATTGATGGCAAAGATGGTAATGATTGGCTTTATGGAGGCAAGCATAATGATATTATCATTGGTGGCTTAGGTGAAGATACTCTCAGAGGCGACTTAGGCAATGATACCCTCAATGGTAGTGAAAATAACGACATCCTTTATGGTGGCAAAAACAATGATTGGCTCAATGGTGGTAAAGGGAATGATACCCTCTATGGCCAACTAAATAATGATGTTCTCTTCGGGGATCAAGAAGATGATTATCTCTTCGGTGATGTCGGGAATGATACCTTACTCGGAGGCGGTGGAAATGATACCCTCTTCGGAGGAGAAAATGATGACATCTTAGATGGTTGTATTGGTGATAATTCTCTCAGTGGCGATTTAGGGAATGATATTCTCTATGGCTGTGGAGGGAATAATACTCTCACGGGTGGCTCAGGAAATGACTTATTTCTTCTCGGTTTCCCTAACAGCTTAAATATCATTACAGATTTCACAAAGGGTTCCGATAAAATCGCGGTATCGGGTGCTTCTTTCAGTCAATTAGATTTCGTGCAAGATAACACGAATACTCTAATTAAGTTGAAGAATGGACAACAAATCGGGACTCTTCTGAATGTGAATGCGTCTTTATTGAGTGCAGATAATTTCCTTAGTGTCTAATTCAATGGGGATATTTCGCCAATATCTCCACAACCAATGATAAATACTGGTAAACCCGCCCCAAATGTCTTTCGGGGCGGGTTTATCCATTTTCTGCGTCACCAGCCAGAGATACGGGTGAAAGAGTGAAAGAGGGCGGGTTTATCAATTTTCTCCGTCACCAGTGAGAGATACGGGTGAAAGAGTGAAAGAGGGCGGGTTTATCAATTTTCTGCGTCACCAGTGAGAGATACGGGCGATCGCGCCCCTACCAATGAAAGAGCCCCATTGAAGAAAAACCTGTTTTCTTTGAAATACCCTCGCCCAACCCAAAAATGAACTCGCTTTCTCGGTTAGGTTAAGACATGATCGCGATCGCGCTCCCCCGTTTCAACCGACAAAGAAATGGCCAAGGTATTGTTGAAGAAACTGGGTTTCTGGGTAAAACTACTCTTCGCCGCCTTGAATTTTGAGTAAGAGGAAGCCTCCGCCTAACCCGACGAGTATGAGGGTAAAGCATAAGAATGCCGTAATTAAAATCTCTTCGCCCATTGTGTTGTAGTCTCCTGTATGTGCCATCAAGAGTATTTTAGGACAATTTGAGTCAAAACCTAGAGCAGGTGGGACAATTGGCTAGGTACGATCGCGCCCGACAAGATCCCTCCCTTTCCATGGGGCGGGACGAGGGTTGACACTGGACGCGATCGGTCGTTTATAATTGCGGTGTTTTGATTGACTTAAGTCAGGATGTGATCGTTATGGATGTGAAGTTTGTTTTAGGAATTTTAACGGTTGTGTTTACTGTTGCTTGTCTCTTTTTTGGGACAAAGAATGGATTTTATGATAGCAAGAATTATCACGGTAATGGTTCGGCTCACTAGGTTTAGTTTAGTTTTGATTTTTTAGTTATTAGTTTTACACCCTTTTATGGGTGTTTTTTTTATCATTTTTTTAACCGCAGATAAACGCAGATGAACACAGATGGCTGTCATAGATAGATGAGGATTTAGATGAGAGTAAGTCTTTGGCAACTCTCAAATCGCGATTACCGCGGTGTTCGCAAAATACTAACCATTAACCATAACCCGAAAAAACTGGCTACCCCAAACAAAATATTACTGACTAATGTTAACTGATTAGTCGGAGAATTAGCCGCGATCATTGACGCACCTAAAATTAATGAACCTACCAGAATACTTAAAGATAATCTATTGGCGGAATTATTGACACTCGACGCGATCGGTTCCAAATCTTTCAGGGTTAAATTCCATTTTAATGTCTCCGATGTCACGCGATCTAATAATACTTCTAACTGACGCGGTGACTGTAACGATAAACTCTTAATATCTAAAGCCGTCCTCAAAAAACTTTGTAACGGATCATCCCCCAATAATTGACGGCGAAATAAATCCGTCATTAATGGTTTAAATTCATCTAATAAATTTAAACGAGGATTAAAAGCTCTTGTTACCCCCTCTAAATTCGCTAAAGCTTTAGTAAATAACCCCAAATTACTCGGTAAACGAATCCGGTTATCACGCGCAATTTGCATCACCTCATAAAATACTTCGGAAAAATTAATCTGTGATAAACTTAAATTATAATACTTACGCAACATCCGTGCATAATCATTCTCTAAATCAGATAAACTCTCAGGTTTTGCCGATTCTGCTAATTGTAATGTTAATTGACTACATCTTTGGGCATCTAAATCTACAACCGCTAATAATAACTCAGTTAAATTTTGTTGTGTTCTCGGATCTAGCCGCCCAATCATGCCACAATCTAATAACGCGATTCTGCCATCATTCAAATAAAATAGATTACCCGGATGAGGATCAGCATGAAAAAATCCATCTATGAAAAATTGATGAAAAAACGCCCTAAATAAAAGCGTTGTGATCGCTTGACGTTCCTCATCTATATTCCCTTTATATTGAGTTCCCTTTAAATTTCCAGAAAGAATGGGAACCCCATCTAACCATTCTAATACTAATATTTTCTTAGTCGTAAATTCCCAATAAATCTCAGGAATTACTAATTGTTTCCCATCAAACCAACGACTACTGGCTAAATGATGTCTCAATTCATCCGTATAACTCGCTTCTTGAGAAAAATCTAATTCTGCCCTTAACGCGTTGCCAAATTCATCCGCTAACGCGACAATATCATATTGTTGACCAAAGTCCGTAAAAGCGACTAATTCACCTAAACGTCGTAAGACATTAATATCTTGTTCAATAATAAGATCAATCCCCGGACGTTGTACTTTGATCGCGACTTCTTTTCCATTTTTAAGAGTAGCACGATAGGTTTGACCAATGGAACCCGCGGCGACGGCTTTAGGATTAATTGTAGTAAAAATATTCTCTAGGGGTTGTAGTAATTCCTGACGGAGAGTATTTTCAATTAAGGACCAAGGTGCGGGGGGGACTTCCGCTTGTAAACTGGAAAGAGTTTCGATATATTCGGAGGGTAAAAGATCGGGACGAGTGCTTAATAATTGTCCTAATTTAACGTAAACCGGTCCTAATTGAATAAAAATATTTCGTAAGACTGCGGGGGCAGGGAGATAAGGTTCATCGGTTTCGTTTCCTGTGAGGAGACGTTTCAGGTAGTCCCAACCATTACGGAAGACAATTTCAACGATTTCGGCTTCACGGGAATTGGCAGGTGTTATGCTAAACACGGCGTTTTCTGTAAGTTATTGATGACATCTTTTAGGATAACATTATTACTAAATTTTGCAAGTATTCTCCGTAACATAATCAAATGTTTGGTCACTTTTTCATACCCAAAAGTCATTTTTTGAAAGGTTTTATTGATTTTAGTTAAATTTCCTTCTCATAGATTTGTTAAGGGGTTATATTCTCAAGACCTGCTGTGGCAAAAATTACGTCAAAGGCAGGCAAGATGCCTACCCTACAGTAGTTTTTGGAGATGTCCTCAAGAAACAGAGTCTCCTGATTAAACTGAACCCGCCCCAAAAGATTAACGTGATCTTTTTCTTCTTCTCTTTCCTTAGTGCCTTAGTGCCTTGGTGTTTACTTCCCCAAAAAGAGGGAATTTCACCCCGAAAAAATGACATTATCTTTCTTTTCTTAGTGCCTTAGTGCCTTGGTGTTTACTCCCCAAAAAGAGGAAATTTCACCCCGAAAAGAATAACATAATCTTTCTTTTCTTAGTGCCTTAGTGCCTTGGTGTTTACGCCCCCAAAAAGAGGAGAGGGAAAAAGAATGACATAATCTTTCTTTTCTTAGTGCCTTAGTGCCTTGGTGGTTCATCTAAAAATTCCCAAAGACACGGGAAAATAGTGATGAGTCAAAATCGAGGGATTCTTACTCATCACTGCCCAAAAATCTACCTTTTGGATGATGACAGCCGCAGACTTTACCGGATATATTCTTTCAAGATACTGTTGCGATTGGGATGACGTAACTTTCGTAGGGCTTTCGCTTCAATTTGGCGAATTCGCTCACGCGTGACGTTAAAGATTTGACCAATTTCCTCTAAAGTCTTCATCCGTCCGTCATCGAGTCCATAGCGTAGTCGTAAAACATCTCGCTCGCGGGCACTGAGGGTGTCTAAGACGCTCTCTAAGTCTTCGCGTAATAAACTTTTTGAGACTTGATCTTCTGGTGTCTCCCCATCTGATTCAATAAAATCTCCTAGGCGGGAATCTTCTTCCTTTCCAATGGGAGTTTCTAATGAAATTGGTAATTGGGCTGACTTGGCAATAAAACGCAATTTTTCAATGGTCATTTCCATTTTGGTTGCGATTTCTTCTTCTGTCGGTTTGCGACCTAATTCTTGAGATAATAGTTTCGTGGTTTTCTTGATGCGCGAGATTGTTTCGTAGAGGTGAACTGGTAAACGAATGGTTCGAGATTGATCCGCGATCGCGCGCGTAATGGCTTGACGAATCCACCATGTGGCATAAGTGCTGAACTTATAACCTTTTTCATGGTCGAACTTTTCGGCTGCCCGGATTAAGCCTAAACTACCTTCTTGAATTAAGTCTTGGAAAGAAAGACCCCGATTCATATACTTTTTGGCTATCGAAACCACCAAACGGAGGTTCGATTGTACCATTTTATCTTTGGCACGACGTCCCAGGTGCAGACGACGACGGAACGCGGGCAAGGGCATATCCACCGCACTCGCCCATTCATTGTCTTTTGGTTCCCGTTCTAACTGTTCGCACAGTTGCTCTCGCACCCGTTCCAATTCCAGTAAATCCGCGATTTTTCGAGCTAATTCAATTTCTTCATCGGCTCGTAGGAGGCGAATTCTACCAATTTCTTGTAAATAAAGACGAATGGAATCTTCTGTGTAATGTTTTTTCTTAGCCTGAACCCGACGGCGGGTTTTTTTGCCAGACTTAGGATCTTCCTCTTCAGACTGAACATCCAAAAAATCGTCTCGATCATCTCCCTCATCGAGAAAGTCTAGCTCTACTTCAGGGAGTACACCGGATGCTATCCGTTGTAACTCAAGCTCGATCTCAGGCACAATAGCAGTGTCGAGTAAGTGATTCGTCTGGATCATGCCGCGTTCCTCATGCTCCTTAATAAAGAATTAATAATTAGAGAACCTAAAATCTGTCTATATGTTAGACAGGAAGACCTTTCGTCAAGGGCCCAATGCTGAATGAGAGGCCGTTGACGACACTCACAACAAGACCGCTTCTACTCCAAGCTAGTTGGGTAAAAGCAATAGGAGATTGGGATGGGATCTCAGAAAGACCTTTCCGATTGTAGCCTTTCTTACAAAAAATGCACGCGTTTGCCTATCAGCACTAAAAATTTTGAGTCGGTCTGCTCTCGCGTGAGATGAAAGACATGGAAAAAGAGGCTTTAACTGTTACGTTAGCTCAAATCTCTAAAAATGGGATGATTTTTTACATTAAGTCACATTAAGAATTTAACGTCATACTATCTTAAGGGTGACTTATCCGTGTTTTCACGGAGATAGGTTTGGGTTTTTTCTCTCTACTTCCGTATTTTTCGGGGGTTTGGGCTGTTTATTCTGTTCTCACGATACCATCTCTGTGCCAAAATACGGATTTTTGTCTAGGATTAATCCGCATAGCTTGATTTAAAAATCAAGTTAAGATTTGTCAAAATCCGTTGGTAGGATTTTGCTGTTCGATCTAATACATGGAGAATTGCTTAAGGCTCGCGTTTTGATGAGAGTATTTTTCGATAAAAGTCTTCGAGGGCGGTAACACAAGTTTTATCATCGTAGAGAGGGGCTGAATTTTTGATGATTTTGTCAACAATTTTTTCTCTCCAGTCTGCCTCGATTCCGAGTTTGATCGCGATCTCAATATATTCTGTTTCCTGTTGCGCGATCGTTTCAGTAATACCAAGACGTGTTAAAATACCGTAGCTATGACGACCTCGCATAAATTCCCCTGCACAGGTGACAACAGGTAAATGACACGCGATCGCGTCTAAGGTGGTCTGACCCCCCGACCAGGCAAAACTATCTAAAAAGATATCAGACAATAAGAAGAGATTCCAATAACCGATTTGATCTTGTAAAGGGATAATAACACAATAGTCTTCACTATTTAAACCCACTTTGGCGAAAGCTCGTTGCAGTCGTTGTTGAAATTTTTGACCGATCGCGATATTCGGACGAGCAATAAAAGAAAATTGCGCCTGGGGAACTTTTCGGGCTATTTCTGCTAAAATATCATCATATTGAGGCAGATATTTAGAAAGAAGTTGACAACAAAGATAAACGATCGCGTTTTCACGGAGTTTAAAGTGGGAACGAGAGAGAGTAATGGGGGGGGGAGTGGGTTGGGGATACGCGATACCGATATTAGGTAAAGTAATTAAAGTTTCGGAATAATGATTTTGTGCTTGGGGGGGTTCCATTAATTCACTAGAGAGAAAATAGTCAACGGTTGGGAGTCCTGATGTGATAGGATGAGCCCAAGTTGTACATTGAATGGGGGCAAGTTTTAACCCAGCCATTTGCGTCAGTTGGATTTGTTGGCCTAAATCAAGAAAAACTAAGATATGTAATTGATCATGGAGAATTTGTTGACAAACTTTTTCCTGGTTATGGGGAATATAATAAAAGTGATCACTATATTGTCTAAATTGCTGTGTCAACGCGTCTTGAGTTTCCGTAATTTGATAACAAGAAATTTCAAAATCATTACTATTATGATGACGAAACCAACCGAGTGTTAATTTGCCCACGGTATGACTCCAGAAACACCCCGAAATATAACCAATGCGAATTTTTTGATTGTGACTAAGGGGAGGAATTTCTAAGGGTTGCGCCCATTGGGGATAATTGAGTTTCATTACTTGATGAACAAATTCACCATATTGTTTTTGCAGGGCTAAATCATTTTTTCCTTGATAGGAGAGAAAGAAGTTACTATGTTGAGAAATAAAGTTTAACGCTTGTTGTTGCTCTGTGATAGTGTCTAACGGGGTTTGTTCGATGAGTGCTTTTATTCCTTGGGTAAAATTTTCTCTATAGTTGATAATTTCTGCGGTTGTGTTGTAGAAAATGGGTAAAATTAAATGATGACGGAATTGCCATGTTAGGTTATTGGGAAAAAGTTGGGAGGCTTCACGGGAAAGCGCGATCGCGTCTTGAGTTTCTCCGGTTTCGATATAAAGGGAGACTAAACAATGATAGAGTGCTTCGACATTAGGATATCGGGCAATGGCTTTTTGACAAAGCGCGATCGCGTAGCATGGGCGCAGCCCAATCGCGTCTGGATAATTTTGGAGATGTTGGTAAGCATGGGCTAAATTTAAGAATATCTCCGCCGTCAAGGAAGTTTCAGGAATCTGTTGATAATAAAAAATCGCTTTTTGGTAATTTTCCCGTTGATAATAGTCATTCCCAAAGTATAAATAACGCTGAATCGGGTCATTTTGCAAAAGATAGAGAAATTCTAAGGCTTGATTAATTTCTCTATCATTAGGATTAAGTTGATAGGCTCTTTGATAAGACGCGATCGACTCTTCTAAAAGTTCTTGTTTTAAAAGGATATTACCTAAATTAACATAACTCCCATAATGATTTGGATTAACTTCTATAGCTTGTTTATAAGTCAATTCCGCTTCAGTGATTAATCCCAGTTGCGATAAAATATTACCGAGATTATTATAAGCATCTATGAAATTAGAGTTGAGCTGGATGGTTTCCTGATAATGACGAATAGCCGTGGAAAAATCGCCTAATTTTTCATAGAGTAAACCCAAAATATAGTAAATATTAAAATTAGATGAATCAAGGACTAAAGTTTGAGTGAATATATTTTTTGCCTCGGGCAATCGTTCGGTAAGATAATAAATAACACCTAACTGATATAAGGCTTCTGCGTCTTGGGAGTTTAACTGGATAAGTTGCTCATATTTAGCTTCAGCTTCGATTAAATTCCCACTATTTTGTAAATCCGTAGCTTCCTGATAAAGTCGGGCGATAACTTGACTTTCTTGAGATTGAAGCCGACAAAAATTAGTGAGATTTTGAATAAATGTGTGATGACGTACTTTTGGGTATTGTTTTCCAGAATCATCATAATTTTGATCCCAATTTAAAATTAATACTCCATTCCAAGAGTCTCTTAATTCGGGGGTGGAAAAATCCCATAATACTTGACAATGAGGAGAAACCGTGATAAAATCTAAAACTGCTTGATGAACGGGTATTTGATGGGAATTGCCAATAATAATTAAAGATTTTTCTGCGAGAAATTCTTGGAGGAAAAGAAGGGCTAATAAAACCGCGCGATAATCAGAATAGGCATTAGAAAAATAGAGTACACCTATTTTATCTTCCGATTGTAGTTGCCGTAAATTAATGAAAAACTCCTCTAAATTTTGTTGACAAAAAATCACGTGATCGTCTAATTGATATTGACAAAGAGTTTGGGTAAAAATTTCTGCTCTTTCTATAATGTTTTCTTCCTGGGCTGACGAATCAACCGCATAAGCATAACAATGAGGGTTATTCTGCAACGCGGCAATTAAAGAAGTCCCCGGAAAACAACCTATTTCACAATAAACCTCACCCTCGTCTATACAATTAATCGCCCAATTGAGCAATTGCATCACATTAGGATGAATTTGACTAGGAATTTGGTTAAGAATTTCCTGAAATAAAACTGATTTTGGGATAACGTGAGAGGTTCCCCAATTATGGTAAAAAGTCGGTAAATTTTGCCGAAATTCTTGCTCTTTCATAATGTAATTATTCTGATCTGTATAAGGGATAACCCAGTTAATCTATTAGGTATTAAATGGGGAATACGCATCGAAGAAAGAATAGGAAATAGGAAAGCCCGAAGCGGAAATAATTAACACTTAACCCGGTTATTTCTTCTTTCTTTGTGCCTTCGTGCCTTGGTGTTTAACTAATTCTTCCCTCTTGCTTCTTCCTTCTTCCCTCTTCCTTCATTATCGATCGCGTAATTTGGGATTAACAAATTCGTTTAAACCTTCGCCTAATAAAGATAATCCTACCACCATTAAGGTTAAAGCGAAACCCGGAAAAAAAGCAGGCCACCAAATTCCTGTAGGTAAAGCTTCTAACGCGATCCGTAAATCATGTCCCCATTCGGGCACTTCTTCAGGAAGTCCTAAACCGAGAAAACCTAAGCCTCCCAAGGTTAAAATAGCATCAGCCGCATTAAGGGTAAATAAGACGGGTACGCTTTGAATTACATTTAAGAAAAGATATCGAGTTAAGACTGTCCAAGTATTTGCCCCCATCGCTTGGGCGGCTTCGATAAATAATTCCGTTTTGACACTAACGGTATGATTTCTCACCACTCGATAATATTGGGGGATATAGGCAATACTTAACGCGATCGAGGCATTAAAAACCCCTTTTCCTACCACAAACGCGAGGGTAATTGAAAGTAATAATCCGGGTAAAGTGTAAATGGTATCCATGAAAAACAATAAAACGCGATCTAAACGTCCACCGAGATAACCACTTACTAATCCCAAAGGGACTCCGATAATTAAACTTAAAGCAGTAGCAAGAATTACCACTTGCCACGCGACTTGAGAGCCGAATAAAGTACGAGAAAAGATATCATATCCTAAGCGGTTTGTGCCAAACCAATGAGTTAAAGAAGGTGCATCGTGAATAGGGTTAGAAAGTAATGCTTCGGCATCGGTGGGATCTTGTAACCATCCCCAAGCTTGAAAAATCGGGCAGAAAATCGTGATGAAGATAAAAAATAGGGTAATTGCTAAACCTGCCCACATCATTTTTATAGATAGACTTGATTTCCCAGAAAGATGCAAAAAAACTGGTAATTTTAATCTGGTTGTCGCCATTAGTTTAAAATTTGAGAAGACCTTTGTTATTTTACACGATTATTGGCATAACAGATAAATCCGAAATTGAGCGACTAACATTGTAATTGTTTTCAGTCCTCTTGAGAGGACTTTAGCTATCAGCCCGGAAATTAATTTCCGGGCGAGATTTTCTACAAATGATTTTGAATCATTTCTCGATACTGACTTTTTTGTTTGACGCCTTTAAATTCTCCTACTTTCTCTTTATTCTTGAAAAATTGAATGGTTGGAGTCCCCACAACTCCCGCGGCTTCGGCAATTTCGGGATCTTGTTCGATGTCAACTTCTACATAGTGAATTTGGTTATCAAATTCATCTACGACTTTACTTAAAATCGGTTTTAAGGTATGACAGGGGCCGCAAGTGGGAGACGCGTATTTTACCATAATCACGCGATCGCTATCATGGTATAATTTCCGTAAGGCATAACCTCCTTCATGGCGAGTTAAATTAATATCAAATGTCTCTTCTGTATCCGGTTGATGGGGGGTTTCTTCTTCTACCTTGGGTGCGGCTTCACCTGTTTGATGAAATTCTTGAGATAAGTTATTCGCCGATAACCAGCGTTCGGCTAATAATGCCGCCATACAACCTGTTCCGGCGGCTGTAATCGCTTGACGATATTCATGATCTTGAACATCTCCCGCGGCAAAAACTCCGTCTATAGAGGTTTCCACAGTACCATGTTTTGTGACAATATAACCAACGGGATCGAGTTCTAATTGTCCTTGGAATAAGTCGGTATTGGGAGTATGGCCAATGGCATAAAATAAACCATTTACGGGTAAATTGGTTTCTTCTCCTGTCTGATTATTTTTAAGTTTGATGCCTTCTAATTTACCATTGCCATAGACATCAAGGGGTTGAGTATTCCAATGGACGGTAATTTTAGCATTACTTAAAACTCGATCTTGCATTGCTTTAGATGCACGCATCTGATCGCGACGGACTAATAAGTGAACATGGGAGCCGTATTTTGTTAAATAAATGGCTTCTTCTGCCGCTGTATCTCCACCTCCAACAACGGCTAATTCTACATTCTTAAAAATGGGAGTTGCCCCGTCACAAATTGCACAAGCTGAGATGCCTAAATTCCAGTATTTTTCTTCGTTGGGAAGATGTAAGCGTTGTGCGGTTGCACCTGTCGCGATAATAATACTATGGGTTTGAAATTCCCTGTCTTCAGAGCGGACAATAAAGGGACGTTTTGTGAAGTCAACAAAGGTGACATCTTCTGTATATAATTCTGCTCCCCAACGCACGGCTTGAGCTTTCATCCGATCCATGAGTTTTGGCCCTGTAATTCCTTCTGGAAAACCGGGGAAGTTTTCGACTTCGGTGGTAGTCATTAATTGCCCCCCCGGAATGCCCCCCCGTTGATATCCTTCAAAGACTATGGGCTTGAGGTTAGCACGTCCCGCGTAGATGGCCGCGGTGAACCCCGCGGGACCTGATCCTATAATAATGAGGTTTTCGACGGTTGTGTTGGTCATATCTACTTATCCAGACTCATAACGACTTCGCTTTAGTGTCTATTATAACGGATAAGGGGAAGAATGGAGAGAGGAAATTTGAGATGTGAGCGCGATCGCGCTTTTGTCGAGGAAAGGAAAGGGGGCGTAGTCGTGATTCCAGAGAGAATATTGAGATAGAATAGAAATCGTTAATAATAGAAAAAAAGGAGAAGCTGAAATTTATCAAAAAAGACGAGGGGAAAGCAGAAAATGATAGATCACGATCGCTTATTTAAGGAACTTCTGACCACATTTTTTGTGGAATTTTTGGAGTTATTTTTCCCAGAAGTTGTCGGGTATATAGAGCGAGATAGCTTAGAATTTTTAGACAAGGAGGTATTTACCGATGTCACATCAGGAGAACGTTATGAAGCCGACATAATTGTGAAAACAAGATTTCAGGAGCAAGAAACATTCTTTCTGATTCATACTGAAAATCAGGCACAATATCAGGGGAACTTTAGCCAACGAATGTTTCGCTATTTTTCGCGCTTATCCGAAAAGTATGGGTTATCAGTTTATCCCATCGCGGTGCTATCTTTTGATAGTCCCAAAACCATCCAGCCCAATAGTTATCAAGTCGCCTTTCCCAACAAGGTTGTCTTAGATTTTAACTATGATATTATTCAATTGAATCGCCTGAATTGGCGAGACTTTTTGAAACAAGAGAATCCGGTGGCCGCGGCACTGATGGCAAAAATGAATATTGCCAAACAAGAGCGAAGACAAGTCAAATTAGAATGTCTGCGTCTGCTGGCAACATTGCGGCTCGATCCGGCGAGAATGAAGTTAATTTCTGGCTTTGTTGATACTTATCTTCGCCTAAGTACAGCGGAAGAAAAGTTGTTTCAAGCCGATATTGCTAGAATAGAACCGAATCAACAGGAGGTAGTTATGCAAATTGTCACCAGTTGGATGGAGGAAGGTTTACAACAAGGGTTACAACAAGGGTTAAACCAAGGGTTAAACCAAGGGTTACAAAGAGGAAAGCTCGAAGAAGCGATCGCGTTAATTTGGCGACTACTTCAACGGCGTATTGGTGAGATAACTCCTGAATTGCGCTCGCGAATTTCCCAGTTATCTTTAACTCAGTTAGAAGATTTAGGGGAAGCTTTACTCGATTTTTCTAGTCAAGTTGATTTAGTGACTTGGTTACAAGGAATTTCTGATGAGTCGATAGCTAGTGATAGTAATAATAGCTAATGTGTTTTTTTAGCTATTTTACGCGATGCCGCGAAGCGGCACGCCGAAGGCTTCGCGCTCCTCTACAAGTCTCCCTTCTTAAGGCAGGGCTGATTCATTCTGCTGATACCCGCCTGGGCCGAGAGTCCCTGTCTCATAGCTGAAGTCGTCTGAAGACGACTGAAGACGACTGAATCAGTCAAATGAAACAGCCCTGACTTCTTAAGGGGGAATAAAGGAAAGACGATGGCGCGAAGGGGTACGCCGTTGGCGCTGCGTAAGACTTCGCGCTAACTTTTCTCTGATAAAATCTCTCTAATTCTGTCACGAAACAAACGCACAACGGCTCGCTGCCCGATATTTCTACTTTGTGCAATAAAACCCGGAATTTCAGCAATAGGTAAAAAAGGGAAAGCCAAACTTTGCTCCGAAATTTCATAATTTCCCTCGACAAGTCGATAAACTTGTAACATTTGTCGTGTATATCTCCAAAGTTCAGGAACTCCCAGAGAAGCATAGAGAGAAAATTTATCAAGGGAAGAACTTGTATAATCAGACTCTACTACTAAGTCTGGGGGAGGCACTTCCGGTAGATTGATATTTTTTCCTCTGACAACTGATTCATTTTGAATATAGAAACAACTATCCGGTTCAACTCCACGACTTAATTCCTCCCGTTCCAAAGTCAAGGAACCTAGACTTCTGAGTTCAATTTCTAACTCATCGACTATCGCTTCAATAAAACTTTCGATAAGTCGTTTCGGTTCTTCATGTTTTTCTAGTGGAATTCTGATTTCTAACACTCCTTGATTATAGGCAATTCTCCAAACGCGATCGTCTCCGACTTCTGTCATTAATGCTTTATAGGTTGACCAGCTAACCCCTTTTAAAATGACATGGTTAGAGACACGATTAGACTCTTGTAATTGTAGAGGGGGTGATGTTATTGTTACCATCTCAACGACCTTTTTTTAATTTGATTGATTTTATCATATTTCCCCTTATATGGTAAACTGGAAAAATTAACGCGATCGCGCTAACTTGGTTTTGGTAAAATCCCTGACATTATTGATGCCAAGAAATACATGACATCACAGGATATAATAAAGTCAGGACTTAGGCTCTTCCAGCCAATAAACCTTTGGACTCCTATTCCCGGTTTCTGCGAAAGTCCTAGAAGTTTCAAATGGGATCATATTGGTTGTCTCAATGAGTAGCGCGTAAGGCTTCACGTCGGGTATCCAAAGCACAAGCCTCTTGCTTAGGAGAACTTTTGCACCCAGATCAACTTGTATCGCCAAATCTCTGAGTATCTTTCTCCAAAAAAATTAAAGAAATGTGTGCCGTGAACTTTTTTATAAGTCTAAGTTTGTATAGAGTAATACTAGGGATACTTAATATTTGTTAAGGATCGCGACTATAGTAATTCTCAATCATATCCATCGGAGCTAACAGGGCGCCAACCTCTTGCTCGTAATTTACTATTGAGAAATTTCTATAGAATTTTATCCCGTCCATAAGCCCTTGATTTTTCCTATAAAAATAGGCAGATTTAAAAATGGAATCAACCGCAAAAGATTATCGTCATATTCAATTTCGTGAAGGGCAAAATAGTGTGGATTTCCCACAACTAAAAGCCCTTTTTGAAGTCGCGGCATTTTGGGCAAGAGTTCGCAAAATAGAGGATTTACAAATCGCGATCGCCCATAGTCAAGCCGTCGTAACTGTCTGGGAGCGCGATCGGATGATCGGATTTGCCCGTGCCACATCAGATGGAATCTATCGGGCAACAATATGGGATGTCGTCATACATCCAGACTATCAAGGAGGGGGATTAGGGAGAAAATTAGTACAAACAGTATTAAGTCATCCGTTGATGTGTCGAGTCGAGCGGGTTTATTTGATGACAACTTATCAACAAAGTTTTTATGAGCGCATTGGATTTCAAATTAACGCGAGTACAACTATGGTATTAGAAAACCCACCCATTCACCAGGAAGAATTAATGATTAATCATATTGAATTGGTAAGTGTAAATAGCTAATACCAGAGTAGGAAAATTAAATGAACTACAAAGGCACAGAGGAGACAAAGGGATAATTTTCCATAACTTTGTGCATAATCGACGGTAGGGGTGCTTTCACCAGTATCTTAAAAACATCACCTTAATACAGGTGAATGCTCCCCTACAAACCTGTCGCGATCGCGCATCGCATTTTCCCCATTAACTTTCCCTTTCTTTCCTTTTTTTCCTAATAGGTGTAATTATGTAATTACGATTATTCTTACACTTTTCGGGGAATTCTGTAATTACCATTATCATTACATTCTCGGTTCTCACTGTAATGACCTTTCAACCCTGTAATGGTGTAATTACGATTACGATTATTATTGCCTTCTGTAATTACAGAATTACGATTATCATTACAGTCTCGGTTCTCACCCTAATGACGCTTCCACACTGTAATTCCGATTACGATTATCATTACAGCCTGTAATTACAGAATTACGATTATTATTACAGTCTCGGTTCTCATGGTAATGACCTTTAAATCCTGTAATTGTGTAATTACGATTACGATTATAGAATGGAGTCTCACTATAATGCTCCTTCAACCCTGTAATCTTGTAATTACGATTATCATTACACTTCTCTTGTCATGGTGTAATTACGATTATCATTACAGTCTCGGTTCTCACTGTAATGACCTTTCAACCCTGTAATGGTGTAATTACGATTATCATTACACTTCTCTTGTCATGGTGTAATTACGATTATCATTACAGTCTCGGTTCTCACCCTAATGACCTTTCAACCCTGTAATGGTGTAATTACGATTATCATTACACTTCTCTTGTCATGGTGTAATTACGATTATCATTACAGTCTCGGTTCTCACCCTAATGACCTTTCAACCCTGTAATGGTGTAATTACGATTACGATTATCATTACAGCCTGTAATTACAGAATTACGATTATTATTACAGTCTCGGTTCTCACTGTAATGACCTTTCAACCCTGTAATTACGATTACGATTATCATTACAGCCTGTAATTACAGAATTACGATTATTATTACAGTCTCGGTTCTCATGGTAATGACCTTTAAATCCTGTAATTGTGTAATTACGATTACGATTACAGAATGGAGTCTCACTATAATGCTCCTTCAACCCTGTAATCTTGTAATTACGATTACGATTATCATTACACTTGTCTTGTCATGGTGTAATTACGATTATCATTACAGTCTTGGTTCTCACCCTAATGACCTTTCAACCCTGTAATGGTGTAATTACGATTACGATTATCATTACAGCCTGTAATTACAGAATTACGATTATTATTACAGTCTCGGTTCTCACTGTAATGACCTTTCAACCCTGTAATTACGATTACGATTATCATTACAGCCTGTAATTACAGAATTACGATTATTATTACAGTCTCGGTTCTCATGGTAATGACCTTTAAATCCTGTAATTGTGTAATTACGATTACGATTACAGAATGGAGTCTCACTATAATGCTCCTTCAACCCTGTAATTGTGTAATTACGATTACGATTGCGATTGTCATTACACTTGTCATGCCAAAGTGTAATTATGTAATTACGATTATTCTTACACTTCGGACCCTCTACCGACAATTCGTTCCTGTAATGGTGTAATTGCGATTATCATTACACTCTGATTCCTCACGGTAATGACGATTCGAGTCGGCAATATGTAATTACGATTATCATTACGCTTTTCGGGAATTGTGTAATTACGATTATCATTACAGTCTGGGGTTCTCACTGGAATGACGATTCCACCCTGTAATTATGTAATTACGATTATTCTTACACTTTTTGGGTAATTATGTAATTACGATTATCATTACAGTCTGGGGACTCACGGGAATGACGATTCCACCCTGTAATCATGTAATTACCATGATCATTACACTTTTCTGGGAGTTCTGTAATTACGATTATCATTACAGTCTGGATTTCTCGCGGTAATAACGATTCGACTCTGTAATGGTGTAATTACCATTATCATTACAGTCTGGATTTCTCGCGGTAATAACGATTCGACTCTGTAATGGTGTAATTACCATTATCATTACACTTTTCGGGTAATTGTGTAATTACCATTATCATTATTCCCAAGAGGAATAGAACATTGAGTGCGAGTAAAATTAAAATCATCAGATTCCGAAGGAAACGCCAAAACCTCTAAACGTCCCTTCATTAATTCCAAAATAGTTTGATTCATCAATAAACGCATTCCGGGTGACAATTCCGAATTCTGATTAAAATGATCATTGTCCGGCTTAAACTTGTCTAATTGATGATCGAGTAAATCCCAAGATTCACTCCAAGCACCAATAGGACGTTGATCATCTAACCAAATATTTACCGATCGCGACTCAGGAGAAGCATGAGCCGAAACCTGAATAATGCCGTCATCCATTTGCGCGATCGCGTGATCAATCAAATTGACTAAAACCTGACGAAAACGAGGCAAATCAGCCAAAACCCAAATATCAGGATCGGGACGTGATATCTCTAAACGGACTCCCCTATTTTTAGCTTGGAGTACCGTTAACTTCTCCAAATCTTCAAAAATATTAATTAACGGAAATGACTGAATATTCATCTTCTCCGTACCCTGTTGCATCTTAGAGACATCGACAAGTTCATCAATTAATCCCATCAATTTGAGAGCCGAATCATGGGCTTGTTCGATAAATTCCCGTTCTTCCTTGGGGCTTTGACATAAATTAGCAATAATCAATTGCAGAGAGCCAATCAGACTATTCAGGGGCGATCGCAATTCATGGGAAGTCCGAGCCAAAAAACCCGCCTTAAACTGACTCATTTCCAAGGCTTGATAATAAGCCAATTGAATTTGGGACCGTTGATTGACGACGGTTTGTAAATCACGCTCATAAGAGTCTTGCGCGTCAGAGTTAGAAGAGGAGTTATCAGTGGTTGGGGCTTGTTTTCCACGCCATAGCCAACTACTTGTCGCACCCAATCCTAGCCCTAACGCGAGATATACCCATTCGCTCCAGCCCATCAGCGTCATACTTTTATTTTCATACCCCTTAGCATATTAACTTTACCGTGCCTTGTCGCAAGATTACCCAATCAATCCCAGTCCATTTTGCCACTGTTGACGGAATCTTCGTCTTCATCTTGGGGCTTTTCCATTGAGAAGTAGCAAGGGTAAGCACTTGAGGAAATTGTGTCTCAATCTCAGCCACAGTCTCTAAAGGGGCTTGTCCCGATAGATTCGCGCTCGTTGTCGCCAAGGGCCCCGTTAAAGCCAAAATTTCTTGTGCGATGGGAAAATTAGGGACTCTGATGCCAATAGTAGCAGGATCTAAGGGATTCATTTCTACGGGTACTTTTTCCGACGCGGGCAATACCAAAGTTAACGCGCCCGGCCAATAATTTCTCACCACCTCTTGCCATATCTGAAACTCTTGGGCAGTACCCTTAACATAGGACCAAAGCTCCTCTGGTTGCGAACCCATTAAAATTAAGGGTTTATCGTGACATCTTTGTTTTGTGATATAAATTAACTCCCCGCGATCGGGACGTACCGCCAAAGCCGGTACCGTATCCGTCGGAAAACTGATAATAGATTCTCCTGAAACAACTCCTTTAACTAGAGTTTCCATTGACACTTGAGGCATGGGGATTTTAGCTAAACGACCTAAGAAAAAACTCATAAACTGGATTTCTTGTCAAGGGAACAAGATCACCAGCAATCAGGTTTGTGTGTGGCATATTTTACTTTTAATATGGCTTACCGACTCAAATGCGATAGGCGATCGCGTATCGATCAAAACCGGCTAAATCAGACAATATCTTAATTTGACCATAACTCCCTTGATTGTATAACAATTTCGCGACATCCTCCCCTTGTCCCGCCATCATTTCAATTAACCATAGTCCCCCCGATTGTAAATAATCAGGAGCTGTTTCTACTAAATAACGAATACAATCTAAACCATCTTCTCCCCCATCTAATGCTAAAAGGGGTTCATGGTGCGCGACTTCTGGTTGTAAAGTTGATATCACCTCACTAGGAATATAGGGCGGATTTGATAACATCCCTCTCACTTTACCCTTGAGATGTGCTAATGGTTCCCACCATCGCCCTTGATAGAACTTAATTCTGTCTGTGAATCCTAAATTGTCACGATTAAGACACGCGATCGCCAACCCCTCAGCACTCACATCCACTGCATGAATCAACCCTTGTGGGAAAACTTCCGCCAATCCTAACGCGATCGCGCCACTCCCCGTACCCAAATCAACCCAATCACAAGAAGATAAATTAGTCTGTAGTCGAGAAGCCTCTAAAGCAATATCAATCATTAACTCCGTTTCGGGACGAGGAATTAGTACCGCGCTAGAAACCACTAGAGAAAAATTACGCCACTGTACCCTTCCTAATAAATATTGAACCGGAACGCGATCGTGAAGACGTCGCGCCCAAAGTTCCGTTAACTCCGACAGTGACACAGAAAGGTTAAGACTTGATAAATCCTGAAAAGACTGGAGTCGCAAAGTGAGAGCATCAAAACCCAATAACCCTTGCAGCAACCAGTCTAACTCCGAAACCGGGACATCAGCTTGTCGAGTATCAACCTGCGCTTGTCGATACCACAACCAAAACTCCATCCCAGATATAACATGATCAGTCATCTTTGCGTTCGATAAAACTTACCCAAAATCACCAAAATCTAGGCAAATTTCGACTTATTTGACTCTGACAATGTTGGGCACAATTCTGGCTCTATTATATCAGGATGTTTTGCCTAGTTTTGTCTAGCTTTGGGTATAAATTTATTAACAAGTTAAATCCGGGTGATAACAAGACTGATAAGCTGTTACCCATTTAAAATTCCGATTAGTAACACAGGCATCAGGCCTGTAACAAGCAGGATGCTTGTCCTACTTTAATTTGGTTTAAATGCGTCTTAACTTACCATTTCACGAAAATGATGATAGGAAAGGAAGTACGCGATGCCCCGGGCACTTCCCATGGAACAAAAAACCAGGTTTTGGGCTTCAAAGAATCACTTGAAATCAGGTGAAAAGCTATATCGTGCTTCTTCCCTCTTCCCTCTTCCTTCTTCCCTCTTCCCTCTTCCTTCTTCCCTCTTCCTTCTTCCCTCTTCCCTCTTCCCTCTTCCCTCTTCCTTCTTCCCTCTTCCCTCTTCCCTCTTCCCTCTTCCTTCTTCCCTCTTCCTTCTTCCCTCTTCCCTCTTCCCTCTTCCCTCTTCCTTCTTCCCTCTTCCCTCTTCCCTCTTCCTTCTTCCCTCTTCCTTCTTCCTTCTTCCTTCTTCCTTCTTCCCTCTTCCCTCTTCCTTCTTCCTTCCATTAAGGTTTAGGTTGAGCCTGTGGAGGTTGCTGCGATTTCACATATTCCATAGACTCACGCGAAGGAATCAAAAGAATCTTGGTTAAAAAAGGATCATTATCAGTCCGTAACGCTTCCAGAACCCCTTCGAGATTAACCACCTCAATCTTGATCGAAGAAGCAATATTAGGCTGTTGCTGCTTAAAACGCTCCAACATCGCCTGTAAATCTTCCTTATTAAAAAACATAGGAACAGCTTGATCTTGCCCCTGTTGAATCGTCAAATAGCCATTATCAGGCCCACCGCGCGCCAAAAACAAAGGCACACCATTAAACTCATTGGGCTTTTTGCCAGTTTGTTGCAATACAGTCTTTGCCGATTCTACCTCCTTGGTGGTTGGGACATAAGCAAATTGAAGCTCTTGAGGTTTACCCTTACTGCTCTGACTCATCTTATAAACTTCACCCAGAGAAGCCGTCCACACCCGCACCGAACCGCCTAACTGAGGATTTTTCGATTTCAATTGCACAATAAAATCCTGTGCATCCTTAGGACTAATAAAAACACCAGCCACCGACGCGGGTTTTTGATCCTTACCCGTCACAGAAGCAATTAGAGGAGCACCTTGTGCATCAGTAATAGTAAAAACAGGAACCCCTTTGAGTTTTTCCAAAACTTGTTGTTCAGGTAAAGCTAAAGCAGACATCTTACCAGCCAAAGAAGGCCCTACCCAAGCACTGGTAACAATTCCCAAAACCGCGGCCCAACGAACAAACGATTTCATAACTTATGCGGCTCCATAACACTTGAACAATAGTGGACATCGTGCTGTCAAAAGTTCGATGTAATTCTTGAATTCCCATAGAACTCCCCTTTGAAGGAACCCCCAGTGATTCTGTCAGAGTTTATCTGATTGAGTTATGCTAGGGGATATCTGTATCACTAATATATACAGTTTATTCTCAACCCAAATCGGGATGACAGGATTTGAACCTGCGGCATCCTGCTCCCAAAGCAGGCGCGCTACCAAGCTGCGCTACATCCCGGTTTTATCTATTCTATCCCTATTGACTCATAGAATGATCCTTTTGTCAAGCTTATTTTGTGAGTTTTGCCCACAAATTTTAGATAGATAGTCGCGCAACCGAGAGAGCCTGGTCTATACACGATAATGCCGAGGTCAAAGTCCCCCCGGTAGGAGTCTCCTCAATCAGGATACCAAAACATTCCCTTGATCCCTTCTGGATCAGAAAGAAACCCTAAATTCCGGTAGAAGTCCACAACATGAGGATCAGCAAAGAGAGTAATGTTACTAATATCTTCAGCGCGGAGTTTTTTAATGACATACTTCATCAAAGCCTTACCAAGACCTTTTCCCTGATAGTCAGGGTGAACGACCACATCCCAGAGCGTTGCATTAAAAGCATGATCTGATGTCGCTCTCGCGAAACCAACCAACCGTCGTTGGGGGCCTCGCATCTCCCAGATCGAAACGACCAGAAAACTATACTGGAGTGCTTTTTTGACCTTTCGCAAAGGGCGTCGAGACCACCCGACAGCACTACAGAGTTCCTCAAGCTCATAGATATCTAGGTCTCGATCTGTACTGAAAAAGACACGACTTTTCCCTGGTGTGGATTGACGAGAGGATTGGGAAAACGCATCACTCACCTCAAAAGGGATATACTCCTCATATTCAACAGTTTGAGAACTTGAGGTTGAATCAGAACCGCTAAATAAGTTTTTCCAAAAACCCATGCAGGCGTGGTTAAGGTAATAGAAGACGACTTGGTTTTGGCCAATTTTCTCAAAGTTTAGCACACTTGAGTCAAGAAAATCTCTGTTTTTTTCAGCTCCCCTGATTCATCTGTCTTCCCCAATCTGTGCTAATTTAGGCTATCAGCATAAACATCTTCCTCACCCCGTTTTCGGGATTGAGTGTCACTCCCGTCCCGATGGGTCATCCAAACCCCCGGTACTTCCGTGGTGAGACCAGGCTTTCTCCGATACTAACCGCACCTACATTCTCTTTGAGTTCTTAAGGTTCGTTGTTGTTATCGCGTCCCTTTTTGAACTCATCTCTTTTGTTAGGTATTTGTGCTTATTCTAAAACACGAATTAGATAACTTATTCGATAATATATATTCCCTTCGTTCCCCTCAATTATGGCTCCGGGTTTAAAACAATCAACGTTGGAACTCCTTAAGCGCTTTAATCGAGCGTTTCCCCAGTTTTATGAGCAATTTGTGAGCTCTGAGATCCAAATGCAAAACCTGAAATTAGCCTATCAGCTTTACAAAAGTCGGCAAGCGGTGATTGAGATTAAACCCGAAGGTAGCAAAAGTGCTTTACATTTTGCTTACCGCAATCAATCGTTTCTTCTGAGTGATATTTTTGGGGTACTCGCCGCCTATGGATTGACAATTCATAGTCTCAGTCTCTATGGGCAAATTTATCCGCCTATGTTGGTATTTATTAAGTTGGTACTTTCGCGCGGCGGCAAGGTTTTGACAGATAAAACCGCGGAAAATGTCTGTCGTGCGATTCGAGAGGCTTTAGCGGGACATTTTGAAGTGGAAGAGATGCTCGCGGTCGAATTTAATCTGGACGCGGGTTTAGAGGATGTGGCAACAGAATTTTATGTTGACCCCGTATTTCATTTGCCGGCTCTCTTAATTGAAGCTGACAACCAACCCGGATTATTTTATAAGGTGATGTATGCTATCTGGCAAGAGGATTTATTAGTTGTTAATGCTAATTTACTTGTCTGGCGGGGACGTACACGTTTAATTTTATATTTGTTAGGTCCTAATGAGAGCTTAATACCTGAATATTTGGGGCAGAAAATTGCGGAAAGTGTGCGCCAACGCTTACTCGGTGAAAGATTTTAGGAAGGCAAATTTAATGAAGTAGTGCAGGCATCTTGCCTACTTTCGGACACCTAAGGGCGAAACTACTAACCCCATAGTCAAGTTATTTAATTTCGATTCCTTAAGGGCTTTTTCGTTTTCAACCAAAATTAGTAGGTGGAGCTATTTCCACTCTACTTTTTGATTGTTTTTTACGGGACTGGCCGGATTTGAACCGGCGACCTAGCGCTTCAGATTTGTGTGAGTTTCCCCACTCTCTGGACTATTCCTTCACCATAGACTGAATTGGTCTTTAGGTGGTGGCCGTTATGTTTGAGGAGATGAATTAATCACTCCAAAAAACCAGTCTCTGCACCTTCTCTCCTGGGATTACAGGAGAGCTTGGCTCAAGATTACCATATCTGTGATCAGACTTAGGCTTCCTTGAGTTTGACCACATTCACTCCCGTAGTTTCCTGACAGGGTGCCCGATCTTTCAGGAGGCGCTTGCTCTATCCATCTGAGCCACAGCCCCAAAAATTTCACTGGGATTATCATAGCATCACAGTGATCAATTCTCAATTTTTTTTCCTTTCTTTTCTGAGCACTTTGTCGCTCCTACTTTGGTTTTTTACTAAAGTAAGTTTGGAATATTTGTTTGGCTATTGGGGCGGCGGCTTCGGCTCCAAAACCGCCATTTTCCACGATCACCGCGATCGCGATTTCGGGTTTATCTGCCGGGCCAAAGGCGACATACCAGGAGTGGTCTCTTTGTCCCATCACTTCGGAAGTACCTGTTTTCCCACCTGTTAAGGGAATGGAACCATCATTGAGGACTCCAGAGGCAGTACCCGACTGTACTACACCGATGAGTCCTTCCCGAATGATGGCAATTGTATCGGGTTTTATGCCCGTTGCCACAGGTTTTGTGGCTGGAGTATTACTTTGAGTCGTTAACAAATGAGGCTTGACTCGGTAGCCTCCATTCGCGATCGCGGCAACCATCACCGCGGCCTCTAAAGGGGGGACTAAGACTAAACCTTGACCGATCGCCATTGTCACCGTATCCCCCGCGTACCAAGGTTCCTTATACAAATCTTCTTTTTCCTTGGGAGTGGGAATAAAACCATGCTCCCCACCACTTAAACCCAATAACTTAAAATCAGTGAGGTTCCCAATGCCCATCAAACGTCCCCATTTGGCAATGGCATCGGGACCAGTGGTAAGACCAACTTGATAATAAAAGGTATTACTACTGTAGGTAAGGGCTTCGCGAAAACTGATCAAACCATAACCGCCACCATGTTCATTAAATTGAATACCGCCCACTGTGATCGAGGAAGCTGTCCCTACTAATGAGTCTGTGGAAAATTTACCCGACTCTATCGCGGCTGCGGTGGTGACAATTTTAAAGGTACTCCCCGGCGGATAACCTTGCATGGCACGATTCAAAAAGGGTTTATCCTCTCCTTGAAGACGATCCCATTCTTTTTGTGTCACTTTACGCGTAAAGATGTTAGGGTCAAAACCCGGACGACTGGCTAAAACTAAGACTCCCCCTGTTTTTACATCTAGCGCGACTACTGCTGCGCGGCGATCACCCAAGGCTTTTTCCGCGGTTTTCTGAAGATCAAGATCAAGGGTTAAATTGACATTTTTGCCACCTTGGGGGGGATTTTCTTTAATCTCGCGCAATTCTTGATTTTGGGCATTGACTTCAATTAAGCGTTCACCCCACTTTCCTGCTAATAAATGATTGGCACTGGCTTCAATCCCCATCTGTCCGACAATCATTCCCATCGGATATTTAGGGTTCTTTTTGAGATCTTCTTCCGTTGCTTCTCCAATGTATCCGATAATGTGAGAAGCTAATTCGCCATTGGGATAATAACGATTCGTTTCGGTTTCCACTTGTACCCCTTTGACTTCTGTTTCCAGTTCTCCGAGTGAAACAAAGGCTTCTTGGGGAATAGATTGGGCAATTCTGATGGAACGATAGGATTTATATCCGACTTGATCTATCTTCGCCAAAATATCCTTCCCAGGCATTTTGAGAATGACACTTAACTTTTCTGCGATGATTTTCCATTGTTCTCTGGAATGTTCTTTTGGCCATAAATAAACGGAACGAGTTAAATGATTGGCGGCTAATGGTTTGCCATTTCGATCTAAAATATGACCCCGATTAGAGGGTATTGGTAAGAGACGAATACGATTATTTTCAGCACGATCACGATGTTGTTTTCCTTCTATCAGTTGTAGTTGTACCAAACGGAAAACGTGGATACTCAACAATACAGTCGCGATCAACATCAAAATTAGGGGACGATGGATGGGACGTGGTTTGGCATCCCACCAATTATTTTTGCTGGCTAAACGTAATTCTGGGGGTAAAGATATGTCGCGTTGTAGCATTAGTAAATTTATGAGTTAATATTTGAGATTTGGGAAAAATTTTACCGACTAATTAAAAAAGTGGAATCAGAAAAAACGCATTTTTTCTGGAATCAAATTAGGGGAAGAGCAAAGAGTCTATCCGCGATATGAACCCAAACACCAGGCAATGCCACTTAAGATCAGACCCAAAGTAAACCAAGGAGAGATATGCTGCCAATTTAGTCTTTCCATTAACCATAATACACTAACTTGGGTCAATAGGATACCACCGAATAAGAATATAATCAATAGTAATGTGCGATTCGTTTGAGTGATATTTCGGGCAAATAGCCTGTAACCTATGCAGAGTAATGTCTTCGGACTTTAACAAGGCCAACAGTAATTATGTAGGTGCAAGCCCTACTCCCTAGGTGCGGAGGCGACAACGTAACCCTTGACGTTAAACGATAAGGCAATGCCACCGCGTGCCATGAAGTTGTCAAACATCTATTATAAATAACTAAAGGGATAAGTATGATAACCCTGTGAAGTGAAAATCTCAAGCACGGTTTTGAAGACGAGTGCTTCTGGCGAGAAAATCGCTTTGTTTAAGATATCATCTCAGACTGCTTAGATATCGGTCTGATCATTCACTTATGTTAATGATAGACAAGCAAAGGAAAAAAGCATTCAAATCCGCGATTAAATGGCTCCTGGGGTCAACAATTTTAGCAACCGCGAGTGTGGGCAGTTTATTCGCCTATGGCCTATGGCAAAATCGACCCCCCGAACCGATCGCGGTGCGGGTTCTCCGTGTCAATCTCGGCACGATTGAAGAGACTATTAATGAGGGTGGTACTTTAGAACTCGGAGATCAACAAACGATCAAATCTCCCGATGATGGAGCTGTAGATCAGTTATGGGTGGCAGTGGGCGATCGTCTCAGAACCTCTCAACGCCTCATCTCCCTCCGCAACCCAGAGCAACTCACCAGTCTCGACAAGAAACAGTTAGAAATCGAAGCCAATCAAGTCACTGTAGAAAGCAACCGCCAGAAAGTAGTTGCCGCTGAGGAGATGCTGGCATTGGTTAAACAGGAACTAGCCGATCAGAGACGCGATCGCGATCAACAGAGGCGCGATCAAGCGACAAAATGGGAATTAGAGATTCAGAAACAAGAATTAACCTTAGCGCGCAGTCGCCAGAAAGTCACCGAAGCTGAGGAAACACTCGCAGCCGTTGAGCAGGAACTCAAGAACACTGAGGAATTGGCTACTAAAGGTTTTATACCAGCACAAGAGGTTAAAACCGCCCTAGAAAAAGTCCGCAGTGCGGAGTCGTTACTGCGACAAGTTCGGTCTGATGTCACCACCCAAACCGCGGAACTCCACCGCCTTCAGGTTGCGCCAGAAGGCAGTTTGCCGTCAGTAAACAGCAACCAACAAGTCCTGAACGCAGAGTCAGCATTGCGACAGGCTCAGTTAGAGGTTAGCAAAGCCAGCCACGATCTCGTCCTCAAGCAGATTGAGTACCGAGAAGCCAAGCAGAAACTCCAAAACTACGCGATCGCGTCGCCTATTAACGGTAAAGTCCTCAATATTAAAGTCAAAGCTGGAGACGGCATCAAGCGAGGAGATGACTTACTCACTGTCGGCGATCCTGCCCAAGAAGTGGTGAAACTTCAGCTTTCTACCCTCAATGCTGCCAAAGTCAAGCTTAACCAAGAAGCTCGCGTGAGCATCATCGGTCCCAATGCAAAACCCTTAGCCGGTAGAGTACAGAGCTTGTCTGTCGTGGCAAGTGGGCAGGGAAACTCGTCTGAAAATGGTCGCTCTAACAATCAAGGGAGTCAAGGCGCGGTGCCGGGGATCGTGCTGCTTGACAAACCCACGGGTACATTGATTCCGGGTTCTCCGGTGAGTGTCGAGATCGTTTTGAAGCAGCGGCAGAAAGTCGTGGTTTTGGGGACAGAAGCGATTGATCGCTCAGAGTCTAAACCTTTTGTGTGGATTGAGGACGCGCAAGGCAAGGCTCAAAAACGACCTGTCACCCTGGGATTAGAAGGATTAACGCAGGTAGAGATAACTTCAGGCCTGCGGCAAGGGGACAAGGTGCTGCTACCCCCGCCAGACTCTCCCCTCCAGCCAGGAACGCCTGTTAAAGAAGAGTTGAAAACTCAAAAATCAAAATGATCAGTAAATCCCTTTTAACCTTCTCTTGATTATGCCTTTGTCTTTATTTGACCTCTTCCACATCACTTGCAATTCCCTCATGGGCAACCCCTTGCGCTCCACTTTAACAACTGTAGGAGTGTTTATGGGGGTAGCAGCAGTTAACGCCACCTTGCAAGTGAGTAATATTAGTAGTGCTGTCATTTCCGAGCAACTAGCAAAGCGAGATGCCCCTCAAGTGTTATTGTACCCCCACTGGGACTCTGTAAGCCGTGAGTCAGCTCAATTGAGGATGGAAGATTTAGAATTTTGCAGGGACGACTGAGTGGTTTGCAGGCGATCAGTACAGTCAATTGGGCGGGTGAGCCTCAAACAGTATTTCAAACTCAACAGGCTAATCCAAATCCAACAATGATGGCTGTTTCTCAAGACTTTTTGCTAACTTCCGGGCAGCGGTTATTGGCGGGGCGGTTTTTCAACCCTGTGGATTTTGAGAATTTTCGACCTGTGGTAGTAATCGATGAATTTCTAGCTGACAAGCTTTTTCAGAAAGCGAATCCCATTAGTGAGCGCATCTATGTTGATAGCAGGCCTTATGTAGTGGTTGGGGTGCTTCCGACTAAAGCCAGCGAAGAAAAAGAGAAACCGACAGGTTTATTGTTCATCCCCATGTCCGTTTACACTTCATTAACGGGCTACCGCCGTATTCATTACATCCGAATGCGCCCTTACAGGATGAAAGACCTTGATATTCTGAAAACACAGACTGAGGAACTGTTGCAGCAGCGCTTCCCGGGCAAAAAATTTGGGACTTACACTAATGTAGAAGACATTTTAGAACAGCAGAAAACCTTAGAAATGGTTTCGCAAGCACTGTTGGCGGTGGGGATCATTGCGCTGTTAGTGGGAGGCGTTGGCATTGCCAATATTAGCATCGCGTCTGTGATGGAGCGGACTAAGGAAATCGGTTTGAGGCGCGCGATTGGGGCAAGGCAGCAAGATATTTTATTACAATTTATTCTGGAAGCAGTGCTGTTAAGTTTATTGGGGGGAATCAGCGCAATTGGCGCGGTACATGGGTTGACGGTGGTGGTGGCGGAGACTTTTAAGTTACCCTATAAATTTGAGGTGACTACGGCCGCGTTGTCCTTGGGTTCTGCTATTTTAGTGGGCGTGGGAGCGGGGTTTCTCCCGGCTCTGCGAGCTAGTCAACTTGATCCTGTGAACGCTTTGCGATCGCAATACACCCGGAATCAATATACAGCAAAAACCGTGGTTATGAGGTACACTTATCGTTCAATCCTCCTAGGGACACGGCATTGCCGTGTCCCTACCGTGTTTCATAACCGCGGGAACTTTCTGTCACCTGTGTTCCCTCTTTCAAGCTTTAAGCTAATATACTAGATGTGGTATAGCAATTCTCATACTTGTGAGGTACAAAGTTTTCTTGTTTTAGGGAACTCTTAACTCTTAACTCTTAACAGGGAATAAATTAGACCTCATCTTTCCCTAAAACGCGTTTCAATGATGTAGGGAAATAAAAGAAACCACAAAGACACAAAGACACAAAGACACAAAGACACAAAGACACAAAGACACAAAGACACAAAGACACAAAGACACAAAGACACAAAGACACAAAGACACAAAGACACAAAGACACAAAGACACAAAGACACAAAGACACAAAGACACAAAGACACAAAGACACAAAG
>Ga0209812_10000638_pt1 | contig 29941 bp, 19 predicted proteins | sample JI71714BDNA_FD_187502 | JGI IMG/M metagenome (GOLD analysis project Ga0209812, IMG submission 187502) | Wastewater effluent complex algal communities from Wisconsin, to seasonally profile nutrient transformation and Carbon sequestration -... | ecosystem: Engineered > WWTP > Effluent > Algae...
GTCGAGCACCGCGTCGATCGCCTTCAGGCGCCGACCGCCCGCGAGCGCCGCGTCCTCCACGTCGATCCGCTCCACGACCAGGCCCAACGCCGCGCGGCGGCCGACGCTGACCCGGACGCGCTGGCCAGGCCGTGCATCGAGCGTCTCGGGCAGCAGGTAGTCCAGCAGTTCGGGCAGTGGCGTCGAGGTGGCGACGCGGAGCAGGGTGGGCATCGGATCGGGCGTCGGGCTGGGTCGGCGATCATGCGGCAGTCGACCGGGCCGGGGTTATCCTCGCCGCTCTTCGATCTCGCCCGGCTGCGCCCATGCCTGAACGTCTGTCCGACCTGTACTGCTGCCCGGTGACCCATGCCCCGCTTGCGACGCTGGACAGCCGGCGCCGCGAGTTGCTGAATCTGGCGATCGCCCGCGGCGGTGTTCGCGATGGCGAGGGACCGCGGCGGGAGCCGCTGGCGGCCGGGCTGGTCACCCGCGACGGTCTGCGCGTGTATCCGATCGAGGACGGTATTCCGAACCTGCTGCCGGAGGCGGGCATCGCCACCAGCCAGGTTCCCGGTTTCGAGGCTTGAAGCCGTCATGGAACTGTTCGTCAATGGAGAGGCCCGCGAGCTGGCGGTCGCGGACGTGGCCGAGCTGGTCGTGGCGCTGGGACTGCAGGGCCGTCGTGTCGCCGTCGAGTTGAACGGCGCGGTGGTGCCGAAGAGCCGGCACGCCATGCAGCCGCTGAAGGCGGGCGACCGCATCGAACTGGTGCACGCGTTGGGTGGTGGTTGAGCCGGCCTCGGCGACCTGCTCCAGCGGCGGGCCCGTAAGCTCTCTGGACTCTCGATCGGAGCCTCACGCCGATGCATTTCGTTTCGACCCGCGCGCCGCAGGGTGCTCGTGCTTCCCTCGAGCTGGCGCTGAACGCCGGCCTCGCACCCGATGGCGGGCTGTACGTGCCCGAGTGGCTGCCGATGCTGGATCCGACCCGGGCGCCCACTGCGCTGAACGAGGTCGCCGCCTGGGTGCTGGCCCCGTTCCTCGGCGGCAGTTCGCTGGCGACCCGGGCGCAGGAGCTGTGCACGCAGGCCTTCGATTTCCCGCTGCCGCTGCTGCCGATCCCGGGCACGTCGGCCAGCGTGCTGGAGCTGTTTCACGGCCCCACCGCGGCTTTCAAGGACTTCGGCGCGCGGTTTCTGGCTGCCGCGCTGGAGGCGCTGCGTCGCCCGGAAGATCCGCCGACCACGATCCTGGTGGCGACCTCGGGTGACACCGGCGGCGCGGTAGCGGGTGCCTTTCACGGCCGCGCCGGCTTTCGCGTCGTGATTCTCTACCCGGACGGACTGGTATCGGCCCGTCAGGCGCATCAGCTGGCCGCCTGGGGTGACAACATCGCCTGCTACCGCGTGGCCGGTCGTTTCGACGACTGTCAGCGACTGGTCAAGGGCGCCTTTGCCGATGCCGGCTTGCGCTCGACGGTGCGGCTGGCCAGCGCGAACTCGATCAGCCTGGGCCGCCTGCTGCCGCAGATGAGTTACTACGCGTGGAGCGCGCTGACCCACTGGCGGCGGACCGGAAGCCCGGCCAACTACATCATTCCGACCGGCAACCTAGGCAATGCGGTGGCCTGTCTGCTGGCCCGCAGCATCGGCCTGCCGATCGGCGAGGTGGTGCTGGCGGCCAACGCCAATCGCGTGCTGAGCGATTTCTACGCCGGCGGTGGCTATCAGCCGCAGGCCAGTCTGGCCACGCTGGCGAACGCGATGGACGTCGGCGACCCGTCGAATTTCGAGCGGATGCGCTGGTTGTTCCCGCCGGAGGGGCTGGGTCCGGCGCTGTCGGCAGGCAGCGTCGATGACGCCGAGATCCGCTCGGCGATCACCCGCGTCGCCGAGCGCCACGACTACGTGCTGTGCCCGCACACCGCCTGTGCCTGGGTGATGCTGGAACGACTGCGCGCAGCGGGCGACCTGCGTCACTGGATCGTCGTCGGGACCGCACACCCGGCGAAGTTCGAGACGGTGGTCGAGCCCCTGATCGGTCGGGCGCTCGACGTGCCGGCGCCATTGGAGGCCATCTTGTCCCGACCAGCGCGGGCCGAGCGCCTCGGCGACGACGCTGCCGCGCTGCGGGCCCTGTTGATGCCCTGATCCGCTGGGTGCGCATCGGCAGCGACGCAGTGGTCCCGGACATGGACGACGGCAACCATGCCGGTGCAGCGGCAGCGGGCGTCGCTGGGGCTATGATCCACGCCGGTTCCGATCCCGGGGGCAAGGCATGTTTCAAGGTGGTGGAGGTGGCGGCGTGCCGCGGCAGGGCATTCTTTCCCTGCAAATCAAGGACAAGCCGGCGCTGTACCACGCTTACATGCCCTACATCAAAGGCGGCGGCCTGTTCGTGCCGACCACCAAGCGCTACAACCTTGGCGATGAAGTCTTCATCCTTCTGTCGCTGATGGAAGACAAGGAGCGTCTGCCGGTCGCCGGCAAGGTGGTCTGGGTCACGCCGGTGGGTGCTCAGGGCAATCGCACGGCGGGAATCGGCGTGCAGTTCAATGAAGGCCCGGACGGCGAACAGGTGCGCACCAAGATCGAAGCCCTGCTAGCCGGTGCGCTCGGCGCCGACCGCCCGACCCACACCATGTGAAGACGGCAGCCGTGGGCGGGGTCGATCACTGCGCAGGACGTTGGCCGTGAACACTGTCGACTCCGACAGCGCGATCGCCCAACTGCTGGAACAGGCCAAGAGTGTCCACGTCGACTTCGAGGACCCGGGCTGCGCCGCGCGAGTCTATGCCGAGCTGGTCTCGGCGGCCTCGGCGGTCGTGCTGCTGTCCAGCGACGATCCCGAGCGTCTGCTGGTGGCGCTGGCCCCCTTTGCTCGCCGCGCCGGCCAGTCGATCTATCGCTTCGTGGCGGATCAGGGGCTGACCAGCATGCGCGAGGACAGCATCCTCGTGCCGCAGACCAAGCGCACACCGGAAGCGCTGCGTCACATCATGCAGAGCAGCCACTTCGGCGTGTACCTGTTCCCGAACGGTCGCGAGCAACTGCAGGGTCCGAACCTCGCCACGCTGAAGCAGCTGGCCCGCCGCCGGCCGGCCGGCGACAAGCGCATCGTCCTGATCGCTCGTGATCTGCTCGAACTGGCGCCGCTGCTCGACGTGGCTGCGGCCGTGCGGCAACGCTCGCGCTCCACCGGGCGGCTGAAGCTGCGCGATGGACGCTGGATCCGCGGATGAGCAGCGCCCCCGCACTCGCCGGCTTGCAACACGTCTTGATCGCGGTCGCCAATCGCGGTGACCGCAAGACCCTGTTCGACGGCCTGGACGCGGCGGGTTGCCGGTATCTGCACTCGGCGCGCGACGTCCAGCAGGCGCTGGCGCTGTTGCAGCAGGACCCGGGGATCCAGCTGGTCGTTGCCGACATGGTCGGCGACTTCGGCCTCGGCGGGCGACTCGGCGATGTGCTGGTCAAGCACCCGCAGTGGCACGACATGAAACTGCTCGGCATCGTGCCGGCGGGCACTCGCGTGCCGCGCGACCTGCCGCTGACGCCGCAAGCGGTCCTGCGCAGCCCGATCGACGGCGAGGAGGCAATGGCGACCATCGCCGAGATCTTCTGCCGGCCCGCGTTGCCATCGCCCGCAGAGCCGGCGCCCGCTCCGGCCCCGAGCTCGCCGCCTGCAGTATCGCCGCCCTTGTCGGCTGCTGCGACCCTGGAAGAGGTCGATCCGTGGCGGCGCCTCGCGGCCCCCCTGTTGCGAGTCAACGATCTCGACGAGGGCATCGAAACGGCCAGCGACGGCTTTCTGAAGCTGTCCGGCTACACCCGCAACGAACTGCTCGGCGTCAACCTGGAGCGTCTGCTGCGGATTCCCGACCGGCGTCTGCGGCAGGGCTCGCTGTTGTGCAACAACGGTCGGCTGCTGACGGTCGCCTTCCACATCGAGAGTCAGCGCGGCAGCCGCGTGCTGTCGCTGGTGCCATTGCCGGAACTGGTGCCGGATCGCCGGATTGCGTGGGCCGATCTGCTGTTGAAGCTGATGGAGCCGGACTTGTCCAGCCGGGCGCTGGAGACCACGCTGACCCAGGTCCTGAAACTGACGCAGCTGGACTTTGTGGTCGTGACCGCCGGTAGCAGCGATGGCAGCCATGAGCTGTTGCACGCCCATCTGCCGCTGGCCGATGCCGGCTTCGCCTCGCAGCTGGTCGACGAGGTGCTGCATCAGCGGATCCTCGATCAGGGCGAGCTGCTGGTGGTCGGCGAGGGGGCTCCCGAACTGGCCGAGGACTGGCCGAAGCGGCTGCATGCCCGGTTGCTGTACGGCCTGGCGCTGAAGGACGACCACCAGCGTCGGCACGGCGTTCTGCTGGTCGGTGCCGGGCGGGCCCTGCCGGACTTCGAGGCGGAGCAACCGCTGCTGCGGGCACTGGCCGCGCGCATCGGGCTGCAGCTCTCGCTGCGGCAGGCGCGCCAGGAAAGCAGCTTCCGCGGCCTGCACGATCCGTTGACCGGTTTGCCGAATCGGCTGCTGATGGCTGATCGACTGGAGATCGCGATTGCCGAATCGAGCCGCGCCGCGGAACAGTGCGGCGTGCTGTTCGTCGATTTGGACCACTTCAAGCGGATCAACGATCACTACGGCCACAGTGCCGGCGATCATGTCCTGATCGCCGCTGCCCGCCGCCTGCGCCAGTGCATCCGTTCCAGCGACACGATCGCCCGCTATGCCGGCGACGAGTTCGTGTTGATCCTCCGGCACATCGTCCAGCGCGATGACGTGATGCGGATTGCCGACAAGATCGGCCGGGCGCTCGCGGCGCCGCTGACCCTGGCGGACGGTCGGGAGGCCCAGCTCTCCGCCAGCATCGGGGTTGCGTTCTATCCGGCCGACGGCGCCGACACCGACTCGCTGCTGAAGCACGCCGATCTCGCGATGTACGCCGCCAAGGCTGCCGGTCGCAATACCTGCCGCGCCTACCTGGCGCCGCGCGACGATGTGCAGGATCAGCAGCTGGCGCTGGACGCCAAACTGCGGCAGGCCGAACGCAAGCGCGAGCTGCGCGCCTTCTACCAGCCGAAGATCGCCGCGCAGAATGAAGAGATGATCGGCATGGAGGCGTTGATCCGCTGGGAGAGCCCGGAACTCGGGCTGGTCAATCCCGGCGTGTTCATTCCGCTGGCCGAGGAAACCGGGCTGATCGTGCCGATCGGCGAGTGGATGCTGTTGACCGCCTGCCTGGACTGCAAGCGCTGGCAGGACAAGTTCGGCCGGCCACTCAAGGTCGGCGTGAACCTCTCGGCCGTGCAGCTGAAGCAGCAGAATCTGGTCGAGGTGGTACGCCGGGCGCTGGCCGAATCGAAGCTGCCGCCGGCTTCGCTGGATCTGGAAGTCACCGAGAGCATCAACGTCCGCGAGATTCCGAACCTGATGCAGACCCTCACCGATCTGCGCGGGCTGGGTTGCAGCATCTCGATCGACGACTTCGGTACCGGTCAGTCCTCACTCGAATACATCAAGCGCTTCCCGGCCGACTACATCAAGATCGACCAGATCTTCGTCCGCAACATCGGCGTCGACCCGGACGATGAAGCCATCGTCCGCGCCACCATCGACATGGCCCGCAACATCGGCAAGCGGGTGGTAGCCGAGGGCGTCGAGACCGAGGAACACCTGCGATTCCTCGTCGAAGCCGGCTGTCAGGAGTTGCAGGGATTCCTGTTCTGCCGGCCCCTGTCGGCGTCGGCCTTCGAGAATCTGCTGGCCGAGCGCGAGCGGCTGCTCAGCCCGGTTTGATCGACAGGTTTCACGTCGTGGTGATGGCCGGTAGCTACCGGTCATGCGATGCTCACAGAGTTGAACGGATGCCGGAGCAATGACCTCCGGCACTGGTTTGCTCGATATCGCAATAGGGGAGCGCAGGGATGAGGGGCAGGATCGTGAAGCAGAGCGCTGGTCGGTGGCTGGTCTGGGGTGCTATGGCCGCACTGACGTGGGCCACACCCGCGATGGCACAGCTGAGCGGGACGAAGAACATCCCCGGCGACTACGCCGATCTGGCGGCGGCGGTCACCGATCTGAACACGCAGGGCGTCGGTGCCGGCGGGGTGATCCTGAATCTGGTCGCCGGCAACCCGCAGACTGCCCCAGCGGGTGGTTACACGATCAATCTGGCGGCCGGCAACGCCACTGCGGATAACCCCGTCACTCTGCGCGGTAACGGCAACATCATCACCGCACCGACGCCGCAGACCACCGGCACCCTCAACGACGCGCTGATCCGCATCGTCGGCGAGGACTTCGTGACCGTCGAGGGCTTCGACCTGCGCGAGAACGCCGCGAACACCACGACCGCGGCAGCGACCAACAACATGACCGAGTGGGGCATCGCCCTGCTGTATCGCTCGGTGACCGACGGCGCGCAGAGCATCACCCTGCGCGGCAACACGGTCACCTTGAACCGCACGTACCAGAACACTTTCGGCATCTACGCCAACGCCACCCACACGCTCGCGGTCCCGACCACCTCCGCCACGGCCTCCGATCCCGCCGGTGGCAATAGTGGTCTGGTGATTCGCGGCAACACCATCAGCAACGTCAATCAGGGCATCGTGGTGGTCGGTCCGACCGCAGCGGCGAACCACAACGCCAGCGTGATCATCGGCGGCGCCACACCGACCGACGGCAACACGATCACCAACTACGGCACCACTGGTACGTTTTCCGCCTATGCGAACGTGTCGGGGACTGTCAACGGCATCCTGCTGCGCAACACGCAGGCCCTCGAGATCGCCAACAACTCCCTCACCAGTTCCGATGGCGGTACCACCGCCGGCACGCTGCGCGGCATCTTCGTCGTCGCCGGGAGTACCGCGCCATCCGGGACCCACACTCAGAGCATCCGCAACAACACCGTGTCGGTGCGGTCCGGTGTGACCGGGGGAGGCGTACTCGGCATCGTTATGGAAAGCGGCGCCAGTACCATCACCAGCACGGTCAACCTCAGCGACAACACCGTCCGCAACAGCGGCTACACGCTGGCCAGCGGCTCCGCGACCGGGGCCGTGACCGGCGTCCTGCTGGGCGGTAGCGCCACGGCTGGGCCGCTGGTCACCCAGATCAACAACAACCGATTCGACAACCTCAGCATCAACAGCAGCGGCAGCCTGACGCTGATTTCGAACAACTTCACCCGTCCGCCGAACGCCACCATCACGGTGAACGGCAATTCCATCGTCACCGGGCTGATCAAGACACTGGCTGGCGGCACCTTCCGTTGTTATGACGCCTCGACGGGCTCGTCGCCGGCGACGGTCACCGAGACCAATTCCGGAAACAATTTCTCCAATATCACGATGGCGGCGGGGGCCGTCTCGACGACCCTGGACTGCTGGCGCTCGAATGATGGCGCTACCCCCGGCTCGCGAAAGATCGTCAGCAACAATACATTCACGAATCTGGAGAACCAGACGACCGGCTCCATCACCGTGTTGACCGTGGGCTTCTCTGATTCCGGATTCAACGGAAATGTGGTCAGTGGCAATACGGTCAGCAATGTCCGGAGCACCAGCGCCACCTCGACGGCCACGATCGTCGGTATTACCTCCTCGTCCCAGAATCACGTGTTCAGCGGCAATGTGGTCAATGGCCTGCGTGCTGCGGGGACGAATGCGGTCAACGGGATCTCGATCACCGGTGCGGTGACCCAGGTACTGAGCGGCAACAAGATCTACGACATCGAGCACAGCAATGCCGGGGGCACGGTCAACGGCATCCTCGTCTCCGCCGGTACGACGATCAATCTGTTCAACAACCTGGTCGGCGATCTGCGTGCGCCGGCAGCGAACGGCGGCAATGCCGTGGTGGGCATCAACATCACCGGCGGAACCACCGTGGCGGCCGACTTCAACAGCGTCCGCCTCAACGCCAGCAGCAGCGGCGCCCTGTTCGGCAGCAGTGCGCTCAGTGCCGCGACTTCGGTCAATCTGACACTGCGCAACAACAATCTGGTCAACCTGTCGACCCCGGCCGGTGCCGGCGTCAGCGCAGCCTATCGTCGCTCCACGACCACGCTGACCACCTATCAGGCGGCCTCGAATGCCAACAATCTGGCCGGGCCCACCCTGTACTTCGATGGCACCAATTCCGACCTGACCATCGGTGATGTTCGTACTCGACTGGCACCGCGCGATGCCAACAGCATCAGCGAGAACCCGACTTTCGCGAGCACCAGCGGCGCCGACGCCAATTTCCTCAATATCAGCACCGCGACGCCGACCCAGCTGGAATCCGGCGGCGTGCCGGTCGCGGGCATTACGACCGACTTCGGCGGCGCCACCCGCAATGCCAGCACGCCCGACATCGGCGCGTGGGAGTTCGCCGGGCAGTTGCTGGACTTGAATCCGCCGTCGATCGTCTACACGCCGCTCAGGCCAACGACCTCGACTATTGGGGCGGTGTTGTCGGTCGGCATTTCCGATCCTAGCGGCGTGGCCGCCGGTGTTAATGCGCCGAGAATCTACTTCCGAAAAAACTCGGGCAGTTATGTTTCTACAGCGTGTATTGACGCTGGTGCTGGACAGGAGTGTGTCCTCAGTTTCAGTCTCATTGGCGGAGTCGCCGGTGGTGACGTGATTAGCTACTTTGTAATTGCCCAGGATACGCTGGGCAATGTCGGCGCCAATCCCGGCGCGGGACTGGTGGCGACCGATGTCAATACCGTGACCACGCCGCCGACCACGCCGGCGAGCTATCCGATTGTTTCGCCGTTCCCGGCAGCCGTGAATGTCGGTACCGGCGAGGCCTACACTTCCCTGACCAACGCTGGCGGTCTGTTCGAGGCGCTGAACGCAGGGGTTCTGGTTGGCAACGTGGTGGCGACTATCACCACCGACCTGAGCGCGGAAACCGGCGCCGTGGCGCTGAACCAACTGGCCGAAGAGGGCGTCGGAGCCGGCAGCTATACGCTGACCCTCCGGCCGGTCGGCACGCGCGTCGTGAGCGGCACACCGGCCACCGGCGGACGGCTGATCGACCTCAACGGTGCCGACCGCGTGACCATCGACGGTCTGAACACGGCCGGCAACTCCCTGCTGATCCGCAATGGCGGCGTCGGCGAGATTGTCCGGTTCATCAACGACGCCAGCGGCAACCAGCTGCTCAACACGGTGCTGGAAGGCGGCGACGGCGTCACCGCGATCAATGTGTCGACCGGAATCACCACCGGTAATGACGACATCCTGATCGCGAACAACATCGTCCGCGATCGGTCTGTCCCGACTGCGGCCACCCCGTTCAATGCAGTCGGATCCACGGCGGCGTCGACGACGGTGACCAACGACCGCCTGATCGTTCGAAACAACGAGATCGTCAACTTCACCCAGTCCGGCGTGTTCATCGGAGCGGGCAGCTCGGCCTTCACCCTGCGTGACAACATCATCCGGCGCACCTCGCCGTCTGCGAACGCGACCCAGCTCGGCATCGGTGTCAATGGTTTCCAGGGCGGCCTCAACGAAGTGGTCGGCAACACGATCCGGGACCTGCCGTCCACGGCAACGGCCACGGGTCGGCTTTCGGGCATCGAGGTGATCACCGGCACGGGCGGCAGCGTCCTCATCGAAGGCAACCGGGTTGAAGCCCTGAGCTACACCGGTACCGCGGGTGTTGGCGTCTATGGTGTCCGCAGCGGAACCGGCACCGGGGGTTCGACGGCGCTCACGGCGATCCGCGACAACGTCATCATCGGCTTGTCGAGCAGCACGACGTCGAGCAGTGGTCAGGTCACCGGGATCGACCTCGCCACGCATACCCAGGGCGTGGTGGCGACCGGCAACCGGATCAGCGGCCTTGCCCACGCGGCGGCGGCAGCCGTTCCGATCCGCGGCTTCCTGGTCGGCAACACCCAGCCGGCGGCCGAACTGCGTGGAAACCGGGTCTTCGGCTTCGCGCCGGGGGCGACGGCGACCGGCGCAATGGCCGGCGTCTGGTTCACGGGTGGCTCCGGGGTTCCGGCCTCGATGACCCTGATCAACAACTACATCTCGATTGCACCGGCGACGAGCACGGCGCAGCCGATCTACGGGATCTACGATTTCGGCTTCGCCACGAACGTGGTGCGCGCCGACTACAACTCGGTCTACGTGGGTGGCAACGGCTCGCTCGCTGCGAACACCTGGGGCTTCCTGCGGGGAGCCATCACGCCGACCACGGTGACCCTGCGCAACAACATTTTCTACAACGGACGGACCGGCGGCACGGGTAATCATTTTGCGATCGGGGATCAGTCCGCCAACACCGGCAGCTGGACCTCGAACCGCAACTTCCATGTCGGCACTGGCGTCACCGAGGGCAGCCACTTCGACCTCGGGACTGCATCGGCCGGCACGCCGGTGAACTTCGCGGCCTGGCAGGCCGGCCCGCCCAGCCGTGACGCGGATTCCAGCAGCGCCGCGGCGGGCGGACTGACCTTGTCCAACTACTTCGTCGATGCCCCGGCGGGCAATCTGAACCTGCTGGCCACGGCCGTCGGCGCGGTCAACGCCGGTGCCCCGATCGCCGGGATCACCACCGACATCGTCGGCACGCTGCGACTGGACCCACCGGAAATCGGTGCCTTCGAGTTGCCGGTGGCGACGCTGGGGATTGCCCCGACGACCATCGACTTCGGCGGAGTGAATGTCGGCAGCACCGGCGCGCTGCAGACCGTGACGCTGTCGAATTCGGGCAATGCCGCGCTGACGATCAACCCGCTGACCGCAGCCGCAGTTCCCTTCGCGCTGGCCGGCGGGACCTGCAGCAGCCCACCGATCAATCTGGCGGCAGGTGCGAGCTGCACCCTCCAGTACAGCTTCTCGCCCGTGGCGGCTGGGCCGGCCGCGCAAACGCTCACCGTGACGTCCAGCGGCCAGGGCAGCGGAACGATCAGTCTTGCCGGCACCGGCTTGCAAGGCAGTCTGGGTATCGCGCCGACCAGCCTCGGTTTCGGCAATCAGGTGGTCGGGTCCAGCAGCGCTGCGCAAACCGTCACGCTTTCGAACACGGGGACAGCAGCCTTGGTCGTCGACCCGCTGACGGCGGCGGTCGCGCCCTTTGCCCGGACCGGGGGAAGCTGCTCGGCTGCCCCCATCAGCCTCGAAGCGGGTGCCAGCTGCACGCTCGAGTACACCTACAGTCCGACGGCTTTGGGCCCGGCCAGCCAGGACCTCACGGTGACGGCGAATGCACCCGGCGGCGGAACGATCGCGCTGTCAGGCACGGGCGTCCAGGGCAACCTGACGATCACGCCGAGTAGCCTCGGCTTCGGCAGCGTCAACGTCGGCACGACCAGTCCCGAGCAGACCGTGACGCTGGCAAACACCGGCACGGCGAGCCTGGATGTGACGGCCCTGACCAGCGCGACTTCGCCTTTCGCCCGCACGGCGACAGGCTCCTGCGCCGCGACCCTGCCGATCACCCTGGCGGCTGGCGCGAACTGCACGCTGACCTACACCTATACGCCGACGGTGGCGGGGGCGTCGAACCAGAATCTGACGGTCACGGCCAACGCACCGGGTAGCGGCACGATTGCCCTGTCCGGCACGGGGGTCAGCGGTGCCCTGTCGGTCACGCCGAATCCGGTCGCCTTCGGCAATCAGCGGGTGGGGACCCCCAGTGCGGCGAGCACGGTGACGTTGACCAACACGGGCGACGGCGCCCTGACGGTGAGCGCTTTGCCGGCACCGACGGCGCCCTTCTCGCGCAGCGGTGGAAGTTGCGAGGCCGTGCCCTTCACCCTGAATGCCGGGGTCAGTTGCACGCTGCAGTACACGTTCAGCCCGACAGCGACGGGTGCCGCCAGCGGGTCGGTGGTGATCGTCAGCAACCCGGGTGGCAGCACCACGCTGCAGCTGACCGGTACGGGCGTTCAGGGCAGCCTGGTCCTGCCAGCCAACGTCACGTTCCCGGCCCAGCCGGTCGGCAGCACCAGCGCGCCGTTGACGGCGACACTGACCAACAGTGGCACCGACAGCCTGCAGGTCACGGCGCTGACCGCCGCGGCGGCGCCCTTCACGCAGACCGGCGGTACGTGTGCCGCGGTGCCCTTCACGCTGGACGCCGGCGCGACGTGCACGTTGATCTACACGTTCTCGCCGGCCACCCCAGGTGCGGCCAACCAGACGATCAACGTGACCGCAGACGCACCGGGTAGCGGCAGCTTCACGCTGACGGGCACCGGCGCGCCCAGCGCAGACCTCGCGATCAGCAAGACCAGCAACACGACGCTGCTCGGCAACGGTCTGATCCAGTACACGCTGGTGGTGACCAATGCCGGTCCGTCCGCCGTCACCGGCGCGACGGTGACCGACACCTTCGACACCGGCTTCAGCGGAATCGGCTGGACCTGCGTCGGCATCAATGGTGGCGGTTGTGCGGGTGCCGGTAGCGGCAACATCAGCCAGGCGGTGAACCTGCCGGTCGGTGGCGCGGTGATCTACTCGATCACGGCGACAGCGCCGACGCCGCTGCCGCTGCAGCTCAGCAACACGGCGACGGTGGCTGTGCCCGCTGGTGTGACCGATCCGGTGTCGACCAACAACAGCAGTACGGTGGTCGATGTGATCCGCATCTTCGCCAACGGCTTCGAGGGCGTGACGGCGCAGATCCTGGAGGGCACCAGCGGTGCCGGCCGCAGCGTCGCACTGGCGTCATCGACGCTGGAAGCCGCCGCACGCTCGGCCAGTCCGGAAGTGGTTGCACAGTTCGGCATCACCGGCAATCTGGCGGTGGTGCAGGTGCGCCGGATTGCCGGCGAGGTGCAGGCCCAGTTGCTGACCCGCGATCCGCGCGGCCAGTGGCAGGTCGGCAGCTGGCAGTCGGTGTCGGTGGGTGCGGGGCTGCGCTTCGAGTGGCAGACCGGCGCAGAGTCAGGTGGGGTGGCGCAGTTGTCGGCGCGCCTCGTGACCGGCAGCTGATCCCGTCTGCTGCCTGACCCGAAACCCGGTGTTCCCGTGAGGGACGCCGGGTTTCGGCGTTTCGGGCTGCGCCCAAGGCAGTCTCGGCGCAGTTTCGGGAAGGAGGGAACGCGGATGTTTCGTCGTCAATTGCTGATGCTGGCCGCGGGTGGCCTGCTGGTCGGGTGCGCCAGTGGGCGGCGCTATGGTCTGGAACTGCCGCTGCTGTCGGTGCAGGCGTTGAGCGTCGCCGACTCGGGGGACTCGATCACGCTGCTGATCCGTCACTTCGGCAAACGGCCGGTGCGCGTGACCGGCCTGCAGCTCGACGTCCTGCTGCTCGGCGAGACGCTGACGTTGCAGCAGGGCCTCGATCTGCCGCTGCCGCCGCAGGCCCAGGAGGCGCTGGTCGTCGCGCTGAGCCTGCCGCCGCCGCTGCGTGCCGACCTGTTGCGTCTCAGCGGGGATCGCGGGACCGAGCTGTCCATTCGTGGCGCGCTGTCTTTCGGCATGAGCCAGCAGCAGGTGCGCTACGACGGACGCATCGCGCCGGTGCCCGGTCGGCCGGGCCAGTTCCGATAAAGCCCAGCCACGGTGACTTCCGGCGACGCCGCAAGGACATCGGCTGTGGTTACCATACGGCCGCGTACGGCGGCGATGGGCCGCCCGCTTCCTCTTCCGCATAACGGGTAGCCGACCATGAAGTACACCGCCCCCCTGACCGACCTGCGCTTCGCGCTTTATGACGTGCTGGACGCCCCGACCCAGTTTGCCGCGCTGATGGGCGACAGTGCCCCGGACCGTGATCTGATCGACGCGGTGCTGGACGAGGGTGCGAAGTTCTGCGAACAGGTGCTGACGCCGCTCAACGCGGTGGGCGACGCCGAAGGCTGCACCTACGACAAGGCCACCCGCTCGGTGAAGACGCCGACCGGCTTCGCCGATGCCTACCGCCAGTATCGCGACGGCGGCTGGACCGGGCTCACCGGCCCGACCGCCTACGGTGGTCAGGGCTTGCCGGAAACGGTCGGTGCGGCGATGAAGGAGATGATCGAGTCCTCCAACATCGCCTGGGGCACCTATCCCTTGCTTTCGGCCGGCGCGATCGACGCGTTGTGGCACCACGGCGAGGACTGGCAGAAGGACGTCTTCCTGACCCGACTGGTCGATGGCAGCTGGACCGGCACCATGTGCCTGACCGAACCGCACTGCGGCAGTGACTTGGGCCTGCTGAAGACCCGGGCCGAACCGGTCGGTGACGGCAGCTACAAGGTCTATGGCACCAAGATCTTCATCACCGCGGGTGACAACGACTTCGCCGACAACATCGCCCATCTGGTACTGGCGCGCCTGCCGGATGCCCCGGCCGGCACCCGCGGTATCAGCATGTTCATCGTGCCCAAGTTCGCGGTAGCCCGTGACGGCACCGTAGGCGAGCGCAATCCGGTGTTCGCCGGCTCGATCGAGCACAAGATGGGCCTCAGCGGCTCGGCGACCTGCGTGATGAACTTCGACGGCGCGGTCGGCTATCTGGTCGGCAAGGAGAACCGTGGCCTCAACGCCATGTTCACGATGATGAATTCGGCGCGGCTGGGTGTCGGCATCCAGGGCCTGGGACTGATCGAGACCTCCTTCCAGAACGCTGCGGCCTATGCGCGGGATCGGCTGCAGATGCGCGCGCTGTCCGGTGTCAAGCGCCCGGACAAGCCGGCCGATCCGCTGACGGTCCACCCGGACGTCCGTCGCATGCTGCTGACCCAGCGGGCCGTCGCCGAATCCGGCCGCCTGCTGTGCCTCTACAACGGTCTGCAGGTCGATCGGGTCAACCTGCTCACCGATCCGGCAGAGCGCGCGGCTGCCGATGCGCTGTGCGGCTTCCTGACGCCGATCACCAAGGGCCTGCTGACCGAGCTCGCGATCGAGTGCACCAGTCACGGCATGCAGGTGCTGGGCGGTCATGGCTACATCGCCGAGTGGGGCATGGAGCAGCTGATGCGTGACTCGCGGATCACCACGATCTACGAGGGCACCACGCAGATTCAGGCCATCGACCTGCTCGGTCGCAAGGTGCTGGGTCTGAATGGTGTGGGTCTCAATCTGTTCCTCGCCGAGATTCGCGGCTTCCTCGACGCACATGAAGGGCGCAGCTCGCTGGTGCCCTTCGTCGGTGAACTGCGCCGTCTGGCCGACGAGTGGCAGACCGCGACGCTGGAGATCAGCCTGCGTGCCAAAAGCGATGCCGAAGAAATGGGCGCCGCCGCGGTGGACTACCTGTTCTACTCGGGCTACATCACGCTGGCCTACTTCTGGGCGCGTTCGGTCGAAGCCGTCACCCGCGAGAGCTTCGCCGGCACCGCTCGCTTCCGTGAGGAGAAGCTCGCGCTGGCGCGCTTCTACTTCGAGCGGATCCTGCCGCGCACCCAGCAGCATCTGGCGACGATCCGCGCCGGCGGCAGCTCGCTGATGCAGGCGCCGGACAGCCTGTTCGAAGCGGCCTGATGGGCGCACCAGTCCCGACGACAGCAGCCGAGCTGGAGGCGTTTTTCCACGCCTCCATTCCGCTGACCGCGGCGCAAGGTCTGGTGGTGGCGGCGCTCTCGCCGACCGCCGTGGAACTGCGGGCGCCGCTGGCGCCCAATGTCAACGACAAGGGCTGTGCCTTTGGAGGTGGCCTCGGCAGCTTGCTGACGCTGGCAGCCTGGACGTTGCCGGCGACTGCGCTGGCGCGGGAGGGGCTTGCCGCCGAGGTCTATATCCAGGACGCGACGCAGAAGTACCTGGCGCCGGTCTGGGGTGATCTGGTCGCCAGCGCCGAGTTGTCGGAGGCGGCGGCCACCGAGTTTCTCGACGCCTTTCGCAGCAAGGGCAAGGCGCGGCTGACGGTGACCAGCACCATCTACTACGATGGTGCTCCCGCCGCTACGCTGGAGGCGCGCTTCGTCGCGCTGAAGCCCCGATGAGCCTGCTGCCCCGATACTTCCTGATCGTGCTGTCCGTTCTCCTCCTGTCGGCTTGCGGCAGTCAGTCCCGCAAGCAGGGTGAACTGGACGAAACCCTCAACGCCTATCGCCAGGCGGTGCGCTGGGGCAATCTGACCCAGATGGAGACCTTCCTGTCGACCGAGGCGCGCGAGCAGCGCGCACTGGACGGTCTGGAGCGTGAGCGCTTCGCCCAGATGCGCTGCACCAGTTATGTCGAGGTCTCGGCGCCGATCGAGAACGATGACGGCAGCGTTTCGCAGACCGTCGAGATCGAGTACACCAACATCCACACCCAGGTGCCGAAACGGGTCTTCGATCGGCAGACCTGGATCTGGGAGGACCGCCGCTGGCAGTTGGACAGCGGCTTGCCGAAGCTGGCAGGCGGCGAGTAACGCCCTCAGCCGGTGTTCTGCACGCCGGCCGAGATCCCGTTGACGGTGCCGACCAGGGCAGCGAAGAGATCGTCCTCCGGCCGGCCTGCCTCGCGCCAGCGCTTCAGCAGGTCGACCTGGATCAGGCTGATCGGGTCGACATACGGGTTCCGCAGTCGGATCGACCGGCGCAGCCGCGGGTCGCCCTCCAGCAGGGTGCTGGCGCCCTTGACTGCAGCGATCAGCGAACTGCACCGGGCGTATTCGGCTTCGAACAGCGGGTACAGGCGGTCGTGCAGGGCTGGCCCGGCCAGTGCCGAATAGCGACGCGCGACGTCCAGATCGGATTTCGCGAGCACCATCTCGACATCGTCCAGCAGCATGCCGAAGAAGGCCCATTCGGCCGCCATTTCCTGCAGACGCGCCAGCCCGAAGTGCTCGATGCCGGCGGCCAGTCCGGCGCCGACGCCGTACCAGCCGGACAGATTGAGCCGCGTCTGCGACCAGGCGAAGACCCACGGAATCGCCCGCAGGCTGTCGATGCCGGGTTTGCCCTGCGCCCGCTTCGGCGGCCGCGAGCCCAGCGTCATTCGTTCGATCACGTCGATCGGTGTCGCCAGACGGAAGTAGTCGACGAAGTCCTCGCGCTCGTGCACCAGCCCGCGATAGGCCGCGGCGCTGGCCTCTGCCATCTGCGCCATCGCCTCGCGCCAGATGGCCTCGCGCGGTTCCGGCGGGCGAGGGCGCAGGGTCGCGCGCAGTACCGCACCGCCCATCTGTTCGAGGTTGCGCAGCGCAATGGCGCGCAGCCCATAGCTGCGGTGGATCACTTCGCCCTGTTCGGTCAGCCGGAGCTGACCACCGATCGAGCCGCGCGGTGCGGCAATCACCGCCCGCTCGGTCTTGCCGCCGCCGCGACTCACGGAGCCGCCGCGGCCGTGGAAGAAGCGCAGCCGGATGCCGTGACGGTCGGCGACCTCCAGCAGCTCGACCTGTGCGCGCTGCACGGCGAAGCGTGAGGCCATCAGCCCGCCGTCCTTCGAGGAGTCGGAATAGCCGAGCATCACGGTCTGCTGCCCGCGACCGGCAAGGTGCAGCCGGTACACCGGATCACGGCACAGGGCGTCGAGGATGCCGGGAGCAGCCCGCAGATCGTCGACGGTCTCGAACAGCGGCGCCACATCCAGCGGCACTTGACCGGCGTCGGTCAGACCCGCCGCGCGCGCCAGCGCCAGCACCGCGTACACGTCTGCCTCGGAGCGGGTCATCGAGACGATGCTCAGGCCCAGCGCGCCGGCACCGTGGCTGCGGCGCATGCTGGCCAATGCCACGAAGACGTCCAGCACCTGGCGGGTGGACTCGTCGAGCGTGGCTCGGTCGTAGAGCGGTGCCTGCCGCATCAGGCCGGCGAGGTCCAGCGTGTCGAAGGCGCGTCCGGTCAACTGCTCCAGCGCTCGTCGATGGACCCGGCTGTCCTGCCGCACATCGAGCGCGGCGAGATGAAAGCCGAAGGCGGCGATCCGTCGGCGGAATCGTCCGAGCACGAACAGGCCGGCATGCTCGCCGCGATGCGCCCGAAGGCTCTCGGCAATCAGGTCGAGGTCACTGATCAGCTCGGCAGCGTTGGCATAGGCGGCGGGTGCCCGATGCGCGCGAGCAGCCTTCAGGCGCTCGACCATCAGCAGCAGCAGACAGCGGTAGGGCATCTCCAGATGTCGCGGACGCAACTCCGCCGCAGCCTCCGGCAGCAGCTCGCGATAGTGCTGCAGACGCGCCTGCACGGCCGCACTGACGCCGACGCGCGAGACGGACTGGCTGAGTCGCCGGGCCAGTTCGGTGGTCTCGTTCTCGTACTGGTACAGCACCAGCGTGCGTTGCGTCTCCAGCGTCTCGCGAATCGTCGCGGCGCCGACATTCGGATTGCCGTCCATGTCGCCGCCGACCCAGGTCCCAAAGCGGAGCAGGGCGGGAAGCTCGGGAGCGCGGCCGTACACCTGCTCCAGGGCTCGCGCGAACTCCTCGTGGACCACCGGCAGCACGCGATACAGGACCTGGCCGAGGTAGAAGCAGACGTGCTGGACCTCATCGGCCACGGACGGGCGCAGGGCGGATTGCTCGGCCGTCTGCCAGGCACTGGTCAGCGCCCAGCGAATCCGCTCGTCGGCCTCGGCACGTTCGCGCGGCGTGGCGGTCCGGTCCAGATCGCCGATCAGCACGCTGGCGATCAGCTGTTCCTTCTCCAGCATCGCGCGGCGCACGGCTTCCGTCGGATGGGCGGTGAACACCGGCTCCAGCTTCAGCTCGGGCAGCAGCGCCTCGATCTGCTCCAGCGTCACGCCGTCATCCTTCAGTGCCGCCAGCGTTGCCAGCAGGCTGCCGGGCTGTGGCGCGGCACCCTGGCGCTCGTAATCACGCCGGCGCCGGATCCGGTGGATCCGTTCGGCCAGATTGACGCATTGCAGCAGCGTCGAGAAGCCGCGGGTGACGGCGTCGGCGACCGCGGGCGCCAGACCGGCGGTCAGGCGGCCCAGTGCCTCGGTGTCGTGGCCTTCGCGCTCACGCCGGGCGATTGCTTCGAGCCGGATCGCCTCGACGTGCGCGAGCAGCGGGGGGCCTCCTTGCTCGTCGAGCATTCGTCCGATCAGCTCGCCCAGTCGGCTGACCTCGTCGCGCAGCGGTTGGTCGGTGGCAGCAAAGGCCACGGTACGGGGCTGATCGATCATGCGGACTCCACTGAGCGCGTCTTGGCGAGTCTTAGCACGGCCGGTATCGAGGTTGCTGCCGGGTCGTGTCTGCATACGTATGCGATTCGCCCCAGTTTCTGTACCGGAGCCCTTGCAAGCGTATTCCCCGTAGACAATTGCAAAAGATGCGTCTAACCTGTGCTCGCTTTCGTTTGAGTGTCGCTTGACCCAAGGTCCACCACTGACAGCCGTTGGCTAGCTGTTGGTACCGCAGGTGCATGGAGCTTGATCGCAGAGCAAGTCGCGGCACTTTCGCCGCAAACACCAAAAGATCTTCGCCGATCAAGGAAACTGAAATGGCACACGGTACTGTCAAGTGGTTCAACGACGCCAAGGGTTACGGCTTCATCACTCCGGAAGATGGCTCGAAGGATCTCTTCGCCCACTTCTCCGAAATCCAGGGCAGCGGCTTCAAGTCGCTCCAGGAAGGCCAGCGCGTCGAGTTCGTCGTGAAGCAGGGCCAGAAGGGTCCGCAGGCTTCGCAGATCAAGCCGCTCTGAGCTAACCCGCTCGGGTTCGCTGAAAGGCCGCGCCGCGAGGCGCGGCCTTTTTGTTGCGCGTGATTCGGTGCGACCGATCCAGCCGACGCGCAAGCGTGCAGGGCTTGGCAGTCCAGAGCCCTCGCGCTGCGCGATCATGCGCACCATCGCCAGGAGGGAGGCAGGCAGATGCGTCGTCGGATGCGCGAGTGGATCTTGCGGATGCTGGTGGTCGCCGGACTCGGACTCTCGGTCGGTGCCGCATCGGCCGGTGACTGGATCTTCCAGGCGCGCTTCGAGGAGCCTGCCGAAGGTCCGTACAACCCGCGCGAGGCATCGCGCTTTCTGACGCAGGCCAGCTACGGCCCGACACTGGCCGAGATCGACCGTCTCGCCCGGATCGGCTACCACGCCTGGCTCAACGAGCAGTTCGCGCTGCCGGTCTCGCGGCAGCTGCCCTTTCTGGACCAGCTGATCCAGCAGGCGATCAACGCCGGTCAACCGATCGAGGTGTGGCAGGACCGGCGTCAGGAAATCTGGTGGCGCAACGCCCTGCAGGAACCGGACCAGCTGCGCCAGCGAGTGGCCTACGCGCTGTCGCAGATTCTGGTGGTGTCCGATCAGAACGGCGCGCTGGAAGGCAATCCGACCACGCTCGCGCATTATCACGACCTGCTCGCCGAACACGCCTTCGGCAACTACCGGGCCTTGCTGGAGGCGGTGACGCTGCATCCGGCGATGGGCCGTTATCTGGCGATGCACAAGAACCGCAAGCCGGATGCGACCCTCAACATTCGCCCGGACGAGAACTACGCCCGCGAAATCATGCAGCTGTTCTCGATCGGGCTGGTCCGTCTCAACGCCGATGCCACGGTGATGGACGGCGACCCGGCCACAGCCAGCATCCAGCCGATCCCGACCTACACGCAGGACACCATCCGCGGCTTCGCCCACGTCTTCACCGGCTGGAACTACTCGACCTGCCAGCCGCCGACCGCAGCCGAGGGCCCGATCCTGAACTGGTGGGCGTGGGAGTACTGCCCGACCGGGCCAGAGAATCAGGACTGGCGCCAGCACACCGGCTGGCGCACGCCGATGCGGCCGTGGGGCGAGGGCACCAGCTTCGGCGAGATCTACCACGCCAGCGCCGGCACCAAGCAGCTGCTCAACTATCCCGGCGTCACGCTGCCGAATGGCGTGCTGCCCGCCGGCGGGACCGCCCGCACCAACCTCGGCGCTGTGCTGGACAACCTGTTCCGTCATCCGAACGTCGGCCCCTTCATCAGCCACCAGCTGATCCAACGGCTGGTCACCAGCAACCCCTCGCCGGCCTATGTCGGTCGTGTCGCCGCGGTCTTCGCCAACAACGGCAGCGGCGTGCGCGGTGACCTGCGCGCCGTGGTCCGCGCGATCCTGCTCGATCCCGAGGCGCGTCGCCCGACGGCGGCCCATGCCGGCAAGCTGCGCGAGCCGCTGCTGCGCGTCACGCAGATGTGGCGCGCGTTGGATGCCCGCTCGCCGGACGGCCGTATCCGCGAGGGGTGGCCGGAGTGGTACGCGGCACAGGCGGCGCTGCGCTCGCCGACCGTGTTCAACTTCTACCTGCCGCGCTATCAGTTGCCCGGCGAAGTCGCCTCGCTGGGTCTGGATTCGCCGGAATTCCAGATCACCACCGACACCTACCTCATCAACATGACCAACGAGATCGGCGGCAAGGTCTACTGGGCCTGGCTCGGCAATCCGGACCTCGGCAGCTGGATCCCGGTGCAGATCGACCTCTCGCGCGACCTGCCGCTGGCCACCAATCCGCGCGCGCTGGTCGAGCGTTACGACCTGCTGTTCCTGGCCGGGCGGATGTCGCCGGCGATGACGCAGACGCTAATCACCCACATCAACGACATCGTCGTGAACTCCTGGGCCGGCTGGCAGCGCGAGCGCGTGCAGGACGCGCTGTGGCTGACGCTGACCTCCCCGCAGTACGTGGTCGAGAAGTGAGGAACCGACCCATGAGCACCCGACGCGACCTGCTGAAGTTCGCCGCCGCCGGCGCGGCCCTGTCCACCCTCGGCAGCAAGCTGGCGCTGGCGCAGACCCTCACTGGCGGCCGCATGCTGGAGGGCGCCGGCACCGACTACCGCGCGCTGGTCTGCCTGTATCTGTACGGCGGCAACGACTGCTTCAACATGATCGTGTCGCGCGACAACGCCTACAGCGTGTACGCGGCGACACGCACCAACCTCGCGGTGCCGCAGGCGCAGTTGTTGGCGCTGAACCCGACCGCGCCGCCGACCGGCGGCGGCCAGTACGGCCTGCATCCGGAGATGCCCGGCCTGCAGCAGTTGTTCAACGAGGGCCGCGCGGCGGTGGTGGCCAACGTCGGCCCGTTGGTCCGGCCGGTCAACAAGGCGATGTACCAGCAGCCCGGCGCGTTGCTGCCGGCGCAGCTGTTCTCGCACTCCGACCAGACCGTGCTCTGGCAGACGCCGCGCGCCGATGCCAGCACCCGCACCGGCTGGGGTGGCCGACTCGCCGACCTGTTTGCGCCGAGCAACATCAATCAGATCCTGTCGATGAACGTGTCGCTGGACGGCGACAACGTGTTCCAGGCCGGGCTGCAGGTCGCCCCGTACTTCATGTCGCGCGAGGGCGTCGAGGAGATCAGCCAGATCCAGACCGGCGCGGCCAACTGCGCGCCCGGCAACCAGTCCTGGAACCGGCGCCGCTGCCTGAGCTTCCAGGCGCTGTTGAACGAGCCCTCCAGTCACGCCTTCGAGCGCGCCTACATCGACAAGACCCGGCGGGCGATCCAGACCGCCGCGCAGGTGCGCGCCGCGATCGCCCAGTTCCCGGCGAGCGATTCGGTGTTCCGACCTTTCTGGGACGCCTTCGGGCTGACCTGGAGCGCCACCAATCCGCCGGCCTTGCCACGACTTGCGCAGCAGCTGCTGATGATTGCCCGCGTCATTCGGGCGCGCGACGTGCTGCAAATGAGCCGGCAGCTGTTCTTCGCCGGGATCGGCGGCTTCGACACCCACGACGACCAGCTGACCGCCCACCCGCCGCTGCTGCGCGATCTTTCGCAGTCGCTGCTGGCCTTCTACCAGGTGCTGCGCAGCCCGAGCTTCGCGCTGGCCGACAAGGTCACCAGCTTCACCGCCAGCGAGTTCGGCCGCACGCTGACCAACAACGGCGACGGCACCGACCACGGCTGGGGCGGCCACCACCTGGTCATCGGCGATGCCGTGCAGGGCGCTCGGATCTATGGCCGGATGCCGAGCCTCGCCGCCACCAACAACCCCGACGACGCCGGCTGGGGCCAGATCATCCCGACGCTGTCGGTCGACCAATACGCCGCGACGCTGGCCAGCTGGTACGGCCTGACGGCCGCCGACCGTGACGCGATCTTCCCGAACCTGCAGTTCATGACCGGGGCGATCCCGGCGATTACCGGGCCGAATCTGGGCTTCATGCGACCGGCGTGAGCACAGCAGCCGGTCGCGGCGGGCCGCACAAGGCCTGGGCGCGGTACCACGGGCCGCTGCGGTGTCGATTTCGCTGGCGGTGTACGCACCGGAACTCGACCTTTCCGGTGCAATCTGCCGCGCTGTCTTGACGTCGGTGTTGGCGGGCTGGACCCTGCCGGCCTCACGTCCATTCGGCTCGGCCAGGCAATGACCCGTAATTGTTTTTCTCACGTGATTGCCGTCGACGACGCACCCTTTCCGCGAGAGCACCGGGGAAATGTGCCGATTGCCGGGGTCGCTTTTTCGGGTCTGCGCTTCGAAGGCACCCTGCGCGGCGAAGTCCGGCGCGACGGGACGAACGCGACGCGCGCATTGGCAGCGATGATCCAGTCATCCCGATTTGTCCGGCATACGCGTCTGGTATTGCTCGAAGGCATCGCCTTGGCGGGTTTCAATGTGGTGGACATTCACGCGCTGGCCCGGCAGCTTGATATGGCCGTCCTCGTGGTCGTCAAACGAAAGCCCAGCATGCTGGCCGTCAGAGACGCCTTGCTCGGACGCGTGCCCGGTGGCGACCGGAAATGGGCGCTGGTACAGAAGGCCGGAGATATGGAGCCCGTCGAAGGGCTGTGGGTGCAGCGAGCGCGGATCTCGCTGGAAGCGGCTGGCGACGTCATCCGCGGCCTGTCCGCGCACGGGCGCATGCCCGAACCGCTGCGGGTCGCCCATTTGACTGCCCATGTGTTGGCAATCAAGGGCGCCTTTCCATCGAACACCCCATGAACCGCCCAAGCCGATGGCTGCGAGTTGCGGATTGGCTGTTGCCACTCCTTCCATGGTTGCTGTTCGTGCTGATCTACGCAGGCGTGGATCCGTATCTCCCGCCGAGCTTGCCGTGGTTCGAGGCGATCGCCGGAAGCTTTCTGCTGGCGACCGCCTACTGCATCGCGCGCCTTTGGGCCTTGACTCGGGCTCGGGCACTTTTCAGTCTGCGTGCCCTGTATTTGGGCGTGGGTCTGGCAGTCGGCACGCTTCCGAGCATCATCGTGAGCGTGATGTTGCTGGATCGCAGCCTGGATGCGATTGCCCGGGAGGTTACCGTACAACTTGCGCTTGGTGAAATCATCGATTCGCGAACCATCGAGCGAACGTATGGAATGGACAATGATCTGGTGGTGGTTTATACGCTGATAGAGTCGATTGACCCGATCGAATTGCAGAGCCACGCGGGAACGGGACGCTTCTACATCGAATCCTATGAGGATGCCCTGCTGGTGGCCAATTACGACGGCGACCGCTGCGGCACTGCCAGCTCTATTACTCGATCGGGCCAAATCCGAACCAGCTGACGGTGCGGGTCACTCGATTCTGATCGCCCTGCTCCTGAAAGGAGCATTGCATGCCGCATCGATCGATCCTGTGGAACACGGTGACCTCTATCGCTGCTCGGCAAAGGCGGGGCGCCGAGCGTGGAGGGGCCGCTACACTCGGCGGCTTCGTCCGTCCAGGAGTCAGTCGGTGGCGCGTCTGTCGGTTTCCTTGCTTGCGGCGGCGCTGATGCTCCCCGCTCTGGCCGCGGCGGCGCCCGGCTATTTCCGTTCCCCGGCGATCCGCGGGGACACGGTGGTGTTCACCGCCGAGGGCGACTTGTGGGCGGTGTCGACGGCGGGTGGCCTGGCGCGGCGCCTGACCACGCATCCGGCCGAGGAAAGTCAGGCGGTGATTTCGCCCGATGGGGCGCAGCTCGCGTTCGTCGCGGCTTACGACGGTGCGCCGGAGCTGTACCGGATGCCGCTGGCCGGCGGCGCGCCGGAGCGGCTGAGCTACGGCGGCGGGCGGCTGCTGCTGTCGTCCTGGGGCGCGGACGGGGCGCTGCTGTACAGCAGCGACGCGCTGTCCGGGCTGTCCTCGTTCCGGCGGGTGCTGGCGCTGGATCCGGAGCGCGGTCTGGAGCGCGTGCTGCCGCCGGCCGATGCCACCGAGGCCCTGCGCGAGGCCGACGGCACGCTGTGGTTCACCCGCTACGGGGCCTGGCAGACGGCGGACAACGCCCGACGCTACCGCGGCGGGGCAATGGCGCAGCTGTGGCGCTGGCGCGAGGGCGAGCCGGAGGCGACGCGGATCGCCGCGGATTGGTCGGCCAACCTGAGCCGGCCGGCGCGCTGGCGCGATCGGCTGGTGCTGACCGCGGATCCCGAGGGCGTGGCCAGCCTGTGGTCGCTGTCGCTGACCGGCGCGGATCCACAGCCGCTGACCCGGCACACGGATTTCGAAGTGCGCGGCGCCCGACTGGACGGCGATCGCGTGGTCTACCAGCACGGCGCCGATCTGCGGCTGCTGGACCTCGCCAGCGGCGAGAGCCGGGTGATCCCGATCCAGCTGGGCTCGGACTTCGAGCAGCGCCGCGAGCGCCATCTGCGCAAGCCGCTGGCCTTCGGCTCTGCCTTCCAGCTGGCGGCCGATGGCGGCAGCGTCGCGATCACCGCCCGCAGCCGGGTGGTGCTGGCCGGCAGCGGGCCGAAGCGCCGTGTCGAGATCGCCGTTCAGGCCGAGTCGCGGGTGCGTGGCGCGGTGCTGTCGGTCGACGGCCAGTCGGTGTACGCGATTGTCGATGACGCGCGGGGCAGCGAGGTCTGGCGCTTTCCGGCCGACGGCAGCCCGGGCGGCAAGGCCCTCACCGAGAGTGGCGACGCCCATCGCTGGCGGCTGTATCCCTCGCCGGATGGTCGCTTTCTGGCCCATGACGACAAGCAGGGCCGGCTGTGGCTGACCGAGCTGAAGTCCGGGCGGACCCGGATGGTCGACGAGGCGGCGCTGGAGCGCGACGACGCCTACCAGCGGGTCAGCTGGTCGGCCGATGGCCGGCTGCTGGCGGTGTCGCGGCCGGATACGGCGCGGTTGTTGAACCAGATTCTGTTGATCGAGGCCGCAGGCGATCGGCGTGCGGTGCTGACCAGCGACCGCTACGAGAGCTTCGACCCGGCCTTCAGCCGCGACGGCCAGTGGCTGTACTTCCTCTCCAACCGCAACTTCCAGACCACGCCGGCGGGTGGGCCCTGGGGCGATCGCAACACCGGGCCGTTCTACGACCTGCGCACCCGGGTCTACGCGGTGGCGCTGGGCACCGGCACGCGCTTCCCGTTTCTGCCGCCGGACGAACTGGCCGATGCCGGCAAGGCCGACGTGAAACCGGATGACGCCAAGTCGGATTCCCGGACGAGCACCCCGGCGATCGTCTGGCAGGGTCTGGCCGAGCGGCTGTACGAGGTGCCGATTGCCGTCGGCAACTACCGCGGCCTGATGCTGGATGGCGAGCGGCTGTACCTGCTGGATCAGCCGGCGGCGGCCGGCGCGCGGGCCAGCCTGAAGACGCTGGCGATCAGCAACGCCGCGCCGATGCCGGCGGTGCATACGCCGGAAGTTGCCGCGGCGCAGCTGTCGGCCGATGGCAAGAAGCTGCTGATCGTGCGCCCCGGCGCGGATCCGCAGGCGCCACAGGCCCCCGGTGAACTCTTGATCGTCGATGCCGGGGCGACGCTGCCGGCGGACGTCAGCAAGGCGAGCGTGCGCTTGGGCGACTGGGCGCTGCCGATCGACCCGGTGGCCGAGTGGCGCCAGCAGTTCGATGACGCGTGGCGGATGCAGCGGCAGTTTTCCTTCGACCCGGCGATGCGCGGCCTCGACTGGGAGGCGGTTCGCACGCGCTATCTGCCGCTGGTCGAGCGGCTGACCGATCGCGCCGAACTCGACGACCTGCTGGCGCAGATGAGCGCCGAGCTGGGTCTGCTGCACTCGCAGGTCCGCGGCGGCGAGTACCGCGTCGATCCGGAAGCCGCCGCAGGCGCCAGTCTGGGCGCCGAGCTGACCCAGCAGGCCGACGGCGTGCGAATCGGCCGGATCTGGCGCAGCGATCCGGAGCTGGTCCACGAACGCGGCCCGCTGCTGGCGCCGGGGGTCGACGCCCGCGACGGCGACCGGCTGCTGGCGGTCAATGGCCGGCCGGTGCAGCGGATCGGCGAGGTGGTGTCGGCGCTGCGGACGCTGGCTGGCCAGCAGGTGCTGCTGACGCTGCAGCGCGGCGAGGCGTCGCCGCATCGGACCGTCGTGGTGCCGGTGCCGCTGGATCGCGAGGCTACGTTGCGTTACGCCGACTGGGTGCAGGGCCGGCGCGAGCGGGTCGAGCAGGCCAGCGGCGGCCGCTACGGCTACTTGCACCTGCGGGCGATGACCGCCGGTGACATGGCCGGCTTCGTTCGCGACTTCTATGCCCAGTTCGATCGCGAGGGGCTGGTCATCGACGTGCGCCGCAATCGCGGCGGCAACATCGATGCCTGGGTGCTGGAGAAACTGTTGAAGCGGGCCTGGGCCTTCTGGAAGCCGCCCGGCACGGTGCCGTATACCAACATGCAGCAGGCCTTCCGCGGCCGGCTGGTGGTGCTGGCCGATGCGCTGACCTACTCGGACGGCGAGACCTTCGCCGCCGGCGTCAAGGCGTTGAAGCTGGGGCCGGTGGTCGGCGAGCGCACCGCCGGCGCCGGCATCTGGCTGTCGGATCGCAACCGGCTCAGCGACGGCGGCAGCGCGCGGATCGCCGAGTTCGGCCAGTTCGACCTGGCCGGTCGCTGGCTGATCGAGGGCCACGGGGTCGAGCCGGATGTGGCGGTCGAGAACCTGCCGATCGCCACCGGTCGCGGCGGTGATGCGCAGCTGGATGCGGCGCTCAGATTGCTGGACGAGGCGCTGCAGCGCGAGCCGGTGCAGCCGTTGAAAGCCGAGCCGATTCCGTCACTGGGGACCAACGGCCGCGGCTGAGGCCGGGGCGACGCCGAACTGGCTGTCGGCGTCAAGCCCGTTGTTCACGGTCCGGACAAGTCGCAACCGCGCCGACAAGCCCTGCAACGGCGCCGACAGCGCCGGTCGCGAGCCGGTCACACGCTAGGACTCGGTGGAGTCGGTGGAGCGTGGACATGATCCGGATGACGGCGCGATGGTGGATCGGCTGGTGGGTCTTGCTGTCGCTGTGGCCCGGTCTGGCGCTGGCGAGCGAAAGCCTCGGTGAACGGCTGACGCAGGCGGAGCAGCGGGTCAACTCCGAACCGCGCGTGGCTCTGCGCATCGCCGAGGACGTGCTGGCGGCGGCGGAGTCGGTCGGCGACCGCCCGACGCAGGCCGAGGCGCTGCGTCTGCTCGGCGTGGCGCGCAACATCACCGGCAGCAATGAGACGGCCCTGCAGGCGCTGCAGCGGGCGCTGGCGCTGTTCGAGGCCGAGGGCAACCGGGCCCGGCAGACGCTGGTGTTGCGCCATCTGGGCGTGGTGCATTTCGACGCCGGCCGCAGTGACCAGGCACTGGACCATTATCTGCGCGCGCTCGCCGGCTTCGAGGCCGCTGGTGAGCCGATCGAGGTTGCGAAGACCCGCGCCAACATCGCCAACGTCTTTCAACGGACCGGCCGCGCCGCCGAGGCCGTCGCCCAGCATCGCGCGGCCTTGCAGACTTTCGAGCAGGCCGGTGCGGCGTTGCCGATCGCCGGCACGCACCTGAATCTGGGCAGCGCCCTGCGCGCGCTCGCGGAGAGCGAGGGCAACGACGACGCAACGCGGCGGCGCGCCCTGTACCTGGAGGCGCAACAGAGCTTCATGGCGGCGGCGCGGATCTTCCGCGGGCTGGACGTGGCGCGGGGCGTGCTCAAGGCCGAGGCGAATCTGGCGGCGACGCTGGCCTCGCTGGGCGACGATGCCGCCGCCAGCCGCTCGCTGCGCGAGGTGCTCGGCGTGGCCCGCGAGGTCGGTGACGTGCAGGAGGAGATTCTGGCGCTGAAGCGGCTGTTGAGCGTCGAACATCGCCTCGGCCGGCTGGCATCGGCGCTGGCGGCGGCCGCCGAGGGTCTGAGTCTGGCGGTGAAGCTGGAGGATCGGGATGCGCAGGAGAGCTTTCATCGGTCCTTGTCCGAGCTGCACGAGGCCAGCGGCGACACCGCAACCGCGCTGGTTCACGCGCGCCAGGCCGAGACGCTCGCGAAGCAGCGAGTGCAGAGCGAGCAGGCGCTCCGTGTGGCCGAGATCAGCCGGCGATACGAAAACGCCCAGCGCGACCGTGAGCTGGAGGCGCTGAAGCAGGCCGCGGCCCTGGATCAGGCCGAGCTGGCCCGGCAGCGAATCCTGCGCAACGCCGCGATCGTGATCGGCACGCTGGCGCTCGGTATCCTGCTGCTGTATGCCTCGCGCCACCGGCTGCGCGAGCAGGCCCGGCAGGAACTGGAGCGGGCGGCACAGAGCGATCCGCTGACCAGCCTGCTGAACCGGCGCGGCCTGCGGCAGCGGGTCGGTGCCGGACTGCCTGAGGTCTATGCCGTTGTCCTCGCCGATATCGACAACTTCAAGCGGATCAACGACCAGCACGGCCATGACGTGGGTGATCTGGTGCTGGTCGAGACCGCCCGACGGATTGCCGCCGCCGTCCGGCCGGATGACCAGGCAGCGCGCTGGGGTGGCGAGGAGTTCCTCGTGCTGCTCCCGCTGGCCGACAGCGCGGCCGCCATGCAAATCGGCGAGCGGCTGCGTCTGGCGGTAGCCGCCTCGCCGATCGGGGATCCGGCCACCGGGCTCAGCGTCACGCTGTCGCTGGGCGTGGCGGTGCGTCTGCCCGGGCAGCACTTCGACGCAGTGGTCCAGGCGGCGGATCACGCGCTGCTCGACGCCAAGCGCAGCGGCAAGGACCGCGTGGTCTATGCGGCACCGAGGCTGCGCGGTCTGCCGGCCGTTGCGGCCGGCCAAGGCTGAGCGGCGCTCCCGTGGGTGCCTTCCGCAGGTTGGAGGATCCGAACGACGTTCCGCGTGTCGGGTCGGTCGCAGATTACTCGGCGCATCGGCGCCTTCGGCCCGGACGGGTACACTGAGGGCCCCCGAACACCCGATGGGCGCCGGTGTCGATACCGCCAGATCCACCGCCGGTGATGCGTCGATGGAGCAGGTCGGGCAGCCTGCGG
>Ga0209812_10000639_pt1 | contig 29940 bp, 25 predicted proteins | sample JI71714BDNA_FD_187502 | JGI IMG/M metagenome (GOLD analysis project Ga0209812, IMG submission 187502) | Wastewater effluent complex algal communities from Wisconsin, to seasonally profile nutrient transformation and Carbon sequestration -... | ecosystem: Engineered > WWTP > Effluent > Algae...
TTTTGGAACGTTTTGTTTAATACTTAACTTTGTATGTTGTAAGTTTTATATGAAAATTCCGGAAAAAACTCAAAAGTGGATTAAACGTGTTGGCGTTATCGGATTCCTGTTTTTTTTGTTGAAAGGCATCCTATGGCTAGTTGCAGGAGCTGCTATCATCGAATGGCTAAAAGGTGTTTTTTAATCGGTTCATCCATTTAATCTTCCCGTTCATCATATATATATTGCACACAATTTCAATACGGTGTTGATTTGCACTTGAAAATCAAAATCTATGAGACTTCTATTAACCATTTTCAGTGTATGTGTGCTTTCGGTGTTTAATATCCAGGCACAAAACCTCACCCAAACAATTCGTGGTCAGGTTACCGACAATCAATCGAAACAAACTTTACCTTACGTCAATATCATTGTATTAAACACCACGCCTACCCTTGGTGCAGTTTCAGATTTGGACGGGTATTTTGAAATTAAAAATGTGCCTATCGGACGTATTTCTATTCAGGCAACATTTATTGGATACGAACCATTTATTGCGAACAATGTAGAATTAACTTCTGGCAAGGAGTTGATTTTAAATTTTGAATTACAAGAGCAACTTATTAAACTGGATGAAATTGTTATTTCTGCAGATAATGAGAAAATGGAATCTATCAATGAGATGACCACCGTTAGTGCTCGTCAATTTTCTATTGAAGAAAGTCAGCGCTTTGCCGGAGCTAGAAACGACGTTAGTCGCATGGCACAGAACTTTGCAGGTGTGCGTGGAGCAAATGACGCTGTAAATGATATTATTATCCGTGGTAATTCACCTGTGGGTTTATTATTTCGCTTAGAAGGAATGGACATACCCAATCCAAACCACTTTGGTGATTTAGGCTCAAGTGGAGGTCCTGTTTCTATGCTCAACAATAACGTATTAGCTAACAGCGATTTTTTAACCGGAGCATTCCCTGCAGAATATGGCAATGCTATTAGTGGTGTATTTGATTTACGTATGCGCAACGGCAATTACAATAAACATGAATTTGTTGGACAGGTTGGATTAAATGGTTTTGAATTTGGTGCAGAAGGTCCTATAAGTAAATCTTCAAAATCATCTTATTTACTTAATTACCGCTATTCCACATTAGGTTTTATGTCTGCACTGGGAATCAACTTTGGAACCGGAACTGCCATTCCCTATTATCAGGACATTACAACACGTTTTAATTTCCCAACAGAAAAAGCAGGAACGTTTTCCGTGTTTGCAATTGGAGGTGTTAGTCAGATAGACTTAATTTCAAGCAATGAAGAAGATACTGTAGACAATTTATATAATAATGACCTCGATATTTACGACCGTTCCAAAACAGGAATTGCTGGTATTAGCCATCAATATTTAATTGACAATTCTTCTTATACCAAATTCACTTTGGCTGCTTCATATGTCATGAACAGTGATTTAATTGATTCAATTTCGCCTGAAACATATGACCCGGTTCCTTATTATTCACAAAATTTTACACAAACAAAAATTGCCGGAAATTTCTTCTACAAAAAGAAATTTAATACCAAACATAATTTACAAATTGGGGTACGATTTGATGAATTTCTAGTGGATATTATTGACAGCATCTATCGTTCAACAATTGACCGCTACATTACTTTAACCGAATACGATGGCAATACGTTTTTATTGCAACCATACGCGCAATATCAATACCGTGTTTCAGATAAGATGAGTTTAAATGCAGGTTTACATTATCAATACCTTGGTTTAAACGGTAGTAGTTCTCTAGAACCTCGGGCAGGTGTTAAATATCAAATAAATGAAAAAAATGCGCTAAGTTTTGGTTATGGATTGCATAGCATGATGGCACCAATTGCTACTTATTTTAAAACGGTAGAAGCCGGAGTTGGTAATTACATCACACCAAATGATTCTATTGATTTTGTAAAAGCTCACCACATCGTTTTAGGTTACGATTTACAACTATCTCCAACAATCCGGATGAAGACAGAAGTATATTACCAGCATTTATATGATGTGTTGATCGATAAAGATAGTTCTTCTTATTCTGTGTTGAATACAGGCAGTTTGACATTCGGTTCACCTGATTATTTAAAAAATAGTGGTACCGGTCGCAATTATGGTGCAGAACTTACGCTGGAGAAATTTATGGATAAAGGCATGTATTTCCTCGTAACTGGTTCATTGTACAGATCAGAGTATACAGGTAGTGATAAAATAGAACGTGAATCTGCATTTTCAGGTAATTATGTGACCAATTTTGTTGGTGGAAAAGAATTTACCCTCTTCCCTAACCGCGTAGGTCAAAAAACAAAAAAATCTATTGTATTAGATACTAAATTCACTTTAGCAGGTGGACAACGTTATACTCCAATTGATTTAGAAGCATCTATTTTAGCTGGAGAAACTAAATATGATTGGGATAATGCATATGGAGATCAGTTTGATGACTATATGCGATTAGATTTACGGACAGCTTTTAAAATGGATGGTAAATTTGCCACTCAGGAATGGGCAATTGATATCCAGAATATCACTAGCAGACAAAATCCTTTATATCAAAGATTTAATCCGATTGAAGGACAAATTGATACTGTTTATCAACTTGGATTTTTCTTGGTGCCACAATATAGAATCACTTTCTAAAAATGGAAGAGAAAAAATTTAATTATAAAGTTTTGTTGTGGGGCACCTTCATTGTATCGTTGGTGCCTCCAACTTATGTTTATATAGCACAAACCGTATTTGGCTCAGCGGGCGCCCGACCTTGCTTAACAGTTGAAGATTATGCTATCTCTTGTATCTTTTCTGTATTGGTTACATTTTCTTTATTTCTTGCTAATATTTTTATTATTAAAACTATTACTACGAAATATGAAGAAAAATTGTCTGCTTTTAAACGCATCAGCTTATCGTTGGGTTTAGGTTTAATTATTTCCAATATCATTATCTATTTTGAATGGCAAATATTCAACAACTTGTTTTACAAACTGAACGAGCAGGAAGCCAAAATGAGTGTGTTTCAAAATCAAATGTTTGCCACAGTTTTAGTAAGTATTGTTAGCCTTGTTTTAGAAATCAGACATTACGTGGAGAAGTTAAAAATATCAATAGCTGAAAAAGAAAAATTGGAACGCGAATTTTTGCGTGCCCAGTTAGAAGGTTTAAAAACCCAAATTAGTCCCCACTTTTTGTTTAACAGCTTTAATGCCTTACAATCGCTGATAGAAGATGATACCACAAAAGCGAAAGAATTTGTTCAGGAATTGGCCAGGGTATATCGTTATGTATTAGAAAAACGCGACCAATTGGTGGTTACGTTATATGATGAAATTCAATTTATTCAATCTTTTATTTATTTAAATAAAATTAGGTTTGGCGATAATTTGATGGTTGAAACACAAATAGATGCAGACAGTTTAAATCATTATCTCCCACCTTTAACTTTACAACTATTAGTTGAAAATGCCATTAAACATAACGTAATTTCAAATGCGAAGCCGCTTGTTATCCAAATAATAGCAAAGGGAGATCAATTAACAATTAGTAATGTTTTTCAACCAAGGGCAGAAAAATTACAATCTACCCAAATTGGCCATCAAAACCTGATAAGCCGATATCAATTAATTTGTGAAAGTATTCCAAAATTTGGTCTTATTGACAATCAATATGTTGCACAAATTCCATTAGTTAGTCAAACTGTCGCCGAAGAATTATGATAAACATTGCCATAATTGAAGATGAAAAAATTGCAGCGGATTATCTCGAAAAATTAATTTTGAGTTTTCCGGCTGAAATTACTGTTATGGCAAAACTAGATGATGTTAGCTCTGCAGTTGATTTTCTGTCTAAAAACAAACCCGACTTATTATTCTGCGATATTCATTTAGGCGATGATATCAGCTTTAGTATATTTAATCAGATTGAGGTAACGGCTCCCGTAATTTTCACAACCGCGTTTGACCAATATGCCATCAAAGCATTTAAGGTTAACAGTATTGATTACTTATTAAAACCTATTAATAAAGGCGAATTGTTTGCTGCTGTCAATAAATTCCAACAATCTTCAGGTAATCCGAATAAAAATATCGATTTACTGCTCAACCATTTTACACAGACACAAAATTATCAGCAAAGGTTTTTAGTGAGCAGCGGAAGTAAATTAAAATCTGTAAGTATAACTGATGTAGCCTATTTTTTCGCAGACCAAAAACTCAATTTCCTGGTTGAAAAAACGGGTAAACAATATATTGTTGACTCATCCTTGGATAAATTGGAGCCGATGTTAAATCCAACACAATTTTTCCGCATAAACAGGCAGTTCATTATTAGTTTTGATAGTATAAAAAGCATGATTAACTACTCTAAATCCAGGATAAAAATCGAGTTAAACCCTCCTATTGAACGCGAAACAATAGTAAGTGTTGAGCGGAGCCCGGACTTTAAAAATTGGTTAAACAGATAATATCTCAGGTTAAAATTACCTAATAGCACCCTGCAGCGCGTATTATTCCTAATTTTCCGATAATTTTGCGCTACTTATGCGTTATTGGTATATCTACATGTCGTTTCTATTGCTGTCTTGCGGAGCATCTAGCGTTGAACAAGCAAATATTCCTAACACCTGGCCGAACAAACAAACCCTCATGGAGCAATTCCGACAGGCTGATACGGCTTTTATCATTTACGCGAAGGAAGATTACGCCATTGCTGATATTGTAATAAATGGTATTGCTGCTGCTAAAATGCGCGACGATATGTTTACTATAATTCCGGTTCGCGACGATGAGGTTACCGAACAACAAATTTCACAACATCCCATATATATAATTGGCACCAGAAGCAATTTGGTGCTTAACCGAATTAATGACCATTTACCTATTAAGTTTTTTGAAAATGGTTTTGAATTCGATGGCAAAAAATATACTGCAAGAGATGCGATTTATCGAATTAATTTTTATCCTAATCTCTACAACCCAAAATTTCCATTAACAGTAATTTCCGGCAATAACGAAGATGAATTAGTAAAATTTTTACAAGAACAATTTAAAGAATCATGGGGCTATTTTTATTGGGATAATTGGGGTTACCAGATTTATACCAACGGACAGCGCAGCGTTTTGGGCAATTTTTCAGAAGATTCCACTGCTTTATGGACAATTGATAAAAAATTGCATTGGGATTTTGATTTTAAAGGCGAAATAGTAAAAGAAACGGCATTTATAAATTATTATAATCACAGTGTTGACGATGTTACGGTATTAACCGATGAATTAGATAAACATAATCAACAAAATTTAGCTGCAATAGAACAATTTACAGGTAAAAAATTGCAACATGGTATAAAATATCATTTGTATAAATCATCTGAGTTAAAAGCACTTATGTTAGGTAATGCAGACCAAAGTTTGATTGACTTCGAAGAGCTTGCAATTCATGGTGTAATGACTAATGAATTCAAAGGAAAATACGATGAAACATTTGCCATGCTTGTGGTCCGCAACCTCTTAGGTCAGCCCGCTATTTACGCTTTAGAAGAAGGTTTAGCTGTTAAGTTTACTCAACAATGGCAAGGCACTTCTTATACCTATTTAGCAGGTAATTTAGCCAAAGCCGATGCGTTGCCCACTTTAGCAGCTCTTATTTCTAATGATGCATTTGAAGGTGAATCAGATTACCTGATGCATATTGCGTCAGCTAGTTTGGTTGACTTTTTAATAGAAAAATATGGTGCTCAGCAGTTTTTAGCCAATTATTTGAAATGGCAACAAAACAGTCCTGAATTAATTGCATTACAAAATGAATGGTATGCGTTTGTTACATCTGCAGCTACCAATAATCAATTACCTACCATATTAAAAGACACTCCAAAACAATCATTTTATAAGGGTTTTAACTATGCACATGAAGGTTATCAAATTTATAATGGTTACATGGGTTCAACTTCCGATCAATCAATTGGCAAATTGAAAGAGTTGGGTGTAAATTCTTTAACAATTATTCCTTACAGTGGTTTCCGCTCCATGAATAAACCTTTCCCAATATCATATACCACTGGTGCCGGAGGAGAAAACGATGCTAGTATATTACATGCTGCTTACACCGCTCATCAAAACGGGATGTCGGTTATGTTGAAGCCTCAATTGTGGTCTTGGTTAGGCTGGACAGGTGATATCACCATGACCAACCAAAAAGACTGGGATTTGTTTTTTGAATATTATGAACAATGGATAATGCATTACGCTTTAATGGCTGAAATGTATCGGTTCGAAATGTTTTGCATTGGTGTAGAATTTCAAAATGCATCGCTTTCTGAACATAACAAATGGGATGAGCTTTTTGATAAAGTACGTAAAATATATACCGGTAAAATTACCTATGCTGCTAACTGGGGTAAAGAATTTGAAACAGTTTCATTTTGGGACAAATTAGACTTCATTGCTGTAAATTGTTATTACCCATTGAGTACAAAAATGAATCCTACTGATGAAGAGCTTTTAACCGCATTTGAAAAAAATCTGGATGTGATTGAAGCAGTGAGCAAAAAATATCAATTGCCAGTAGTATTTACTGAAATTGGGTTTAAAAGTATTGCTGCACCATGGATACAACCACATAAAGATGCCGATGAACAAGATTATAACGAACGCAGTCAGCAACGTTGTTACGAAGTAATGATTAAAGCAATGGCAGACGAACCTTGGATTGATGGTGTATATTTATGGAAATGGCCAAGTTATATGGATTTCAGTAACGAATACAATAAGGATTTTACACCATGTGGCAAGTTGGCTGAAAAAACTATCAGCAATTGGTTCTTAAATAGTAATAATTAAACCGTGTTAAATACAATCTTCTTTGTATAACAACATATAATCAACAACAGACTGAATAGCGGCAGTTTTCATGTCGCGTTTGAGTGATTTGTTATTTAATGTTTCTGCTGTAAGCTTCCAAACTTTACAAAAATCGGTATCCATTGCTTTTTGGGCTTTGGTGATGTTTAGAATGAGATGAATGGTGAAACTTGATTTATTTTTAGCAGCAGCTTTTTCTAACACATTTATTGCTTCATCTACAACAAAATAATTATCCATACCCATAAGGTATCCTAAACAAAACAATTGATGAGCAGTTAAATCATCTAAATTTAATTGGGCGGTTGTAATGCCTTTCGACTTAGCCAAATACTCTTTAAATAAGTCACTGTGTTTAGTGCCGTCGTAGTTCCAACCTATGCCATTAATAATAGCTGCTTTAACATCAATTGGGTTATCTTCATTCAATAAATAAGCAGCAACCGCATCGTTTAAACCACGATTAACTTCTGCTTCAGATACAATGGAATAATCGTAATAGCTGGCAGCGAAATAAGTAGATGTAAGTGGCGAATCTGCTTTTAAGGAATTCACCATCATTAATAAGGCTAAAACTAATCCTGTTATCTTAATTTTCATTTTGTATTGGTTGTTAATTCAAGTAATTCCGGATGTTGATAGAAATAATATATTAATGGAATTGATATTGCCAATGCAATAATTAAAGGCACAGTAAAACTTCTATTTTTATAACTTACTTTTTTACCGATAAATCGATTCCATAAAAGTTCCGACATAAATAAGGCAATAGCAGCTAAAACCAATAATCCAAAAATGCTTCCAGGAGGTATTAAATACATATTTAACACACCAACCAACACAGTTAAGGCAAGTGATAACGATAAAACCTGCCAAACACCGGCTTTTTTCACCGCAGCTACATTCATGGCCAGCAAAGCACCACCAAACAATGGAGAGAAAAATATGGTGAAGGCTAAAATCGTTGTTTGAGAAAAAAGCGTTGGTAACGGTAATTCCGGTTCAATGACTAGAGCCTCGGATTCGGCGGCAATACGTTCATCGTCCAAACGTTTTGTAACCATGGCACGTAACTTGTCCACTCCGATTAACTGTAATTTGCGCTTTTCAAACTCATCAATTAATGCCAATAACATACCATCGACATACTTTTCATGATTTCTTAATGCCTCCAATATGTCCTCATCTGCTAACCTTGCTACAACCATTTTGTAGGTATTATCCTGCATATCGATAAATTTATATTTTTGTATAATAATTGATTATGAACGTAAAACTACCGCTAATTCTCTGCTTTTTGTACTCTACTACAGCATTTTCACAGTCGCCAACCACTGTTAACGGGCTTTTTGTCTACCAGGACTCCCTAAAAATCCCTCAAACGTATGAAATAGGCCCCGGTCAATTAACGAAAAATGGTAGCCATTTTATTTTAGGGTTAATGGACGGCGAATTGGATGAATATGTTAATTTGGTATCTGACATCTATTCCATCGACCTTTCAGCAACTAATCCAACTGAAACAATAAAAGGATTTCAACTCCCAAATGCACCTGATTCGGTACGTTATTTTCAATGTTCAGCTTCTGCAAATGAAGATGTGCTGGTGTATGTTTCCAATTTATACGCGGGATGGAATGATAACGAACTTGCCATCTCCTACAAACAACCCGATGGTTCGTATGGTAAACACCGTGTATTAAAAGAATTAAACGACTCACTGGAAAGTGATGCATATCCATGGATATCTGCAGATGGCCTGAGAATTTACTACAACAGAAATTTCAAAATATTATATGCTGAACGGAAAAGTTGGGATGAACCATTTTCAAAACCAGTGCCTGTTACTTTTCAAGGTCAGGTGAATCTGGAAATAGTAAGTGCATGGTTTACTGATGATGAATTGAATATGTTTATAGTTGCCAATAATGTGATTTATCGCGCTTCACGGAAATCGATTAATGAACCATTTTCATTCCCTGAGGTATTTACCAATGAATTTAAAAACGTTTACTTCATTGCCGGGTTGAGTTTTATGCCGGACAAAAAAACATTATTTTTATACTATTCTACTGAGGACAAACAAAGTATTTTAAAATACCAACTCAAAAAAGGGAAAGCCTGGTAAAAAAAGTTGCATATCTGATTTTGGCGATTGTAATGGGTTTAACTCAATGCAAAAAAGATTCGTTTGAAATTGATTACAGTAACTTTAATAAAGTAATTAAAAAGGGTGCTTTTGAGATTTATGTTCCCAAATATCTGCATTTAGATAAAAAATTACATCCTAAAGCTGCAGTTGCTTATTGCGATAGCCTTAATAATTCATTTTATATCCTTATCAGAGAAGAAATTCCCGATACCGAAGATGATAGTATAACGATCACCCTTGAAAATTATCACAAATTTGCCTGTAATGGTATTAGCACTCAATTAGCAAACAGTGATGTTGATGAGGCTGTTGTCGACACGTTGAATCTTGTTCCGGCACTCACCAGCACAATTGATGGCAAATTCGGGGAGCATAAAGTATTTTATACGGTTACTACATTAAAAACATCGTTATACTTTTATCAGCTTATCGGCTGGACATTGTATAGTTACCGCAATACGATTGGGACAGACTTAATCAATGCCTCTAAATCGTTTGCTCCGGTTGAATAACTTCCCCTCTCCTTCCTTATCTTTGCAGGAAATGAAACAATTTACATCTATAATTCGATTACTGACAATTGCACCATTATTTATAATGGCGATGAGTTGCGGTAATAAATCAACCGACAATCAAGAACAAACAACCAAAGAGGTCACATATAATCGCAGTGTTTTTTTTGGAGAAATAATTTATCATTCAACAATTGAAACTGCTGATTCTAATGTTGCTATTGCATTTAAAACGCTCAGTCCTACTTTAGTGCATATTTATGTTGATTCCAATAATTTCCGCTTAATTGAAACAGGTGGTCTTTCACATGGCAATGTGATTATTTTTAAAGATGCCAAAGAAGTTTGGCAATTAGACACCACAAAAAAAATAGCACATCTTGGTGAATATTCGGATTTTGCTGACCCTAGTAGTGCATTAAAAAATACTATGCCCGACCATTATGCACCAACCGTTGCCGCAACTAACGACAGCGCTGTAATTGCAGGCCATACTTGCGATAAATTCAGAATTACCCGCTCCGGGTTTATTCCACAGGCAGATACTGCATACATATGGGTTTCCCGTGATATTAAATTTCCGTCAAGCAGATTTGATATTCAAACCGAAATTAATCGTGTTGCTGTTCCCGCACCTTTGTATATAGGCTATGAAGAAGGTGCTATCTTAAAATTTGAAGTAAGAAGTAAAACCAATATCCGAACAATGGAAGTAATAAGCCTGAAGGAAAATTCGTTTCCGCAGGACATATTTGTAATTCCTTCAGACTATCAGAAAAAATGATGAAATATAACAGCTCCACTATTGTTTTTTTATTGATGGCGTTTATTGCCAATTGTCAGCAATATCAAATTGAAATTATACCAACAAATACGCCCACCAGTATTCGTGGATTAGCTGCACTCAACGATTCTGTTTTTTGGGCAAGTGGCAGTAATGGATATGTTGGGAATTCTACAGATGGCGGTAAATCATGGCAGTTTAAACAAATTCCAGGTTACGACAGTGCTGAATTTCGCGATATAGAAATAATAAACGAAAAAACTATACTGGTAATGAGTAGTGTGCAACCTGCATGTATTCTGAAGTCAACCGATAAAGGAATTACTTGGAAAAAAGTATATGAGGATAAACGCCCTGAAGCGTTTTTAGATGCGATGGATTTTGTTGGCAAAAAAGGTATTTGTGTTGGTGATCCAATTAACGGTAAATTTCTTTTATTACAAACAACAAATAAAGGCGATAGTTGGCAAATAAATGAACAATGTTCAGCTGAGGATAGTGTTGCCGCATTTGCAGCGAGTGGTTCTACTATTCAATATCTAAAAAAAGGACATATCTTTTTTGGCACAGGAGGAAATAAAACGCTGCTTTATTATTCTGAAAATGATGGCAAATCCTGGAAAAAAACAAATGTGCCATTACAATCAGGCGCACCTTCAAAAGGTATTTTTTCTATTGATTTTATCGATGCTACTATTGGTGCTGCAGTTGGTGGAGATTATGTTTCTCCAAACGATTATACCGGAAATTTTACGATGTTAGTAAAAAACGACAGCGTTTGGAAATCCCCACTAAGCACTAATCCAAATGGATACCGTTCGTGTATTAAATTTATAAATCCGTATTTACTTATAGCTTGCGGAACTTCAGGAGTTGATATCTCAAAAAACTTGAGTTGGATGAATATTAGTCTGGAAGGTTATAATGTAATTGCTGTTTCTCCATCTACTAATACCGTGTTGTTAGCGGGTAACAATGGTAAAATTGGCAAACTCAAACTTAACTGATTGTTTTTAATTTCTAAACCAATTACGTTCTCCCATTTTGAATGCAAGGCTGCGGTATAAATCAATAATATCATCCCATTCTGTTCTTTCCAATTGGTTGATAATATTCCAACTTTCATGAAACCAATGTTCTTCTTCAGGAGAAATGGGTCTGCTTTTATCAATCGCCAATTCAGTTAATCCCAAAGCGATTTCTATTGTAATTAATGGAGCATTAATCTTAGTATGCATGCGATTATCATGGCGCAACTCAGTTACACGTTTCCTCAATTTTTCACTCAATGCACCTAATGTCATAGTGTAAGTGAATATTTTAAAGTAAAGTTTCTTGGCGCATCCATCATAGCCGGACGTGAACTATATTCCCGGTTTAATACATTGTTACATAATAACGACACCTCACTGTTTGCGTTAATATTATAAGCAAGTCTGATATCAATTACCAAATCGCCATCTGCATGTTCATCGCGATATTGTTGTAAACCATCAATAATGTATAAATTAATTGCAGGAATTATCGGGTCAACAAATGCAGCATCAACTGCTTCCATAAAACTATTATAATTACAAGTAACCCCAACACGAAATTTTTTGATGGTTGATTCAACATCAAATTTAACGGTGTGGCGAAAACGATATTTTAATACATTGTAATCTGCACTGGACAAGGCATTTTGAATGGAATCGAAATCCTTGAATTTAGGGTCGATGTAGGTATATCCTGCGATTAATGTTGTTGGCACCGTACCAATTTTACCTTCTCCGATAAATGAAATTTCCCCGCCCATAATTCTGGTGTCACCAATATTCAGCGACATAAACCCGGGGAATGGATAATATCCAAATGTAAATTCCATCATGTTATCATATTCAGAAATAAATCCTGACACATCAATCATACCCTGCCAGTTACTTATTTTAACACCTTGTTTAACGCCTATCTCACCGCTCCATCCTGTTTCAGATGTTAAATCAGGATTGGGGTATATACTTAATCCTGTAACTGAAGTCGAGATATATTTTTCCGCAATGGTAGGAAAACGATATCCCTGTCCCCAAGATGCACGAATAAAAGTATAATTCGCTACCTGATAATTAGCACCAAGTCTGAACACCGGTCTCGATTCTTTTAAACCTGCAATTTGATTAAATTCATAACGTACACCACCACTTACATTTAATTTATCGAACCATTTTTTATCGAGTTGCAAATACACGGCTTCATTGCTGGTATTATAAGTCGAATCACCATACAATTCAGCACTAACCATCGCATAACTTGCTAATACGCCTGAGCTAATAACTAAAGCATATTTATCTAAATGTTTTTGATACTGATATTCACCATAAAACAAATCGTTGAAATTGCTTTGTTCAGTGGTAACCGTTTTGTTGTGATTACCATAATATCGGGATAAAATTTTATGTCTGTTACCATGTTCATCGTACCAGTTTAAAAATGGATCTACCGTAATTTTAAAACCCTGATTAAATGCTGTAGTTCCCGGCGCAGCAACATATAAGCCAGAATCAATGCCATCCCAAAAAAAGAAACTCGACGAACGGTTTACTTGTGCATTTACATTTAATCCAACTGCTAAATTATTGTTGATACGATAACGTGTATTGATATTATATCGACCACGACGCTGATAAATTTCTTTTAAATAACTATCCTGTGTGTACACATAGGCTCCTGTTACTAAATCAAATTTTCCGAATTTTTGACGATGGGCAAAATTCGCTCCTGAAAAAAATGGAAAGTCATCTGCCCACCATTTTTGTGCGGTATCGGCAGGTGAATTATATACACCGCTGAAAAAAGATAATTTAGTTACCGGCTCTGAAGTTGGATAGGCTGTGCGGACATTAATAATACCATTCAATGCGCTTGAACCATACAAGGCACTGGCAGCACCTTTAATAATTTCTACCTGCTGTATATTTTCCATAGGAATAAAATCCCAGGTTGGAAAACCCGCATCTCCTGTTAATATCGGCAAATCGTCCATCAGTAATAATACGCGACTTCCTGCACCATAACTATAACCTGAACCTCCTCTAATATTCGCCTGACCATCAATTACACTCACGCCCGGAATACGCTGAATAGTTTGATCCAATTTTACATCGTTGGTATGTTGTATTAAATCAGATTTAATTACATCAATCGTAACAGTCTCCTCTCCTAGTTTCTTTTCGAATTTACTTCCTGTAACAACAATTGTATTTAAAATTCCATCAACCGGTTTTAATGCGATATCTAAAACTAATGAGGCGCGTTCAGTTAAGGTGATTGATGCACTTTGTTTATCATAACCTACATAACTTGCAGTAAAAGTGTAATCACCGGGAGTTGTGACTATTTTGAATGAACCATCAATATCTGTAGCTGTTCCTGTTTGATTATTGAGAAAAACTGTCGCTCCAATTAAAGGTTCTTTGGTATTTGCATCCGTAATTATCCCACTAAAAATTGCTGTTTGGGATGTACCAAGTTGGCAAATAAAAGCCACAAAAAGCACGAATAGGCTGTTCTTCATAAATATGTGTGATTGTGGGGGGTAAAGATAGCATATGTAATCAGACAGCAAAACGATAAAGTTGGAGTTTATAAACACCTCAAAACCACTTTATTTAGGTTTTGCGCATTTGAGTACGATATTTGATTTGTCTACCTTTGTAAACTAATCGACTGTTATGAAAAAATTATTGTTTGTGTTATCCTTTGCTGTGCTTGTTGCAGCATGTTCACGTGTGCCTATTACAGGGAGAAAACAGGTGCATCTATTACCTGAAAGTCAAATGATTGCTATGAGTTTGACTGCTTACAGCGACTTCTTGAAAGAAAGCGACGTAGTAGGCTCAGGCCGCGACTATACTGCAGTGAAACGCGTATCCGACAAACTGATACCGGCTGTAGAATCAGTTATGAAGGCTGAAGGTTATGAAGAAATGATTGCTGATTACCAGTGGGAAGTAAATCTGGTGGAAAGTGAAGAACCCAATGCATGGTGTATGCCGGGTGGTAAAATAGTGGTGTACACAGGCATTTTAAGCTATACTAAGGACGATGCCGGTCTTGCCGTGGTGTTAGGTCACGAAATTGCCCATGCTATTGCGCAGCACGGTAACGAGCGTATGAGCCAGGGGTTGTTGGCAGAAACCGGTTTTGTTGCCTTAGACATTGCTTTAGCGAACAAACCCACTGAAACTAAAAACTTGCTTATGACTGCCGTAGGTGTTGGCGCACAGGTTGGCATTTTATTACCGTTTTCAAGAACCCAGGAGTCTGAAGCCGACCGATTGGGCTTAATTTTTATGGCTACTGCCGGTTACGACCCACATAATGCAATTAACTTTTGGCAAAGAATGAGTGCAAATGGAACTTCTATACCTGAATTTTTAAGTACACATCCAAGTGATGAAACACGTATTAAAAATATTGAAGAAACCTATATGGTTGAAGCGATGAAATATTATAAAACAAATTAATATTTCTAGTTTTACAATGTGACTGCCATAAAACGAAACGTATTCCAATATTGCCTTAGTTTTTTAAAACAAATTAAGGTCGAATCAACTTCCGGCGAATATTCAGGTCCGCTGGAAGTTGTTTTATTTGAAGGACGTTACATGCTAAACAGTGAAAACGCCACCTATTCGTTCGAAGATAAATATACCTCTTATCGCACTGCGTTATTTACTATAGCTGAAGAAATTAAATCCATGAAAAGTGCTTTGGTATTGGGTTTGGGGCTTGGCAGTATTCCATACATGTTACAAACTAAGTTTGGATTTAAAGGAACTATCTCCTGTGTGGAATTAGATAAAACAATTATTCGACTAGCGAAAAAATATTACCCTGATCAAGATTTATTGTCTGCACTTGATATTCACGATAGCGATGCATTAATGTGGATGCAGTTGAATAGTCAGCAATTTGATTTAATTACAGTTGATTTATTTATTGATAAAAATGTTCCTCGTCAATTTCATTCGGAAACATTTTTATATCAATTAAAAAATAGTTTATCTGCAAATGGCATTTTACTTTTTAGCCGTTTATCCGAAAAAAGCCGCACAGAAAAAACACTCATTGATAACCTCAAAAAAGTTTTTCCATCAGCTATAGAAATTGATACCGGTGGAAACCTAATTTTGTGCTATAAAAACGGGCAAACAGCATGATTGGAACAGATATAACATATGCCGCTGAGTTACTCAAATCGGGTAAAACTGTCGCAATTCCAACAGAAACTGTTTATGGCCTTGCTGCAAATGGGTTTGACGAAGATGCGGTAATTAACATATTTGAAATAAAACAAAGGCCGCGTTTTAACCCACTCATATTACATATTGGTAATTGGGAAATGCTGGAAACCATCTGTAATCAGGTTCCTGAAGTGCTGTTGAGCCTCGCAAAGGCCTTTTGGCCAGGTCCTTTAACTATTTTGGTCCCCAAAACGGAGGCTGTTCACGACATTATCACTGCCGGCAGTCCGCTTGTAGCCGTTCGTATGCCTAATCACCCAATAACATTATCGTTATTACAACAACTCCCCTTTCCCCTGGCAGCTCCAAGTGCCAATACCTTTGGTACCATTAGTCCAACCAATGCGCAACATGTTGAAAATCAATTAGGTGGCGCTTTAGATTATATATTAGACGGAGGAGAATGTGCGATTGGTGTAGAAAGCACCATTGTTAAAGTGAATGAATTTGGCCGGGTAGTAATTTTGCGCCCCGGAGGTATTAGCGCCGGTGATATGGAAAAAGTGATTGGTTACCAACCCGAGTCAGCTGATGCTGATCACCCAACAGAAGCTCCAGGAATGCTTAAAAGCCATTACGCGCCCAAAATTCCTTTGGTAATTGGCAATCTCAACCAATTGTGTGAAGAACATCATAATAAGGCTATTGGCATTGTTAGTTTACAACATTCAATATCACATCCTGCCATTATTCATCAGGAAATATTAACGGAAGATGGCGATTTACATCTCGCTGCACGAAACCTATTTGCTGCTTTGCGCAGATTAGAAACGTCAGGGGCCGAAATAATTCTTGGTGAATTAGTTCCGGATAATGGCATTGGAATCGCAATAAACGACCGTTTAACTAGAGCTTCAGCATAATTTTAATAATCCGGTTAATTCAAAAGATATTTATAACTTTGCACCGTGAAATTGTGTTAAAAAAATTGGCACGGTTTTTACATTTATACCTATCATAAAAAATCAATAAACAAAATGAAAAAAGCAACTTTACTCCTGGTTATGGTAACCGCCTTTCTGTTAAATAACAGTTATGCCCAGGTGACTACAAAAGGTGGATCTACACCTACTGAAAAAACAGACAAGGGTGACAAAAAAGACAAAGTTCAGTCTGAAATGTCAAACGATGCTGCTACTACAGCTAAGGAGTGGACAACTAAAATGGATGAAATCTGTAATCTTGATCCAACACAGGAAAAAAAGGTAATGGATATCAACCTTAAATATGCCAACAAATTGGAAGATTTAAAGACCAAATACAAAGGCATGGAAAATCCTAATGCAGATGCTGCTAAATCTGAAAAAGATGAGTTGACAAAACAACGTTTTAAAGACTACTCTAATGTGCTTTCAAAAGAGCAAATGCAGAAATTTAAAGATTACCGTCAAACTAAAAAAGGTGAAGAAGGCGCAGAAGCTGACAAAGCCGGTAAAAAAGATGACGTAAAAGAAAAATACAAAAATGCTACTCCTGAAGAAAAAGAAAAAATGAAAGAAGAATTGAAGGAGAAAAAAGATAAAAAAGCATCTAAAGAGTAATTTTCAAAATATTACCGAAAGGCTGTCTCAAAAGGACAGCCTTTTTTTTATGTACGTAATTGTCGATTGCAAAATAACCTATTGAATTAGTCGGTCGCTCCTCAATTAATTTACTGCTTGTGCAAATAGGAAGACTATTGCCAAGAATCCCTTTAAAACCCTCTACCCTGTTAGATTTAATTGTAAATACATACTGCTAAATGAAATTAGTATGGCTATATAGGCAGTAAACGTTTAATCCAGTCCTTATAACAACTGAATAATTTTTTGTGAAGATGTAATTACAATTATTTATTGCGTGCAACCCAGGCATCAGCAATACCGGTAGCTTCTACAAATGCGGCTCTAAATGCAGATGGTGTAGTTTGTTCCGGTATATCAACTGCTGCTACTTTATATTTGCCCCAAGTTTTTATATAACCGGTATAACCTTTTGCTTGTAATTTGGCCAACACAATTTCAACTTCAGCATCAGAATAAAATGAGCCTGCGGAAATAAAATAGGTTGATGCTACCGGAGTTACAACCGGTGTGCTATTTACTGTTTCAGGTGTTGTAATGCTGTTTAAAACTGTATCTAAAGTAACCAATGAAGCTGTATCTGTTTTCCTGAAAAATAAAATAGAAGGATTCATTTCAAATTTAACAGGTTCATATTTTTCTAAGAGGTAATTATTTTTCGTAAACACTTTTTGAAACCCGAAAATTTCTGAATAATTAAACCCGTTCATGCTCGATTGAATAAAAATCTGCATGGTAAGCATCGTTAACAACAATACTGCTGCAATAGGCAATAATGCATCGGTTGATTTTTTCTTTTTAACCGGTTTTTCAACAACAATAGCCTCCATTTGCTTAACAACAGCAGAGTCAGCATAATCACGTGCAATAGGTTGGGCAGTAAATGAATACAAACCATACGACTGCATGAGAAAGTTGTGAGAATTATCGGCCAAAAACTGAATATTGTTTTCGACGTCCATTATCAAACGACCGATACCGGCTAATTTCACCGGCTTATGTTCTTGAAGAGCTGATTGTATTTGAGCTACAAATTCGGTTATTTGTCGTTCAGCCTGATAATGGCTTATTCCTTCGTTTTTTGCAACCTGGTTAACCAACAAACCATCGTTATTGGTCAACTTTACGTTAAAAGCCACACTTTTGGAGGGACTATTAAAAATAAACGATGTTGGATGCACCTTAGCCGGCTGGTAATTAGTCACAAACCCGCCAAAACCGGGCACAATCACACAATTGTGATCGTAAAGTAGTTGGCTGATATGTTGAGCTATCTGGTGCACCGGTCCGTATTATACGGCAAATATCATACGGACCGGGTGTTAAAAAAATGTGAAGAAATCCACCGATTGTTTAAAACGTGAACGACAATCCGCCCAAAGCCTGAATTCCGTAGGAAGGATAGTTATAATAGCGCTGGTATTTAAACGAGGCCATATTGTTCACATTCACGAAAATGTTGAAATATTTGGAATAAGCATAGTTGGCAGACAGGTTTAAATCCACAGCACCTTTTATTTCCTCCTCTGCACCATCAGGCAATAATGCGTATGATTTGTTTACGCCAAAGATATTAGCCTCCATACTGAGTTTCTGGTTGAATTTATACTGTCCGTTGATAGTCCATTCAAGCGTTGGACGATGGTATGGCTTATTGATAATGTCCACTTCCGAGAAAGTAAACACATTCAACGAACCTGTTACACGAAAACGGTCAGCATCAAAATAACTCAATTCTAAATTTCCACCCCAAATGGTTGCATCAGCATAGATGATATCAAATCGTTTAGTATCAGCTGAATCAGTTACATAAAACGGCATATCCTTCGCCAATTTCTGATAACCCTTAACCATAAAGCTGAAATTGCCATAAGTAGCACCTCTTAATCCGGCATGAATTTCATTGATGGAAGTGTTTTTGAAAACCAATGTATCTTTTACAAAAGGATTTTCCTCCACAATATTGGCAAAACTATTTACCTGTAAATGGCCTTCCCATCCTGCAACAAATACAAATTTATCCCCAATTAAATCATAACTAAATACGGCATCCGGTAACACATATGCATTACTTGCCTTATCAACTTTTGTTTCAATACCGGCATTCAGTGACCATTGGTCAGTAATCATTTTATAATAAGGCTTAACACCAATAAGTGAATTATCGTGTTCGGTAACACCGGAATAACTGAAATATTCGTAACTCACTTCTGAACCGGCAATACTTTTGTTTTCCAATTTCTTTTCTCCCCAACCGGTTACAAATGGATGAATTTCTTTGTTTTTATTAATGTCGCGAATGCCATCAACACCAACTTTTAATCCAAAATCCATATTTAACGGATTATCACCAATATTATGGAAACCAACACTACCGCCATAGTTATTAAAAATCTGACGTACATCTTCAGATTTAAAGCTGGTATCGTCTGGATTGTAACCATAATATTGTAACGTATTTCTGGAATAAAATGCATTTATTGGCAATGCATATTTGTCGTCAAAATAAAAATTGGTGCTTCCACCCGCTCTTAAATCACTGTAATTCTGGTTTTCCACTTTTCCATTCGAAGAAATGTATTTACCATATAAACCATAATTATATTTTTTATTCCTATCACTGTTCAGATATACTTCCGCAAGTGGTGTAAATTGAGTTCCAAACCCGGCCTTCACATATACATTTTCCAACTCAGTTGGTTTTGCATCAGGTAAACGAATAGGTTTTACTTTTACAGGCTGATAAGGAATCTGGAAAAATTCGATTGGAATGTTGTATTCCTGTGGTTCCGGCTTAGTTTTATTTTCCGGTAATTCTGCATTAAAATTTTCTTTAACCGCATCAGCTAATACAGGATTGTATCCACTTACCACATCCACATCTTCGTCACCTACATTAGTTTGTGCCTGTAAATGGTTTGAGCTAACGGAAATTCCGCAAACACAAACTGCAATTGTTATATATTTATTAATGTTCAACATTGTCGTTTTCTTTAGTTGTTATCGAAATTTAATTCCTCATCATCATTAGTATCTGTTGATGGTTTCCGTCTGCCTGATTTTTCCATTTGTTCAATTTGCTCTAATTTTTGTTTAGCCAATTCAACAAGGGCAGGATCTCCTTTATAATTATCAATAATACTGTTTAATGTCGCTTTAGCCTGTGCAAAATCTCCTTTGGCAGCACTGATATCAGCTAACAAAATATAACTGCGCACAATCCATTCCTCATAAGCAGGCATATCGTTTATTATTTCTTGACATTTAGCTTTCGATTCATCCAATTTTCCTTTTTGGAATAGGATATCTGCCATGTGGAATCTCGATTCAACACCAATTTCGTTAGTTGTTAAGGCTGCTGCTTTCGAAAACGCATCATAGGCTTTATCTATATTGTTGTTTCCCAAATGTGCCTGTCCTGCAAAATAATGCGCTTCAATTTTTTCGACATTAGTCACCAGGTCGCTGCCTAAAATTCTGTTCGCATTTACAATCACCTGGTCAAAATCATTGAGGAAATATGCTGTGCGCAATAAACCAACCATGGCAACGAATGTATTTTCTTTATAATCAGCTACATCGTATAATCTATCGTAATAATCGTATGCCGATTTATAATCTTCATTCTGGTAATATTCAATCCATCCTGCGCGAACAAGTGCAGATTCAAGATATTTAGTTTTATTACCTTTTATAATTGATTCGAAATCAGGTAATGCTTTGCTGTATTGTTCTACTTTGTAATACGATTCTCCACGATAAAATTCCGATTCGGTTTTATACTGTCCTTTCGGAAATTCACGCAGATAATCAGAAAACGCTATGGCTGCGCCACTGTATTCACCTAAATCATATTTGTTTTTAGCATAATTATATTTCTCCTGATCAATTGCAGATGTTGGCACTACACCATCCGCAGCATCTGTATCACCGGTTTCCTCCACAATATCCAATAAACCATCTTTAGCTTCATTTCCTTCTGGTGAATTCGGTGACATTTCATATGCCATTTTATAATACTTCTCAGAATTAGCATAATCTTTTTCATTAAAGTAGATTAGGCCTAATTTCAGATACGCTTTAACAGCATAACTACTGTTAGGCTTAGAAGCAACTAATTCTTTAAATGCAGTTATGGCGCTGGAATTTTGCTTCATAATGAAATAGGTATTTGCTATTTCATACAAAGCATCATCCATATACAATGAATTCGGATACTTGGTTTTAATCTGTTGAAGTGTGCTGATTTTACCGTTATTATTATTTTGTAATCCCTGCAGCATACCTTTTTGATACAAGGCATAATCGACACCCTTGCTATTGTTATCAATAATTTTGCTGTAGTTCTGTTCAGCTTTTTTGTAATCTTTTGTCATGAAGTAACAATCACCCAATCTCAAAACTGCATCTATATAAACATTGTTTTGTGTGATATCAGTTTTACTTGTTTTGAGCGATGTAGTCACTTTGCTGAAATAATTGGAAGCATTGCTATACGATTTTTGTTTAAAATAACTATAACCGATGGTGTAGTTAGAATATGGAATCGTAGTTTCTTCAGGTAAATCTTTAGCTACTTTGGATAAGTCCTGAAATTTTACATGGTTATTAATTGCTAAAGCATATTTATTTTCTGTAAACCGAATTTCTCCTATCCAAAAATAACAGGCAGCCTGTAAATCAGCATCTATTGGATTTTCCAACGACTGGTTAAACATTTTATCGGCTTCATTAAAATTCTTTTGATTAAACAACTGAACACCACTGTAATAAGAAACCTTTTGATAAGCCTCTTTTAATTTAGGTGTTTTTTGAGGGATGTTATCAATAACCTCCATTGCAGCAACATAGTCGTTGGTATTTAATAAAGAGCTGGCCAACAACTCCTGCGCTTCTGTTTTTTTCTTACCCTTTGGATATTTTTTCAAATAATCTTGTAATGCCGAAACAGCGGCAGTGTAAAATGCCGACTCATAACTGAGTTTACCATAATTAAATAAAGCGCTTTCATGTATATCAGCATCAATACCGATTCGCGAGGCTTCCATAAAAGCGTTACGAGCTTCGTCCTTTTTATTTAATTCGAGATAACAGTTGCCATACAAAAACTGGATATGCTGATATAAAGTATCATTATCATCAGAGGTCTCTTTTAAGGTAGCAAGAGCCGCATTATAATCTTTTGTTTGGAAATGGGTAAAAGCTAACTGATAATAGTCTTCATCACGAATATTTTTTGCCTTTTCAATATAGTAACTTAAATACGGTAAAGCTTTTTTATAATTTTCTTTATAAAAATAAGCCTGACCTAATAAACTGTTAATTTCTGCGTAATACACCAGCTTGGTATCTGCCATAAGCGGCTCTGCATAAGATATTACCTTTTCGAATTTCTTTTGTTGGAAATAAATATTCGTCATGTAATAAGGCACAACCGAAGAATATGGGGGAATATCTTTAACAATTTCGAAACAACTTAATGCATTTTCATAATTGCCTTCCTCCTGCTGAATAAATCCGTAGTAATAGTTCGCACCGTAATAATAGGGGCTGTTTGCTTTGTCTTTTAATTGTGCAAACATCACCTTAGCTTCGGTGAAACGTTTTTTATTAAATAAGCTATAACCGAATTGGAATTTATACAAATCGCGTTCGGCAAGCGATAAATCTTTAACATCTACTTTTTCGAACCAGGTAACAGCATTGGTATATTCTTTTTTGTTGTAATAAATTTTACCCAACTGATTATAAGCCGAACCTAATAACACATGTCCGGGGTTGTTTTCTACGAAATCCAACATCCTTTTTTCGGCATCCGGATTCTGTAATTCAATGGCGCAGATAGCTCCGTAATACTGGCTATTGGCCACAAATGTGGTTACTTCGCCGTCAGTCCCCTCCGGTTTAATGGCACCAACCGTGTTAAACAACTCCTGCGCTGTTGAGTACATTTGATTTTCAAATAACTCCATCCCCTTTTTGTAATCTTTATACAAATCGGTATAAATCATTGATTGTTGAGCCTGAACTTGCCTGAAAGCACATATCAGTAGCAGAACAATTACAAATTGTATTTTATTTTTTAACATAATTGAATTTCAGTAAAGTAAACCTACACTATAGGCAAAATAGTAACATGAAAAAATCGAGCCGAAAATTACGGCTATTAACGAGTAGTAAGGATCAAATCATATGAAAATGAATAAACACGGCTTTGTTGATAATGAACGTATATGGCCATATTTTTATTATGCCATTGTTATGTAGCCAATCAACTTATAGTAATTAAATGTATATACCTACATTTAATTTTGTACTAAAAATTTATATTTCCTTTGTTTTTGCCACCCAGGTTGCATCTCCATAATAAAACCACCTGTTATTAAATTTTACTGCAGTGAATTCAAATTTATACGCTTCACCATCTGCATCAAATTTGGCTGAAACCTTTGAGGAAGGGAGTTTTCCGAACTTGGCATCTATTTTTGTTGACCTTGTGTATAACGTATTTTCCCAACTTGGCATGGCTAATTGAACGGTATAAAAATTGGCTTCTGCAGTTTGACTAAATGCCTGATATGCTAAATCGATGTCGTCATAAACCATACCTTTTTCTTCTTCAATTTTTCGAAATGTACCTTTATCGGGCAATAACATTGACGATTTTTGTATATCATTGTCCCTAAACGTATCGAATAATTTTTTTGACAGTGTTTCAGTATCTGCTGCACCGCGTTCGGTTTGTTTGCATGAAATTAACAGGCAAACTGTGGTGAAAAGGATAATTGTCTGTTTCATGAATATTCGGGTTGAGGTGTAAAATTTAGGTATTTTTCAGAGACTAACAAATTATTAAAAGCAAAAATCGTAAAAGGTTTTTTAACATTTAACATGACGGTAAGTATATATACAGATGGGGCAGCAAAAGGTAATCCGGGACCCGGAGGATTTGGCACCATTTTGAGGTTTGGCAAACATGAAAAAGAGCTTTCGGGAGGGTTTAGGAAAACTACCAACAACCGCATGGAGCTTATGGCTGTAATTGCAGGATTAGAAGCCTTGACAAAGGACGGGCTCCAGATTACTATTTACTCTGATTCCAAGTATTTTATTGATGCTATTGATAAAGGTTGGATTTACAATTGGATGAAAACCGGTTTTGCCAAAAAGAAAAATCAGGACCTATGGATGCGATTAATGCGCAGTTATGCCAAACACAAGGTAAAGCTGGTTTGGGTTAAGGGCCATGCCGGTCACCCCGAAAATGAAAGATGTGATGCACTGGCTGTTGCAGCTGCAGAAGGCAGTCGTTTGACTGTTGATGAATACTACGAAACCAATGAGTTGTTTGCTAAGGACTAAGCGATTACTCTAATTACTTTCCAGACAATTCCAAGTGACGTTCTAAAAACTCCTCAATCTTCTCAACCATTGCGCTTGAGCCGATGTAAAGCGGTGTTTTTTGGTGTAATTCCTTAGGTTCAATATCCAAAATACGTTTTGTCCCATTGGAAGCCATCCCACCTGCCTGTTCAGCAATAAATGCCAATGGATTACACTCATATAATAAGCGCAATTTACCTTTTGGCGATTTTGCCGTTTCCGGATAGAGATAAACCCCACCTTTCAGCATATTTCGGTGAAAATCGGCTACTAACGAACCTATGTAGCGACTCGTGTAAGGTCTTTGTGTTTTGAGGTCTTCCTCCTGGGTATATTTGATATAACGCTTCACACCTTCAGGGAAATGCACGTAGTTACCTTCATTAATAGAATAGATAATGCCCTTGTTAGGAATGGTAATATCAGGATGTGATAAACAGAATTCCCCAATCGAAGGGTCTAATGTAAAGCCGTTCACCCCGTTTCCAGTGGTATACACCATCATGGTTGATGAACCGTAAATGATATATCCGGCTGCTGCCTGTTCGGTTCCCTTTTGAAGGAAATCCTCTAAAGTAGCGCCACCACTAAGGCTTAAACGACGGTAAATGGAGAAAATAGTCCCGATTGACACGTTCACATCAATATTGCTGGAACCATCTAATGGGTCGATTAATACCACATATTTACCTGATTTGGAGATAGCACCGTTAAAACTGATGAAGTTATCTTCTTCCTCACTGGCAAATCCACATACTTCACCACCTGCCATCAGTGCACTCATAAACTGATTGTTGGCGTAAACATCCAGCTTTTGCTGGGCTTCGCCACTCATATTTTCGCTGCCCTGAGCACCTAATATATCCACCAAACCGGCTTTGTTTACCTCGCGGTTTACAATTTTGGCTGCAATACTGATATCTGATAATAAGCGGGTAAGTTCTCCGGTAGCGAAGGGGAAATCGCTTTGACGTTCTATTACAAATTCTCCTAGTGTTTTTACCTTCATAAGTCCGATTGTTGATGCAAAGTTAACACAAAAACCTGCTGTTGTAAGAATTTTATGGGTAACGACGTATTTTTGAGGCATGGATTTTTACATCAGAAAGGCTGTAACTGCCGATATGTATGCTATTCACGGCATGGTAAAACAATTGGCCACTTACGAAAAAGCTCTGGAGCAAGTGGTGACTACTCCTGAGTTATATGTCATTGATTTTGAAGCAAATAAGTTTGATGTAATAGTAGCTGTTTCCGCTAAAAATGAGGAAATTATTGGCATGGCGCTTTATTATCAGGCGTATTCTACCTGGAAAGGCGCCTATATCTGGCTCGAAGATTTTGTAGTGGAAGAGACTTACAGAGGCAATGGCATTGGCAAACTCCTGTTTGATGCTGTGCTGGAGGTAGCAAAACAGCAAAACTGTATTTTGAAATGGCAGGTATTGGATTGGAATGAACCGGCAATTCGTTTTTACGATAAATATCAGGCAGAGTATTTACACGACTGGATTACTTGTCGGTTAGCATGATACAATTTTCTTCTTTGGGTTAGGTTTGTAATCAAATATCAGCATCTATCTTTGCAGCATGAAAGTTTTCAAATTTGGAGGGGCATCCGTTAAAGATGCAGCAGGTGTAAAAAACGTAGCTAGTATAATTAAAAATTACACAGGCGGTAATGCTGTTATTGTAGTATCAGCAATGGGAAAAACAACAAATGCCCTTGAACAAATTGTAAATTTGGGTTATGCTAAAAATGACTACAACGAAGCAATAAATCAATTATATAAGTACCATCAAATCATTGTCGACGATTTACAAATTCATGTTGAATTATCTTATTTTATTGATTTAATTATTCAACAAATTGAAGGCAATCGCCATATGACTTATCCGCAATATTATGATCAGGTGGTAAGTGTTGGCGAATTAATTTCAAGTAGTATTTTAAGTGCCTATTTATCACAACAAAATATCGGTAACACATGGATGGATGCGCGCACATTAATTGCAACCGATAACACTTGGCGAACCGGAGTTGTAAACTGGGAAAAAACAACACAACAAATTGCAGAAACGGTTACGCCTGCATTACAAACTGCGCATGTTGTTACACAAGGATTTATTGCAGGAAATCAACAAAACACAACTACGTTAGGTCGCGAAGGTTCAGATTATACCGGTGCTATTTTCGCCAATATTTTATTAGCTGAAGGATTATGGATTTGGAAGGATGTTCCTGCTGTATTAAATGCTGACCCAAAATTATATCCTGATGCAATTGAAATACCGGAACTTACTTATTACGAAGCGACAGAAATTACCTATTACGGCGCATCGGTAATTCACCCAAAAACGATTCATCCGCTTGAACAAAAATCTATTCCTTTGTTTGTGAAATCATTTATTAATCCTGAGTTACCCGGCACAGTGATACAAACTAACGACAAGGTGATTGATTACCCGCCAATTACCATGGAAAAGCCCAACCAGACGCTTATTTCAATTATTCCATCGAAAGTATCATTTGTTGATGATGAACAAATGGCCATTATTTATAATGTTTTTATCAAACACAAACTCAGTATCAATATTATTCAAAAAGCAGCACAATCAGTATCGGTTGTTGTTGATGATAATGATGATGTAACGCGAATTATAAAAGATGAATTAAAACTTATCTTTTCGCAGGGCGAAGTACGTTCAAATAATAAATTAAAATTGATTACAATTCGGAATTATATTGTAACAAAAGCAATGAAATCATTTGCTAACGGCCAAACACCTTACCTTGAGCAGGTGACAAGAAAAACAATGCAGGTGTTATTATGAGTATGGGCGTTCTAAAATAATACTGCCAATTATAGCATTTCGTAAATCGAGTTCAAAAGGAACACCTTGCTCTTCGTGAGTTTCAGTAGCGTATATTTTTTTATCTAACTCATTAGATTCAGCATCGTGTTCACGTTTGCGTTCTTCCCTAATAAATTTTTTGTATTCCGCATCCGATTTTTTTTCTTTATCGCTTATCACATCTTTCGATTGATAAACCTGCTGAAAATTAACTTCCGGCTTTACCTTTTTAACTTCAACTTGTGGCTTAACTTCTTTTACCGGAATCATTTTGCGTTCGGCATATGGAGGTATATTTTGTTTGGATTGAGTTTCCTCCATTTTTTTCTGGAGTTCACGAAAAATATCCTGAAAAGTTTGTTGCGGTTTTTGCTGAGAAGTAGATACCGGTTTATTAGGGTCTTGTTTCCCAAACATCTTTTTAAAAAATCTGGAAATCAAATTGATTACGAAAATCCAGATAATTAACATGATTATAGAACCTATCCCATCCATGCCACTAAGATAATGGGTTTTTAGATTTTTTCGATAAATAGTTTTCCTTATACAATTCACCTGCTGTAAAACACGATTCCGGAAAGTTATGTGATGGTTTAAACCAGCTTGAAATCAGGGAAGTTACTAATAGGTTTATGCACAAAATTTCACAGAAAATAGTTGATTTTACAGGCCTTCGGAGGTTTTAAACGGGCAACGCAAGTTAAAGTTATCCACGATTGTTGATTTTAATTTCAGTGCTTTTTTGATGATGGCTTGGCAGTACATTTACTTTGTAGCCTGAGGAAAAGAGACTATGAAACTAAGTACGTTAGAAATCAAGGGATTTAAAAGTTTTGCAGACAAAACGGTATTGCATTTTAATGAAAACATTACCGGTGTGGTTGGGCCAAATGGTTGTGGCAAATCAAATGTGGTTGATGCTATTCGATGGGTATTGGGTGAACAGAAGCCTACAGCGCTAAGGACTGAGAAGATGGAAAACCTGATTTTCAACGGGACCAAGGCGCGTAAATCATCAGGTATGGCAGAGGTTAGCCTTACCTTCGAAAACACCCGAAACCTGCTAGCTACTGAGTTTTCTACAGTTACCGTTTCTCGTCACTACTTTAAAACCGGCGAAAGTGAATACCGCATCAACGGAGTAACCTGCCGTTTAAAAGACATTCATAACCTTTTCCTGGACACAGGTATCAGCACCGACTCCTACTCTATTATTGAGTTGGGTATGCTAGATGATATTTTGCATGATAAGGACAATTCGCGCCGTAAATTATTTGAACAAGCTGCCGGTATATCTAAATACAAAACCCGCAAAAAGGAAACACTCAATAAATTGAGTGCAACTCAGGTTGACCTTGATCGTGTGGAGGATTTATTGTTTGAAATTGAAAACAACCTCAAGGAACTCGAAAAACAGGCGAAACGCGCACAACGTTATCAAAAACTGAAGGGCGATTATAAGGACAACAGTATCGACTTAGCTGTCCTCACCCTACAGTCGCAAAAAGACGTTTACAAACAACTCAACGAGCAACAAACGGCTGAAAGTGATACAAAACTTCAGATTGAAGCCGAAATTCAGGCACTGGAAGCTAGTATTGCAGATAAAAAAACAGCATTAATTGATAAAGAGCAATCGCTCAGCAAACTTCAAAAGGACCTCAACGCTGTCACCAACGATATACACACTAAAGAAAACGACAGTAACCTCAGCAAAGAGCGTATTAAATTCCTCGAAGAGAAGCAGGTTAGTTTAACCAAAAATATTAGCGAAGCAGAAGCGTATATTGCCTCTACAGAAGGCGATATTGCAGGATTAGAGCAACGTGTAGCTGAAGAAATTGAACGTTTAGGTGGCATTAAGCAGTCGCTCCAGAAATTTTTGGAAGAACTGGAAAAAGCCAAAAACGACCATGATGTTTTCCGTGAAAAACTGGAAAGTACTCAAAACATCTTCAAATCTGCTGAACGCGAATTATATGATGTAGATAAAAAGATTGCCATCAACAAGGTGCGATTGGAAAATTACCACCGCGAGTTAGGCAATATTGAATCAGATAAAGGAAGTCACGGTGATAAACTTGAACCTTTACGTTCAGAGTTGGTTGGATTTGATGCTGCTAAAGTTGAGGCTCAATCGAAAGTAGATGAATTGGTGAAATCGGAGAATGAATTAAAAAATACGATTTCAGCTTTGCAAAAAGACATCGAAAAAACGCGCACCGAATTAGGTAATGCACGCAGAAGTCTCGATGCGAAGAAAAATGAATTTAATCTTACCAAAAACATGTTCGAAAGTTTTGAAGGATTCCCTGAATCTATCAAATACTTGAAAAAGAACGTGCCAAGTATGAAAGAGTCTCCATTACTTTCAGATGTGGTAAGTTGTAAAGATGATTATAAAACAGCCATCGAAAGTTTCCTCGACCCTTGGTTAAATTATTATATCGTTCAAAACATGGCACATGCTATTGAGGCGGTAAATGAATTGGCTAATAAAGAAAAAGGTCGCGCAAACTTCTTTTTACTTTCAGAATTT
>Ga0209812_10000640_pt1 | contig 29905 bp, 22 predicted proteins | sample JI71714BDNA_FD_187502 | JGI IMG/M metagenome (GOLD analysis project Ga0209812, IMG submission 187502) | Wastewater effluent complex algal communities from Wisconsin, to seasonally profile nutrient transformation and Carbon sequestration -... | ecosystem: Engineered > WWTP > Effluent > Algae...
ACCTCCAATGATGTCTACACGGCGAACTGCCAGTGTGCCGGATCACCGGCGGCTGACAATGATGGCGATGGCATCTGCAACGCGCAGGATGATTGCCCGAACGTGACCGGCGAGATCGGCTCCGCGTGCAATGACAACAACCCATGCACGACCAATGATGTGCTCAATGCCAGCTGCCAATGCGCCGGTACACCCTCTGCGGATACTGATGGTGATGGTGTGTGCGATAGCCAGGATTCCTGTCCGTTCGTGAGCGGTCAGGTCGGATCAGCCTGCAACGATGGGAACCCGTGTACCACCAATGACGTGCTCAATGCCAGCTGCCAGTGTGTTGGAACGGCATCGCCGGATACCGATGGTGATGGGGTCTGCAACAGTCAGGATAGCTGTCCGTTCGTGAGCGGTCAAGTAGGCTCCTCGTGTAATGATGGTAACCCGTGTACCACGAACGACGTGCTCAATGCCAGTTGCCAGTGCTCCGGAACACCCATGCCCGATACCGATGGCGATGGTGTGTGCAACAGCCAGGACAACTGCCCTTTCGTGGCTGGTCAGATCGGATCGACCTGCAACGATGGCGACCCCTGCACGACAGGTGATGTGCTCAACACGAATTGCCAGTGTGTCGGAACACCCGTGGGTGATAGCGACAACGATGGCATCTGCAACGCGCAGGACAACTGCCCGAACACACCGGGCCAGATCGGGTCGAGCTGCAACGATGGCAACCCCTGCACGACCAACGATGTGCTGAACGCCAACTGCCAGTGTGCCGGAACACTTGTGGGGGATAACGACAACGATGGTATCTGCAATGCGCAGGACAATTGCCCGAACACGCCAGGCCAGGTCGGCTCCAGCTGCAACGATGGCAACGCATGCACGACAGGTGATGTGCTCAATGCGAATTGCCAGTGTGTCGGAACACCCGTGGGTGATAGCGACAACGATGGCATCTGCAACGCGCAGGACAACTGCCCGAACACACCGGGCCAGATCGGATCGAGCTGTAACGATGGCGACCCCTGCACGACCAACGATGTACTGAACGCCAACTGCCAGTGCGCCGGAACACCTGTGGGGGATAACGACAACGATGGCATCTGCAACGCGCAGGACACCTGCCCGAACACGCCAGGCCAGGTCGGCTCTAGCTGCAACGATGGGAACGCGTGCACGACCAACGACGTGCTGAACGCCAACTGCCAGTGCGCGGGAACACCGGTGCTGGACAGTGACAACGATGGCATCTGCAACGCCCAGGACAACTGCCCGAACACACCGGGCCAGATCGGATCGAGCTGTAACGATGGCGACCCCTGCACGACCAACGATGTGCTGAACGCCAACTGCCAGTGCGCCGGAACACCTGCTGGTGATAGCGACAACGATGGCATCTGCAATGCGCAGGACAATTGCCCGAACACACCTGGCCTGGTCGGCTCTAGCTGCAACGATGGGAACGCGTGCACGACCAACGATGTGCTGAACGCCAACTGCCAGTGTGCCGGAACACCGGTGGGTGATAGCGACAACGATGGCATCTGCAACGCGCAGGACAACTGCCCGAACACACCGGGCCAGATCGGCTCCAGCTGCAATGATGGGGATCCCTGCACCGTCAATGATGTCTTGAACTCGAGCTGCCAGTGTCTTGGAACACCTGCGCCCGATAGCGACAACGATGGCATCTGCAATGCACAGGACTCCTGTCCCAACACTCCTGGGCAAGTCGGAAGTCCGTGCATCGATGGCGACCCTTGCACGGTGAACGATGTGCTGAACGCCAACTGCCAGTGCGCTGGCACTCCCAGTGGCGATACCGACGCCGATGGCGTTTGCAATGTGTTGGACAACTGCCCCAGCGTCCCTGGTCAGGTGGGTTCAGCGTGCAACGATGGCAACCCCTGCACGACCAACGATGTGTTGAACGCCAATTGCCAATGCGCGGGCACGCCTGTGCCGGACAGCGACGGCGATGGCATCTGCGATACCCAGGATGCATGTCCGAACGTTACTGGAACGATCGGGTCCGCCTGTGATGATGGCGATCCCTGCACGGTGAACGACCGGTTGACAGCCAACTGCACGTGCGCTGGCCTTCCCAGCCCCGATGCGGATGGTGATGGGATCTGCAATGCGCAGGATGCTTGCCCGAACGCACCCGGTGAGGTGGGATCACCTTGTGATGATGGCAACGTAGCCACCATCAATGATGTGCTCACCGCCAATTGCACCTGTGCCGGTACGCTGGTGGGGTTGGATTGTGCGGGTGTGCCGAACGGTACCGCACAACCTGGCACGCCGTGCGATGATGCCAACAGCGCCACCGTGAACGATACGTGGAACACGCAGTGTGAATGTGTCGGCACGGATGTGCAGTTCGATTGCCTCGGTGTGGCCAACGGCACAGCACTTCCTGGCACACCGTGCAACGATCTTGATCCCGGCACGGTGAACGATATATGGTCAGCACAATGCGCTTGTGTGGGTACACCTGTTGTACTCGACTGCACTGGTGTGCCCAACGGCAACGCCATGCCGGGGACTCCGTGCGACGATGGTGATCCGAACAGTATCAACGACACGTGGAGCAGCGCATGCGAATGCGTGGGGGCTTATCCGCAGGTCGATTGTGCGGGCGACTTCGGTGGTGGGGCCTTCATGGATGATTGCGGTATCTGTGCTGGTGGCGCTACAGGCATCGTGCCCAACGCCGACGTGGATGATGATGATCTGCTCGCGTGCGAGGATAACTGCATCACAGCCTTCAATCCCGCGCAGAGCGACTATGACCTGGACGGCGTAGGTGACGCTTGCGACAACTGTGTCTGGCTGTACAATCCTGCACAGGATGATGCCAACGGCAATGGCGTCGGTGATGCATGCGACGCCTGGGTGGGGCTCATGGAACTGGCGCCGGCAGAAGTCTTCAGCTTGTACCCGAATCCGTCCAACGGATCGGTAACGGTGGTCTGTATGATGCCTGGAGCAAGATCGCTCCGGTTCTTCGATGCCTTGGGTGCATTGGTCTTCGATGCGCCCATGAAGCAGCGGCTGGACCTCGAACGATTGGCAACGGGAGTCTATTCGGTGTTGGTGCTCGATGCGGAAGGCAGACCGCTAGCACGGACAAGGCTCGTTAGACAATAACGCGCCGAAGTTGGTGAAGGGCTCCTGGAGACAGGAGCCCTTTCTCTTTGCCTTGATCAGGTCGCCAAGAACCGCAGTACCCGGAACAACTCCGGATCCAGATCACGAACGCCTTTGATCGCCTGCGGGAACGGCGTGGATACAACCTTGCCGTGTGCCATCCCCATCATGCAATTGTGTTCGCCGCGCATGATCGCGTCCACCGCGGCGATACCCAAGCGGCTGGCGAGTACACGATCATGCACCGTAGGCGATCCACCGCGTTGCACGTGACCAAGTACGGTCACTCGGATATCCTTCTTCGGCAACCGCTTCTTCACCTGGTCCGCGATGGTGAAGGCACCGCCCTCCGTTTCCCCTTCGGCCACCACCACGATGCTCGATGACTTCGCTCCGTCCGATCCGAGGATGGCGGAGATGAGCTGCTCGAAATGTTCTTCGCGTTCCGGCACCAGCACGTACTCAGCACCCGCGGCGATGGCGCAATCCAAGGCGATCGCACCGGAGTCCCTGCCCATCACCTCCACGAAGAAGAGCCGGTCGTGCGACGATGCGGTATCGCGGATCCGGTCAATGGCTTGCACGGCTGTGTTGATCGCTGTGTCATAGCCGATGGACCAGTCGGTTCCGGCCAAGTCATTGTCGATGGTCCCAGGAAGCCCAACGCTGGGGATGCCGTGCTCCTGGAAGAAGACATCAGCACCGGTGAAGGTACCATCACCACCGATCGCGATCAGCCCGTCGATGCCTTGCTCATGCAGCACCGAGGCGGCCATCGAGCGGCCTTCGGTGGTCATGAACGCTTTGCTGCGTGCGGTGCGTAGGATCGTTCCGCCACGCTGGATGATGTTGCTCACATCACGCGGGCCCATGGACCGGAAGTTGCCGTTCACCAAGCCATCGTAGCCGCCGAGGAAGCCGGTCACGCGCAGGCCTTGTGCACAGGCACCACGCACCACCGCCCGGATCGCCGCGTTCATCCCTGGGCTGTCGCCACCCGAGGTGAAGACGCCGATGTGGCTCACCTTCCCGGGGGCCATCACTCAGCGATCACTTGGCCGATCGGTTGGATGACTCCCGTGCTCACCTCCTGGATCAGGCAATGGTAGCGACCAGCCACCAAGTTGCCTCGCTCTATCCAGTTCAACTGGCCTCCGAACGTAGTGTGCCGCGCCACCTCGCGTCCTGCAGCGTCAAGCATGATCACACGATGAGCACCGCTTAGCGCGGACAGGTCTACACTGAAGTGGTCCACGAACACCGTGGGTTGAGGTGTCGGGAGCTCAAGCGCTGCTGGGGAAGGGATGTCGGTCGTGGTGCTTTCCACGCGGTAGCAGTCAAGTGCGCAGGCTATGTAGAGATGCGATGACGAAACATGGAACTCTTCTTGAACGAAGGTGTTCTGCGTGCTCAATCCATCATTATAGGCGGTCCATGTCGCACCGTTATCAGCAGAGCGGAAACAGCCGTTGGCACCGGTCTTGGTGATGGCGTACAGCATGCCATCGAACACGATGAGCTCGCTGCCGGCAGGGCAGTTGGTGGTGGGATAACCCGTGGTAGCTGACCAGGTGGTGCCATTATCCGTTGACCGTTGCGCACCGAAAGCGCCGAGGATCACCAAGGTGCCGTTCACGCCTTGCACGGATTGCACTGCCCAGTTCGTCGTGCCAGCGGGTTGCCAGGAACCGCCCAAGTCCTCCGACTTCATCAAGGCCGTATTGGTGGAGGCGTAGAGCACACCGCCGACCTCAGCCATGTTGGTCACCACCATGTTACTGCTCAATCCGGAATAAGCCTGAAGCCAGGTAGCGCCATTGTCGAAGGTGCGGAACAGCCCCCCGCCGTTCTGGCTCAACTGACCGGTGAATGCCACGAAGGTGGCCGTGCCGAACGTGAAGATCTTATCGCAGTAGATGGTGGTGGTGGCCGCAGGCAGCGCACCGTTCACATTCAACCAGCTCGCTCCATTATCGGTGGAGCGGAACACCCCGGATTCCGTTCCGCAGAACAATGCCGTGGCACTGCGACCGATCGAGCGCACGTTCACGTTGGCTCCGCTCATCGGCAGCCCGGTGTTGGCCAGGGTCCATGTAGCACCATCATTGGCGCTCTTTCGCACTCCGGCGGGCGGGGCTGCGACGAAGATGGACCCGCCGAAAGTGGTGACACTGCGATTCCCGGTACCTCCAACGTTCAGCGGCTCCCATTGTGCCTGCAATGCGGTGGATACAAGCAGCGTCAGTGCGGCGAAAAGCGTAAGGTTCGAGCGCATGTTCATGGAGGTTTAAAGGCAAAAGTAGGAGGAATGGAAGCCCGCCTTTCTGCCTGTCGGGCCTGGTTACCACCAGCCACCCGGTATATTTGTGCGTGCGACAGTTGATCGATACCCGGGTGCGACTAGTCCTAGTGGTGTTCGCGCTCGCGTTCCATCTTGTCCCAAGGGATCTCTTCCACCGATGTGAACACGCCCATGTTCCAGGTATGGAAATGGGATCCGAAGCAACGCTAGCGGAGGTTTGCGGGGTGTGTGACATCGCCCTTCCCGGACCGGACGTCGTGCCGCAATTGCTCATCACCGATCCGAACGCACAGGCCAGCGCGTTGTTCTTGCCGTTCACCGAACGTTCGGTCACAGGCGTTGCCGTTCTCTCCCAGGCTCGCGGTCCGCCGGGTATGATCTAGATCCGAACGGATCGCGATCATCGGTTCATTCACTGACGTGGCGTTTCGCCAGGTCGCCTTTCCTTTTAGCTGAACATGTCTCGCTGGGTCGTCGTATTCCTTCTCTCAACGTGCTGCTTCCTTTCAGGGGGAATGATGGTTCGTGCTCAACAGCCTGAATGCACGCACGTGCTCCTAGGGCGCGTGATAGACGACCACGACCGCACCCCCTTGGAGTTCGCTGAGGTGCTCTTGGTGGGCACGGATCGTGGTGTAGTGGCCGACATCGACGGGCGCTTCCGACTTGAGGGGCTCTGCCCGGGTCAAGTCAGCATTCGCATCGCACACCTGGGCTGTGATCCAGTCGAGCGCATCGTCAGTGTGCCGCGTGTACAAGAGTTGGTGATCCGGATGGAGCACCACGCCCACGAACTGCGCGAGATGGAAGTGGTCAGCAAGCGGCCGGATGAACAGGTGGGTCATTCGCACGAGACCGTCGAGGCTGATGAGATGGTGCGGAACGCCGGTGCGGGTATCGCGAACATGATCGGCAAGGTGGCCGGTGTCACCCTACTGAACAGTGGACCAACGCTGAGCAAACCGGTCATCCATGGCTTGAGCGGGAACCGCATCGTGATCATGAATCAAGGGGTGAGGCAGGAGGATCAACAATGGGGCGGTGAGCATGCGCCCAATCTCGACCCGTTCACCACCGATCGCATCACCGTGGTGAAAGGTGCGGCTAGCGTCCAGTACGGCAGTGATGCGTTGGGTGGTGTTATCGTCACCGAGCCGGTACCCTTGCCGCGCGAAGGTCCGATCGCCGGCTCTTTCCATGGCGTTGGTATCGCGAACGGAAGGGGAGGTGCGGCTGGTCTACAACTGCAGGGCGGCTTGGGTAGTTGGCGTGGCTTCGGATGGCGCGTGCAAGGGAGCGGACGCTACCTCGGTGACAGTGAAGCCGCGCGGTATGTCCTGAGCAACACTGGAGATCAGGAAGCCGGTGTATCGGCCAGCTTCGGTTACCGCGATCACCGTTGGTCGAGCACGGCATACTACAGTCGGTACGATCGACAGTTGGGCATTTTGCGAGCCGCACACATCGGAAGCCTCAGCGATCTGCGCGCCGCGATCCTGAACGGCGAGCCGTGGTATGTGGCGGAGCGCACCTATGCCATCGATGTGCCGAAGCAGACCATGACGCACCACTTGATGAAAGCGGAAGTAGGCTACGCCATCACTGAACGCAGCCGATTCGTGGCCACTTATGGCTATCAACTGGATGATCGCAAGGAATTCGACCTCCGGCGCGGTGGGCGCAGTGGTACGCCAGCGCTCGACCTCGATCTGCGCGTACATTCCGGTGATCTGGTCCTGAAACATTGGATCGGCCCGCATGTGCATGGTCGCGTTGGTGTGAGCGGAGCGCTCCAACAGAACCTCAACGTGCCTGGTACAGGCGTGCGACCGCTCATTCCCAACTATCGGCGTGGCACCATCGGGGCCTTCGTGATCGAGCATATGCCCCTTTCGGAGCGGCTCGAGTTAGAGGCGGGCCTGCGGGTGGAAGCTTCCAAGCTCGAAGTGGCCAAGTTCGATGCGAACGATGTGTTGGTCAAGCCGGTACACGAGTTCTCCAATGGCGCGTTCCATATGGGTATGGCATGGTCGCTGAAGGATAGCACAATGGTGCGCTTCGGCGTTGGTTCAGCCTATCGGCCACCACACGTGAGCGAGTTGTACAGTGAAGGCCTTCACCACGGTGCCGCCGCGATCGAACAAGGCGATGCCACCTTGGACAGTGAACGTTCATTGAGTGCCACGGCGGAGGTGGACGGCAGCTGGGCGGAAGGAAGGCTCACCGCGCGACTTGGACTGCGCAGCGATCGGATCGATGACATGATCTATCTGCGACCCGATGGCACGCGCCTGACCATCCGCGGCGCCTTTCCGGTGTTCCAGTACGTGGCCACCGACGCCGTGCTGCACAGTGCCGATGCCCAAGTGGGCACACGTTTCGGACGGCGCGTGAAGTTGGACCTGCGCTTCAACACCGTTCGGGCCCACGATCGCGGTGCCGGTGGTTGGCTGTTCCTCATGCCTTCTGATCGGGCCACGGTCGAGCTCAGTTATACCACCACCGCGAAAGGGAAGTGGGAAGCGTGGGAGCTCATGGTGCGTGGTACGCAGGTGCTCGAGCAACGGAGAGTCTCTCAGGATATCGACCTGGCCGCTCCGCCTCCCGCGTATGCGCTATGCGATGTGTCCATCGGTGGTGGGCGGGCCATGGGCAAGGACCGCTTGCGTTTCGGTGTGCAGGTGAACAACCTCTTCAATGCGACCTACCGCGATTACCTGGACCGTTTCCGGTATTTCGCCGATGCCCGTGGCACCGATGTGCGTATTTGGTTCGGCTATGCCTTCGGCTCACGCTGACCCGCAAGTACCAGCGATGCCTTTACTGCGTTACGGAACGCAGGGACCGCATTCCGTCGGTATCATGCTGCTTCGTACCACCATCATCGTCGGGCTCCTCGCACCGCTCTACATCTCCTGTCAGCCGGCAGTCCCAAGTCCAAAGGATCACGAGGTACAAGCTATAGCGATAGCGCATCCAACAGTTGCATTGGGTCGCATCTTGGATAGCCTAGGTCATTCTCCTAAGGACATCGGCTTCTACGTGGATAAGTCCGAACGTACTTTCCAAGTCGTGGTGAACGATAGTGTTCTGAAGACCTATCGGTGTGTGTTGGGCGAAGCACCGGTCGGTGACAAGTTTTTCCAAGGTGATCGACGAACGCCTGAAGGGCGCTTCACCTTCCGCAGCAAACGGGTGCACGACAAATGGCACAAGTTCATCTGGGTGGACTACCCCAATGCCGAAAGTTGGCGGCGCTTCAAGACTCGCCAGGCTGCAGGGGAGATCCCCGCTGGCAAGGATATCGGTGGCGAGATCGGCATCCATGGCGTACCAGACGGCAAAGACCATTGGATCACAGCGGGCATTGATTGGACATGGGGGTGCATCGCCTTACGCAATGCGGATGTGGACGAGATCTACCCGTTCATCCGTCCGCAGAAGACGGTGCTCGAGATCGTACCTTGAAACTACGGGTCTATGGGTTCAGGGAGAAGTTCCTGGTATCCCGTCAGAGGATCCACTTCGCGCCGCAAGCGGATTCCGCCCACTTCCTGCAACGCTAGTTCCAAGGTGGTGCGAACGAGGCAGCCGTTCAAAAGGTGGCCACCCGTCATCGCACCGTTCCCATCGGCCACCGCCAGGTGAACGTGCAGTCCATACCGCGACAAGGTCCCGGAAAGTGCGCACACCTCGAGATCACCCGAGATGGTGGTGCCTTCGGAGCGACCACCGAACCGGATCACAGCCGTGGAGAGGCTGCCCACTGCGCTCGTGATCACCGCCGCCTCCACACCTTGGGTGGCGCACCAGTGCTCGAGTTCAGCGCGTACGTCCTCGTTCGGCAGCAGCCGGATGATGTGGACCCGGTACGGTCTCCCGGCCACATGGATCATGCTTCATCGAACTTGTTCGGGAACTGCATGCGCAAGGTGCTGATGCCATCGCGCACCTTCTCCTCCTGCTCACCCTTGAAGGCCGCCATCTTCTCAGCGAGTTTCTCATCGGCTGTGGCCATGATCTGCACGGCGAGCAGCCCGGCGTTGCGTGCTCCGTTCACGGCCACCGTGGCCACGGGAACTCCCGAAGGCATCTGCACGATGGAAAGTAAGGAGTCCCAACCGTCGATGGAGTTGCGCGACCGGATCGGTACGCCGATCACCGGTAGGATGGTCAAGGACGCCACCATGCCCGGCAGGTGAGCGGCCCCGCCAGCACCGGCGATGATCACCTTCACGCCGCGGTCAGCAGCGCCTTTCGCGAAGGCGTACATCCGGTCGGGTGTGCGGTGTGCGCTCACCACGGTGAGTTCATAGGGGATGCCGAATTCGGTCATTGTGTCCACGGCTTCGCGCATGACCTCCAGGTCGCTGCGGCTGCCCATGATGATGCTGATCATGATCGGTTCGTGTTCGTGATGGTGGCACCACGCGGTACCACGCGGCAATGTTCCTTCACCCGGGTGATGGCGGCATCCAATCCAGCATGGTCCTTGGCCAGCACGGTCACATGCCCCATCTTCCTTCCAGTGCGTGTTTCCACTTTCCCGTAAAGGTGGGGGAAAGCGGCGGGTAGATCGAGGACCTCGTGGCTCCCGATCAACTGCGGAAGCCCCGTGCCACCTTCACCCACCAGGTTGATCATGGCCGCATGGTCACGCAGTGTGGTATCGCCCAGTGGCCAGCCCAGATAAACGCGCAGGAGTTGGTCGAATTGCGATGAATGGCAAGCCTCGATCGTATGGTGACCGCTGTTGTGCGCACGCGGCGCGGTCTCGTTCACAAGTAGTTCGCCAGATCGGGTCAGGAACATCTCCACGGCGTAAAGTCCTGGTGCATTGAACGCTTCGGCCACGCGCAGGGCAAGTTCACGAGCTTTGAAGAGGATCGCTTCCGCACAGCGCGCTGGTGCACGCAGGTGATCCACGAGATTGAAACGCGGATCGAACACCATTTCCACCGGATCGTAGCTCACCTGGTGGCCACGATCATCACGCACCACGATCACGGCAAGCTCCACGTGTACATCGGCCCGCTGTTCCAGTACGCAGGGTCCTGAAAAGGCTTCAGGTATTTCGGTATCGACACCGATGGACATCACCCCCTTGCCATCGTAGCCGCCAGTGCGCGATTTCAAGAAGCCCGGCAGCAACGTAGCATGGTCCATGGCCTGTGTACCATGGTCAAGCAGCACGAATGGCGCTGAAGGAATGTCGTGATCGAGGTAGAACTGCTTCTGCAGGCCTTTGTCCTGGATGATGCGCAGTACGATAGGGTCGGGGATCACCCGTTTGCCTTGTGCCTTGAGCTGGTCGAGAGCTTCCACCGACACATGCTCGATCTCGATGCCTACCACATCGGCATCCTGCGCATGCTCCAGGATGGCCTTCATGTCATCCAACCGGCCCACATGGAACCGGTGGGCCAATGCCGCGCAGGGAGCGTTCGGGTCTGGATCGATCGCGTTCACCTGCAGCGGATAGCGCAACGCGTTCTCGATGAACATGCGGCCGAGTTGTCCTCCTCCGAGCAAGGCGATGGTGCGACCGACTTTCATCGCGGCCAAAGATAGCCCGCGAGGTCCCGCTCAGCGTCGGCGTGAGGGAACACCACTGAATTGGTGGAAGCGGTAGCCCACGGTCAGTTGGATCGAGCGGTGCTTCGCGAATAAGGCATCATCGTCACCGTGGAACCTGCTCATGGCACTGTATGCACGTAAGCTGATGTCCACGCCATGTTGGAAGTCCATGCCGAAACCGCCGACGAAGCCGTGATCCAACGCCTCGTAGCGGTCAATGGTCGATCGGTTCCCCTCGGTGCCCTTCACCTGAGCTGAAACAGGTCTGGCGATCTGGTATCCACTGGCCAGGTTGAAGCCGTTGCTCAAGAAGTACTTCACCGTGAGCGGCACTTGGATGTAGATGCTGCGCTCCGTGTAGGTGTCGCCGTCCGGTTCCATCCACTGGGCCCCCATGGTCGATACGAGCACCTCGGGCTGTAGCTCCACCATGGGCGCTATCCCCCAGGGAACGTAAAGACCTGCCGTGCCGCCAGGGATGGGTGTGGTGCGTACCAGGATGGCTTTGGCCGTGCTGGCCTGTACCCCTGCTTTGAAACCGATGCCTGTCGACTGTGCGTGGGAGATCACACCGAAGGCCAGGCAGAAGAGGGATGCCGAATAGCGTTTGTGCATGCTCGAGCTGCTTGGTTCTAGTGCCTGTACGAGCCTGTTCCTACTGGTGTTTCCACTGCGGGAAGGGTATTCGCTGGGCCGTATGTCCAACTCGACGGGCGCTCCAAAAGAGAAGACCAACACCCTTTCGGATGTTGGTCTTCCAAGCAGTTCAGGATGTTCCGTCAGTTCTTCAATACCTCGATCCGGCTGTTGGAGACAGCACCGCTTTGGCTCACACGGACCACGTAGGTGCCGGCTGCCAGCGCTGATGCATCCAGTTGGTGGAGTTGACCTGTTGTGGAGGTGTTCATGACCATACGGCCTTGCATGTCGAGCACCTCGATCAGCGCGGAACCATCCTGGCCAAGGCCCACGTTCAACAGTCCCGTCGTCGGATTGGGCCATACGCTCACGTTGGCAGTGGCAGCTTCGGTCACGCTGGTGCTGAATTGGATGAAGATCTTGTAGTCCTCCGTCTCTCCGTACGCGTAAGCGTAACAGGGGTCGATCGGGTTCGGTTCACCTTGCGCAACGAATTGACCACGTACACGCAGCCTACTCTCGCCAATGGAAGCGCTCTGGGGTACGGTGAAGGTGAGTTCGCCGGAGCCGCCAGCCACCGTGTTGGTGAACTGTCCAAGGCTTTCAGAAGGTTCGAAAACACCGTTCAGGTTCATGTCGATCCACGCAGCATAGACGTCAGGCGTGTAGTCGCCCGAGCCGATCACCAGCGTGTACTCACTGCCACGCTCAACGGTGGTGTTCTGGGTGCTGCTATAGTCCGTGTATGCTGGTGCTTCTACACCGCCTGTGTTCAGGTTCACGATGTTGCCGATCACCACATCATCGATGAAGTCCCCGTCCACCGGTCCGAGTACGTTCACCGGCGTGCAGTAGATGCTCGGGGCCGCGGCGATGGTGATGCCGTAGTCCTCGGTTTCTCCATACGCATAGTTGAAGCACGGATCCACATCAGCCGGCTCTCCATCACCGATGAAGACACCTCGGACGCGCATGGTCGTGTTGCCCAGCGGCGCATTCACCGGCACCTCGAAGCTGCTCAACTGGCTCTCGTTGGCCTCCGTGGTGGAGAACTGACCGAGTTTCTCGGATGCTTCGAAGACGTCGTCCTGGTCGTAGTCGATCCACACGGCATAGCTGTCGGTGGTGTAGGTGCCGCTCTCCACGACGATACCGTAGTAGCCGTTGCGAACGAGCGTCGTCGAGAAGGTGCTACTGAAGTCCGTGTAAGTGGGTTCCGTTTCACCGCCCGAATCAGCGTTGATGAGGGTGTTCAGGAGTACGGTGTTGATGAAGTCCCCATCAGCGGTGCCGTTCGCCGAGGTTGGGATGCAAACACCTCCACTACCACCGCTGTTCTGGATGGAGATGCCGTAATCCTCGGTCTCCCCGAAGGAATAACTGAAGCAAGGGTCGGTTGGCACGGGCTCTCCGGTGTTGTGGAATACGTTGCGCACACGTAGCGTAGTGCTACCCAAGGTGGCGCCTGCCGGTACCGTGAAGGTGATGGTCACCGTCTGGTTGGCCACGGTGATGGCCACCTCACCAAGTTTCTCGCTGGCTTCGAAGGTGTCATCCTGATCGTAGTCTATCCACGCAGCCACGTTGTCGTCGTTGAAGGTGCCTCCCTGCACGGTCACGGTGTATTGCGTACCGCGGGTCAATGAGGTCGAGTACGTGCTGCTGAAGTCGGTATAGGCCGGTACGCCGACACCCCCAGAGTTCGCATTGTTGAAGGTACCCAGAGCCACCCTGTTGATGTAATCACCATCGGTGGTTCCTCCTGCGGAGGTAGGAATACATACACCGCCGCTACCACCGCTGTTCTGGATGGCGATACCATAATCCTCGGTCTCGCCGAAGGCATAATTGAAGCAAGGATCGGTAGGGATCGGTTCGCCTTGGTTGTGGAACACGTTACGAACGCGCAACCGCGTGTTCCCCAAGGTGGCTCCCGCTGGCACGGTGAAGTTGATGGTCACCGTTTGGTTGGCAGCGGTTATGGTGGTCTCTCCCAGTTTCTCGCTTGCCTCAAAGGTCTCATCCTGATCGTAGTCGATCCAGGCGGCTACGTTGTCATCGTTGAACGTGCCACCTTGCACTGTGAGCGTGTATTGGGTCCCGCGGGTGAGGTTGGTGGAAAGCGTTGCGCTATAGTTCGTATAGGCCGGTCCGGCAATTCCCCCCGTATTGGCGTTGTTGATGGTGCCCAAGGCCACCCGGTTGATGTAGTCTCCATCGGTTGTTCCTCCCGCCGAGGTGGGGATGCAGATACCGGTCACCGGTCCCGAACAGGCGTTGTTCAGGAGCAGGTCTCCGCGCTCACTGTTCAGGATGCTCGTCATGTACGCCGACTGCTGTGCGGTGAACATCACCGTGCAATCGCTGTAGTCCATGAAGTTCTCATACTGGGTGAGCACGCCGCACTTGGTCAGATTGGTGTTCGAGCAGGAGAAGGTAGGGCTGTTGGAGGTGGGGGTGTCAACGAAACCATCGGCATTCACGCAGGCGCCCTCATCATCGAAGGTGTGGAGTAGACCGAAGTAGTGACCGATCTCATGGGTGGCCGTGCGCGCACCGGGCTGGGTTCCGTAGTCGTAATCGATCACCAGGCCATCGATGCTGGTACCCACTACACCGCCCACGGGCAGGTAGGCGTACCCTACCGTGATCGTTCCACCGGTGGCACCGCTCGTGATGTCGCAGATCCAAATGTTCAAGTAGCGCGATGGATCCCAGGCAGGACTGCCCGTCGGTGCGGACTTCATGTTGTCTGTCTCCGTATCGGGGTTGAACCAGGTGTCGGTCGTTTGTACGCGCACGATACCAGTCGTAGCGCTACCGTTCGGCGCCACTTGCGCCAAGCAGAACTGGAACCCTGGGTTGTCCACTACACCATTGAACGTGGGCCGGACCTGGTTGATGTCGCTGTTCGTACCTCCGAAATCGGCGTTCAACTCAGCGATGATCGCGTTGATCATGGCAGTGGGAACATTCTCAGCGGCGGTGTTCCACACCACGTGGACCACCACGGGGATGGTCAACGTTCCACCACGCTCTACCGCTTGCACGGTCGGCAATTGATGAAGCAGGTCTGTCGGTAGTCCTTGCTGCTGTAAGTGCCGTTCGGTGAAGGTGTGTGAACCACACGTACGGTGATCGTGCGGGACGGATTGTGCGGCACCGTTCAGTACCAGCCCGAGACCCAAGGATAGGAGTAGGGATCGCATCATGGCGCGAAAATACCCGGGATCAGGCTGACGATCAAGCGGTCACGCCGCACCAGTTATCAACGTGCTCGTTCCAGATCGATCAGGTAGTGGTCTGCGTACCTTGCTGTCCACTCCCACTTACTCAACCGTTCGTCCCATCGTGCAGCGCGTTCAAGCAATTCGCGGCGGTGACCGAAGCGATGCTCGAGATGGGTCGGTGGCACGAAGAGCCCGATCGGGCGGATATTGACCACCCGGAAGCGGCTGCCAAAGGTTTCCTGGAAGTATTTGGGGGAATGGAACCAGGTCACTGCCCCTGTTCCGCTCAGCCCGGCCCAGACCGGATCGTGCCGGCCTCGGCGGAAGGCTTCCTTCCACTCGCCCCGGAGGAAGTGGTAGATCGTCTCGCTCACACATCGATCGGGCATCAACACGGCGATGAACCGCCCACGCGCCTTAAGCGCATCGGCGATGGGATCCACCAGGTCGCGCAGGTGATCGGCATCGATGCAGTTGAAGCCACCGAAATCGCTCAGCACAAGATCGACAGCAGGGGTGGCCAGTTGCTTGAGGTCATCGAACCCCAAGCGTAAGTGGGTGATCCTGTCCTCCACCCCGAATTGACGAGCTTTTTCGCGGGCCACCTTCAACATCTCCTCGCTGATGTCCGTGGCCAGCACACGATGCCCGTTCCGTGCCAGATGCACGGCATCGGTCCCGGTGCCGCAGTTCAGTTCGAGCACTTGCATGCCCGGCGCTTGCAGCATGCGGTCCAGGTAACCCCACACCATCCGGCGTTGCAACATGCCGATGCGGCTGAAGGTGAATTCCCGGTCGTACGCCGAGGGGTCGGGGAAGAGGGGCGAAGCCATGCCTGCGATGTGGCCGGTCAAGGCGCGGTCACGAAGGTAGGTCCGGCCTAGGCGGACAATTCGACAATGGCTTGCGCGGGATCCTTCGCACCGAAGACACTGTTGCCCGCGACCAATACATCCGCTCCGGTATGGATCAACTGGTGCACATTACCTGTGCCCACACCACCATCGATCTCGATCAAGGCCTTCGAACCGGTCTTTTTACGCAGGTCCACGAGTGCTTCGATCTTCTGGTAGGTCCGTTGAATGAATTGCTGACCACCGAAACCGGGATTGACGCTCATGAGGCACACAAGGTCGAGGTCCGCCAGCACCTCCTCCAAGGCGTTCACGGAGGTATGCGGGTTGATGGCCACGCCGGCTTTCATGCCCGCCGCCTTGATGGCTTGGATCGTGCGGTGCAGATGCGTGCTGGCCTCCAGGTGTACGGTCAACACATCAGCCCCTGCATCGCGGAAGGGGTTCACGTAGTTCTCCGGATGCACGATCATCAGATGCACATCGAAGACCTTCTTCGTGAGCGGGCGGATGGCCTTGATCACCGGAAGTCCGAAGCTGATGTTGGGCACGAAAACGCCATCCATCACATCGAGGTGCAGCCAAGGGGCTGGACTTTCATCCACCAGCCGTACAGCGCTTTTCAGGTCGGAGAAGTCGGCCGAAAGGAGGGAAGGGGCGATAAGGTGTGGCATGGGCCCGCGAAGGTAGAACGAAGCAGGGCGTAGCTTGTGGCTACGCCCTGCGCGTATGGTCATCGTAGCCTGCGGCTACCGGTGATGATCGGTGTCCGGTCAGCCCAAGTATGCTTTCAGGACCGAGCTGCGGCTGGTGTGCTTCATCCGGCGGATGGCCTTCTCCTTGATCTGGCGGACCCGTTCGCGTGTGAGGTCGAACTTCTGCCCGATCTCTTCCAACGTATGCGGCTGGTTGCCGTTGAGGCCGAAGTACAACCGGATCACATCGCTCTCACGGCCGGCCAGGGCGCTCAACGAACGTTCGATCTCGTTGCGCAGGCTATCGGTCATCAGGCTGTCCAGCGGACTGGGCGTGTCGCTGTTGTGCATCACGTCCATCATGGTTCCACTGTCGTCGCCTTCGCGCAACGGTGCGTCCATGCTCAGGTGGCGGCCGGTGTTGTTCAAGCTGGTCTTCACCTCTTCCAAGGTCATCTCCAGTACTTCGGCCAGTTCCGCTGCTGTTGGCGGTCGCTCGTGCTCCTGTTCCAACTTCGCGAAGGCCTTGTTGATCTTGTTTATCGATCCGATCTTGTTCAGCGGCAGGCGTACGATACGGGCTTGTTCCGCCAGGCTTTGGAGGATCTGTTGCCGGATCCACCAAACGGCGTAGCTGATGAACTTGAAACCACGTGTCTCGTCGAACCGCCCAGCTGCTTTGATCAAGCCGAGGTTGCCCTCACTGATCAGATCGGGAAGGCTCAGTCCTTGGCCTTGGTATTGTTTGGCCACGGACACCACGAAGCGAAGGTTGGCTTTTGCGAGCTGCTCCAGAGCGAGGGTATCACCTCCTTTGATGCGGCGCGCCAATTCCACCTCCTCCTGGGCGGTGATCAACTTCACTTTCCCGATCTCCTGAAGGTATTTGTCCAGGGACGGTGTATCCCTGTTCGTCACCTGCTTGGTGATCTTCAACTGCCTCATCCTTGCCATATGCGCGCTTGTGTGTTGCGAAGAGTGGGTGGTTGAACGGGATCCGGGCCCCATAGGTTACCGACCCAGCGGTCCGCGCATCCATCTACGAGGAAAAGAGGTGGTATGGATGGCAAGGGTGGGAACGAAAGAAGCCGCCCCTTTCGGAGCGGCTTCTCACTACGTCGATCTATCGCTTAGTTGGCGCTTGGTCCCCCGTCGCCATCGAATTCGCGGCGTGGGCGGTCATCGCGGCGCGGGCGATCATCCCGGCGTGGGCGTTCATCCCGGCGGGGACGCTCACCACGGTCGCGGCGCTCGCCGTCCATGGCGGGCTCGCGCTCCACATAACCTTCGGGCTTGGGCAGCAGCACACGGCGGCTGAGTTTCAACTTGCCGCTGCGCGGATCCTTGCCGGTCACTTGGAACTCGATAACATCGCCTTCCTTCAACACTTCCTCCACGCGCTCGATGCGGCGCCACTCCAGCTCGCTCACGTGCAGCAGGCCATCCACGCCAGGCATCACTTCCACGAATGCGCCGTAGGGCATGATGGTCTTCACCTTGCCTTTGTAGGTGGCCCCCACTTCAGCTTGTGGTGGGTTGGCGATGGCGTTGACACGCGCGAGGGCCGCGTCGATGCTGGCCTTGTTCTCGCTCATGATCTCCACATGGCCCATGCCGTCGATCTCGTCGATGCTGATGTGCGCACCGGTCTCGGCCTGGATCTCTTGGATCACGCGACCACCGGGTCCGATCACAGCGCCGATGCTCTCTTTCGGGATGGTGATGGTGATGATGCGCGGTGCGTGGTCCTTGTAGTCGGCACGCGGCGTGTCGAGGGTCTTCAGCATTTCGCCGAGGATGTGCAGGCGGCCTTGACGGGCCTGCTCTAGGGCCTGGGCCAGCACTTCGTAGGGCAGGCCGTCCACCTTCATGTCCATCTGGGTGGCGGTGATGCCCTTGGCGGTGCCGCAGATCTTGAAGTCCATGTCGCCCAGGAAGTCCTCGTCACCGAGGATGTCGCTGAGGATGGCGTGGCGCTTGCCATCGCTGATCATGCCCATGGCGATGCCGCTCACAGGTGCCTTGATCTTCACACCGGCGTCCATCAGGGCCAGGGTGCCGCTGCACACGGTGGCCATGGAGCTGCTGCCGTTGCTCTCTAGGATGTCGCAGTTCAGGCGGATGGTGTAGGGATTGGTCTCCACACCGGGCACCACGGGCTTCAGCGCGCGCAGGGCCAGGTTGCCGTGGCCTACTTCGCGACGGCCGGGGCCGCGGATAGGCTTCACCTCGCCGGTGCTGAAGCTGGGGAAGTTGTAGTGGAGCATGAAGCGCTCGCTGCCCTTCTTGGTGGCCAGGTCGATCGTCTGCTCGTCCATGCTGCTGCCCAAGGTCACCATGTTGATGGCCTGGGTCTCGCCGCGGGTGAAGATGGCGCTGCCGTGGGTGCCGGGAAGCACGTCCACCTCGCTCCAGATGGGGCGGATCTCGTCGGTGCGGCGACCATCCAGGCGCTTGCCGTGCGTGAGGCACACTTCGCGAACGGCCTTCTTCTGGGTCTTCTTGAAGAAGCGGGCCAGCATGGCCTTGTCGGTCTTCTCCTCGTCGCTCAAGGTGGCCATGCAGGCCTCCTTCACGGCGCCGAAGTTGGCGCCACGCTCCTCCTTGCTGCTGGCGTTCATGGCCAGATCGTAGTACTTCTGGTAGCAGAAGTCGTGGATCTTCTGGCCGATGGCCGCGTCGTTGTTCTCGTGGTTGTACGTGCGCTTCACCTGGCTCTTGGCCACCATGGCGCTCAGTTCGTCCAAGGCGATGCACTGCTTCTGGATGGCCTCGTGGGCGATCTTGATCGCTTCGATCATGTCGGCCTCCTGCACTTCCTGCATCTCACCCTCCACCATGAGGATGTCGCTCTTGGTACCGGCTACGATCAGGTCGAGGTCGCATCCTTCGGTCTCGGCGAAGGTGGGGTTGAGCAGGTACTTGCCGTTCACCCGGGCGATGCGCACCTCGCTCACCGGTCCGGCGAAGGGGATGTCGCTCACGGCCAGTGCGGCGGCAGCGGCCAGGCAGGCGATGGCGTCGCTCTGGTTCTGCTTGTCCGAGCTCATCAGGCTCACCACCACCTGGGTGTCGCCGTGGAAGTCATCGGGGAACAACGGGCGCAGCGCACGGTCGATCAGGCGGCTGGTGAGCACTTCGTGATCGCTAGGACGGGCCTCGCGTTTGAAGAAGCCACCGGGGAAACGGCCGGCGGCGCTGAATTTCTCGCGGTATTCCACCTGCAGGGGCAGGAAGTCGATGCCCTCGCGGGCTTCTTTCGTGGCTACCACCGTGGCGAGCAGGATGGTATCGCCCAGACGCACCGTAACGGCGCCGTCAGCTTGTTTGGCCAGCACCCCGGTCTCGATGGTGATGACTTTTCCACCGCCCATGTCGATGGTCTTCTGAATTCCTTGTGGTCTCATTGTCCTCTTTTGTTTTTCCTCTTGTTGCCTACATCTCGCGGGACGGTCCCGCTGGTTATGAAAAGGGGGTGACCGTTCTCACGATCACCCCCGCTCGTTCAAGTTGTCGTTGTCGCTTTCGCCGCAGTGGTCGCGGTGCGCATGATCACTTACGCAAGCCGAGCTTGCCGATGATCGCGCGGTAGCGCTCGATATCGTACATCTTCAGGTAGTTCAGCTGCTGCTTGCGCTTGCCTACCAAGGCCATCAGCGACTTCTCGGTCGCGTGGTCCTTCTTGTTGGTCTTCAAGTGGCCGGTCAGGTGGTTGATGCGCTCGGTAAAGAGTGCGATCTGGCTTTCGGCGCTACCGGTGTTCTTGTCAGAACCTCCGTGCTGCTTGAAAATGGCCTTTTTGGCCTCGGTCGTCAGGTACATGGTCTTACGTAACAGGGCGCGAAGATAGGACTTTTCTTTCGTCGGTGAAGTCCGATGGGTCCAGTTCGGTATCCATCATTGGCCCCTTGACCGGAAGTACACCCTGACGGGGGCTTCGGATCGTGCCCTTAGCTCCTGAGCATCAGGAATGTACGCCCAAGGAAGCCTTTCAGTTCCTTGCGGTGGACGATCTTATCCAGGAAGCCATGTTCCAGCACGAATTCGCTGGTCTGGAAACCCTCCGGCAAGTCGCGACCGATGGTCTCGCGCACAACCCGTGGGCCGGCGAAGGCTACCAACGCTTTGGGTTCGGCGATGTTCAGGTCGCCCAACATGGCGAAGCTGGCGGTCACCCCCCCGGTGGTGGGGTCGGTGACCACGCTGATATAGGGCAGCTTCTTCTTGGCCAGTTGGGTCAGCTTCGCGCTGGATTTGGCCATCTGCATCAAGCTGAAGCCGGCTTCCATCATACGGGCACCGCCGCTTTTGCTGATGATCACCAGCGGACACTTGCGCTTCATGGCCTGATCGGCAGCCAGGGCGATCTTCTCACCCATCACGCTGCCCATGCTTCCGCCGATGAAACGGAAGTCCATGCACGCGATCACCACCATGCTCTTGTCGAGCTTGCCTTCGGCTACACGCATGGCGTCGTTCAAGCCGGTGTCCTTCCGTGTCTTGGCCAGGCGGTCGGTGTACTTCTTGGTATCCTCGAACTGGAGCGGGTCTCCTGCGATCAGGTCGGCACCGATCTCGGTGTACTTCTGGTCATCGAAGAGGATGGCGAAGTACTCTTCGCTGCCGATCTTCTCGTGATGTTCGCATTTCACGCACACCCACAAGTTGTTCTCATGATCCTCGGAGGTCATGATCTCCGAACACTCGGGGCACTTGTACCAGAGACCTTCGGGTGTCTCCTTCTTCTCCTCCGTACTGGTGGTGATGCCTTCCTTGACGCGTGTGAACCAACCCATGGTAGATCGATCGATAGGACGAAGGTAGAAGGATGTGCGAGGTGTGAAGTACGGAAGGATGAGGTGTAAGGGAGGGACTTCTAAACCCACCCCTCACACTTCACCCTTCAACTTTCGATCAGGCGACGGTGATGCCCTTGTCCAAGTACACGTCCTGGATCGCGTTCAGCAGGGCAACGCCCTCGTTCACGGGGCGTTGGAATGCTTTGCGGCCACTGATGAGACCTTGACCACCGGCGCGTTTGTTGATCACGGCTGTGCGCACGGCCTCGGCCATGTCGCTCGCCCCGCTGCTGGCTCCACCACTGTTGATCAGACCGATGCGGCCCATGTAGCAGTTGGCCACTTGGTAGCGGCACAGGTCGATCGGGTGATCGGTGGTGAGCTCGCTATACACCTTCGGGTGGGTCTTGCCGTAGCCCTTGATGGCGTTATAGCCACCATTGCTTTCCGGGAGTTTCTGCTTGATGATGTCGGCCTGGATGGTGACACCCAAATGGTTGGCCTGGCCGGTGAGGTCGGTGGCGGTGTGGTAGTCCTTACCGTCGACCTTGAAGCCGTTGTTGCGGATGTAGCACCAGAGGATGGTGGCCATGCCCAGCTCATGCGCGTGCTGGAACGCATCGGCGATCTCGGTGATCTGGCGGGTGCTCTCCTCGCTGCCGAAGTAGATGGTGGCGCCTACGGCCACAGCACCCATATCCCAAGCATCCTTCACGTTGCCGAAGAGCACTTGGTCGAACTTGTTCGGCAGGGTCATCAACTCGTTGTGGTTGATCTTCACGATGAAAGGGATCTTGTGTGCGTACTTGCGCGCCACACTGCCCAAGACACCGTAGGTGCTGGCCACCGCGTTGCATCCGCCTTCGACCGCGAGTTTCACGATGTTCTCCCCATCGAAGTAGATCGGGTTGGGGGCGAAGCTGGCTGCGGCGCTGTGCTCGATGCCTTGGTCCACCGGCAGGATGCTCATGTAACCAGTGTTCGCGAGACGACCGCTGCCGTATAACGCTTGGATGCTGCGCAAGACCTGCGGGGTCCGGTTGCTCAGGGCGAAGCTGCGGTCCACGAAGTCCGGTCCGGGCAGGTGGATCATCGACTTATCGATGGTCTTGCACTGGTGATCGAGCAGGTTCGCTGCGTCGTTGCCGAGGAGTTCTTCGAGGTTGCCGGTCTTCAAAGTCTGCATGGTGTTGCGCGTTAAGCGGTCGCGCCATTACATCGATGTTCCGGCGGACGGGCCGCAAAGGTAAGGATGACCCCGCAGCGAGGGCAACTGCATCGATTCCGATCAATATCTGATCATCTGCCCACAGTAAATTGTCCTGATGCCCACTGCCCACTGCCTACTGCCCACTGTCTGCTGCCCACTGTCCACTGTCTGCTGCCAACTGTCCACTGCCAACTGCCAACTGCCTACTGCCTACTGTCCACTGCCTACTGCCTACTGTCCACTGCCAACTGCCCACTGCCAACTGCCCACTGCCCACTGCCCACTGCCCACTGCCAACTGCCAACTGCCTACTGTCTACTGCCTACTGTCTACTGTCTACTGTCCCACCACCCACTAGAACGGATACCCGATCCCCAGGTTGAAATTGAACCGCGTGCGATAAGCCACATCGTTCCCCAAGGCGGCCTGCTCCGTGATGTACCGGTCTTTCGGTTGGAACAACCAACGCTCCCCGATCGGTAGCGAAGGGTCTTTCGTCTGCATGCCCAGGTCGAACCGGATGATGAAGAACTCGAAGTTCAAGCGCGCACCAGCACCTGTGCCCACGGCGAGTTCGCTCAGGAAATCCTTCGCATCGAACTCCACGCCTGGTCGAACGGGGTCCTTCCGGCGGTTCCAAATGTTGCCCACATCGGTGAAGAGCGCTCCTTCGAGGTAGCCGATCAGTTTGAAGCGATACTCGAAATTGGCTTCCAGTCGGACCTCGCCCACGCGATCGAAGGCGAAAAGCGGAGCGGAATAGGAGCCTGGACCGAGCGAACGCGCCTGCCAGGCCCGCAAGCCGTTGGCACCACCACCGAAGAACGCCGATTCGAAGGGGAGGACTTCCAAGTTGGAGAACGGCACGCCGATCCCCGCCGCCACCCGGAAGGCGATGCTGCTGCGGTCATGCAAGCGACGATTGATGCGGAAGTCGTTGTCGAACTTCATGAACTCGGCGTATCGTACTCCGAACAACGTCTCGAACTGCCGATCAGTGATGGTATCCAAGCTTTCGCGCAGGTTGAACGTGTGCAGCAAGGATCCTGCGGATTCGAAGGTGGAGCGCAGGAACTTCACCGTGCGGGTGTTCTTCTGTCCTTGCGTGTTCCAAGTGTAGGTGATCTTCGGGATGCTCAGGATCAAGTGGTCCGTATAGCTGTTCACGAAGACGGGATCGTTCGTCTGCTGCAGGAAGGTGTTGAACTCGTCACTCTTCGATGGGATGCGGATCACGCTCAACTCGGGAATACGCACATCCACATGCTGCGTGGGTGTGGAGTTCCAGTCGAACCCGAAGGAGCCGCGGGCGAGGGTGCGTGTGAAGTCCGGCCTGCGCTGGAAGTTGTACAACAGGTTCAACGTCATGCGCGAGCCGCTCGATTTGCTGAACCACCGGAAAGGCCTGGGGAGACCGATGGTGATCTCCGGACCGATGCTCACCGTATTGAACAGGTCGCTGTTACCTAGTCCGGTGTTGGCCGCGCTCACATCGCGGGTGAAGGCCTGTTGCGTCTCCACGGCGAAATTGATCTGCCCTTGAAAGAATCCCAGCGTACGTAGCACGTTCCGGTGTTTATAGCCGAAGCTCAAGGTGGTTCCTAGGAATCCTCCGCGGTTGGTGCCGTACACCTCGGTGGTCATGCTCTGCGGTTTCCCGGGCAACAATCCGATGCGCACATCAGCGAGGCCTGGTCTTCCGGTACCGGTGGTATCGTAGGCGATCTCCACTCGGTCGAACACGCGCAGTCCTGTGAGGCGACTGTAGGTATTGTTAGCATCGCTCAGTTTGTATCGATTGTTCGGCAACAGGAACATCGACCCGAGCAGCGGGCGTGGACGGTACATGAGCCGCCCATGATGCAAGAGCAGGTAATCCTGCACATGGGTGCTGTCCCAAGCGGCATCAGTGGCCCGCCCGGTCTGGATGGTCACATTGCGGATGGTATAGACGGTCCCCTCCGGGGTTCCTTGTAGACCGCGATCTTGGGGTGCGTAGGGCCTTTCCATACGTAGACGCAGATCCACTTCATGCTCGCCAACGCTGGTATCTGCCACGAAGTTGATCAGGTCCTTGTGGAAATAGAGGTATCCCAGTTCATTCAGGTCGGTGGCGATGCGGATCCTTTCCGCGTCAAGCACATCGGCATCGTAACGGCTTCCCGTCCTTATCTCGCTCGCCCCCCAACTGCGTTCCACATAGGATCGTATCGCTGGGTCATCCACCTCGAACCGGATGTTCCGTAGCTTGTACTGAGGGCCAGCCGTGACCAGATAGGCCACCTCGGCTTTCGGTCGCTTGTAAGGCTTGCCACGGCTGGTGCTGAAACGCCCAGGAAGCCTGGCCCAGATCGTCCGCCGGTTGTAATGGACCGTGTCCTTCACCTCCGCCCTGAACCAACCCTCCTTGTGCATGTACGACCGGATCTGCCCACGCGACCGTTCGGTCAGTGCGGAGTCAAGGATCACGGGCGGTTCGCTGTTGCGTTCGCGCGTGGCCTTGTCACAGCGCTTCGTATTCCTGCCCTTGGCCGCTCGGCGCACATTCCGCTCAGCGCAGAGGCTATCCTTCGCCATACGCTTGGCTTGGATCACATCGGGGTCGCGAACGTTGTACAGCCAGAGGTAGAACGGGATGCCCAGGATCCGCTTGTTGGGCTTCTGCTTCAAGATGCCCAGCAATTCATCCGTGGGCACTTGAGCTTCGTCCGCGAGGATCGCCTGGGCCTTCAGCAGGTGCTCACCTTGGGCCACGCGCTTGGTGGGGTCACATCCGATCAGGGCGACTGCCGTCACCAATGCGGCCACGATATGGCTGAAGCTGTTCCGCAAGCGGAGCGTGAGGCTGCCTAATTTGCGCCCCGCGCGGCGTATCACCGGATGGGCAGCGCCAAATATACCCGACCTGTGAGCACCAAGGAGTTGCTGAAGCATGCCCGCTCCCTTCAGCAAAAGAAGTTCCGCGATCTGCATGGCGAGTTCTTGGTGCAGGGGCCGAAAGTGGTCGGAGAACTCCTCTCGAGCGGTTGGCCCGTGGTGGACGTCCTCGCCACGGAAGCGATGGCCGAACGCCTCGGTCTGCGGAACGTTGTGATCGTGCCCCAACATGAGTTGGATCGTGTGGGCACGCTGGAGTCTGGCAACGAGGTGGTGGCCATTGCCAGGAAGCCGACCGAGGTTCATGCGGCACCTGCAGGCCCCGAGGAGCTCATCATCGCGCTCGACGGCATCACTGATCCTGGCAACCTCGGCACCGTCGTGCGCATCGCGGATTGGTTCGGTGTGAAGCGCCTATGGTGTGCCCAAGGCAGTGTCGATGCGTTCAATCCCAAGACGGTGCAAGCCAGTATGGGCGCGCTGTTCCGCGTGTCCGTTCACCTGGTGGATCTACCCTTGATCCTGCGGGAACAGATCGCCGACGGTGTACAGGTCTACCAAGCGTCCATGGAAGGACGTTCCGTCTTCAGCGTATCCTTGGCGCGGCGTGCTGTGCTCGTACTGGGCAGCGAGTCCCACGGCATCTCCGCCGGGGTGCGTGCGTTGAACGGACAGACCATTAGCATCCCCGGCGGTGGCGGCACCGAATCCTTGAACGTGGCCACGGCCGCATCGGCCCTGTGCATGGAGTTCCTCCGTCAGCGCACGGCATAGCGCGCGGCCACTTGATCGGCCACCCGTTGGCCGTCCATCGCAGCGCTCACGATCCCGCCCGCGTAACCAGCACCTTCACCGCAGGGGTAAAGCCCCGCCACTTCCACATGTTCCAAGGTCTCGCGATCGCGAGGGATCCGCACCGGCGAGCTGGTGCGCGATTCCACGGCCACCACCACGGCCTCGTTCGTGCGGTATCCCCGGATCTTCTTGCCGAACTCCTTCAGACCAGCGCGGAGCCGGGTCGCCACTTCGGCGGGTAACAGTTCATCCAAGCGGAAGGGGACGATCCCCGGCGGATAACTGCAAGCGGGCACGTCCTGTGATGCCCGGCCTTGGATGAAGTCGTCCATGCGTTGTGCGGGGGCGCTTTGTCGCATACCGCCCGCTTTCCACGCCGCTTGTTCCACGGTGCGTTGGTAGTGCATGCTCGCGAGTGCATCGTTCGTTGCGGAAGCCTTGGCGAGCTCCACACCGGAAAGGCCCACCACGATGCCCGAGTTCGCGAACGGATTGTTGCGCTTGCTGGGGCTCCATCCATTGGTGACCACCTCGCCGGGTGCCGTGGCGCATGGAGCGATGATACCGCCAGGGCACATGCAGAAGGAATACACGCCCAGGCCCTCCACTTGTTGCACCAAGCTATAGCTCGCGGGGGGCAGATAGGGGTCGCGGACCTGGCAATGGTACATGGCCGCGTCGATGATGGACTGCGGATGTTCGATGCGCACGCCCAGTGCGAAGTCCTTGCGCTCGATCCGTATCCCTTGCGCGTGCAAGCGCTCGAACACGTCACGTGCGGAATGTCCCGTGGCCAGTACCACCGCATCTGCCCGGTAGGTGGTCCCATCCGCAGTGCGTACACCACGGATCCGGCTGTTCTCCACCTCGAAGTGGTCCACCCGCCGACCGAAGTGCACCTCACCACCCGCTGCGATGATCGCCTCGCGCATCGCGGTGATGATGAGTGGCAACTTGTTGGTGCCGATGTGCGGATGCGCGTCCACCTGGATGTCAGGCGACGCACCGAAATGCACCAGCGTGCGCAGGACCGATGCGATATCACCGCGTTTGTGGCTGCGCGTGTACAATTTGCCGTCACTATAAGTGCCTGCACCACCTTCGCCGAAGCAGTAGTTGCTGTCGCCATCCACCACATGCTCGCGGTTGATGACGGCAAGATCACGCCGGCGCGCCCGCACGTCCTTGCCGCGCTCCAGAATGATCGGGCGCAGTCCGTTCTCGATGCACCGCAATGCAGCGAAGAGCCCGGCTGGCCCACAACCGATCACGATCACAGGGGCCGCTGCATGCACATCGGGCAAGTGCAAGGGAGGCTCTACCTCATGTAAATCCTGGTCGCTAACCTGCACACGCAGGCGGATCAACGGTTGTTTGCTCCGTGCATCGATGGAACGTTTCAGGACCTGCGCGGAGACCACCCGGTCCACCGCCACGGAAGCGGCTTCAGCAGCGGCTTCACGTATAAGGACCGGATCCGATGCTTCGCGCGGAGGAAGCGCGATGTCCACCACCTTATCCATGGATCAGCCCTCGAACGTGAAGGTGAGCACCCACACCTTGGAGCGAAGGCTCTGGATCGGTGTGCTGAAACGCGTGCCGTCGTCCACCAGCAGGTTCGGAATGCCGAAGGCGGCTTTCAATTCGATCCCGAACTTGAAGTAGGTGAGGAACATATCCATGCCCCCGCCCACTTCGGCCGCGTAGTCGTACTTGTCCAGCTTCACCACGATCTCATCGTCCAGGGAGTTGTTCACGTCCTTCTGGCTGGCCATGTCGATGGAGAACTTTCCACCACCGATGAGGTACACCGCGAAATTGTTGATGCGGGCGCTCCGGTACTTCATCAGCAAGGGGAATTCCATGTAGGTGCTCTCCACCGACTTCTGGAAATACTTCGTGGTCTGGTCAGGTTCGCGGAACGAATACGTAAGGATCCGCTCCTGGAAGGAAAGGCCGGGGGAAAAACGGAAGCTCAGGAACGGGTTCACGTTCAACGAAGCCATCATGTTCAGGTTGAACCCGGGCTGCTTCGTGTGGTTCAAGACCAATAGCGAGTCCACGAAGGGCGACTGCGGGTCCAACACCATTTGGAAGTCGCTCGTGTTGTAGCCGAGGTGGAAGCCGAAGTGGAACCGGTGCAGGTCGAAGTTCGGCAGGTTCTCCACCTTGATCCCCTTCTGGGCCTGCACGCCTATGAGGCCAGCGATGAAGGCCAGGGAGAGCACGAGGTGCCGCAGGGATGTTCGCATCACCATGGCAACGAAAGTACGGGTCGATCCGTGTGTGGCACTGCTACTTGCGCGTGCTGTAGATGGTGGCGATGCCTCCGGTCACCGTGCGCGCCTTGGCTTCACGCCCACCGACCGCCGTCAGCAAGGCCACGAAACGCGGGCCTTCCGGGAAGGCGTCCACGCTCTTTGGCAGGTAGGTGTAAGCCGCGCTGTCCTTGCTCACCAACCGTCCCACGAAGGGCATCACCCGGTGGAAGTAGAATCGGAAGAGTTGGCGCATGGGCGTGCGTGTCGGCTTGGAGAACTCCAGCACGAATAGGCGCCCACCGGGCCGCAGCACACGCAGCATTTCGCGCAGTCCGCGCTCCAGGTCCTCGTAGTTGCGCACGCCGAAGGCCACGGTCACCGCATCGAAGCTGCCGTCCGCGAAGGGCAGGGCGGTGGAGTCGGCTTGTTGCAGGGTGATGCGCTGCTTCAAGCCCTTCTCCTCGATCTTCACGCGGCCGTAGGCCAACATGCCGTCGGAGATGTCCACGCCGGTCACATGGCCGGCCACTTTCGAAGCTAGGATAGCCAGGTCCGCGGTACCGGTGGCCACATCCAGCAATTTATCCACGGGTTCCTGTGCCACCATGCGCATCACCTGGCGTCGCCAGCCTTGATCGATGCCCAGGGAGAACAGGCGGTTCAACAGGTCATACTTCGGACTGATCGCATCGAACATGCGCTCCACCTGCTCGCGCTTGGAGCCATCGCTGGCATAGGGTGTCACGCTCATGGGAGTACTGCGGCCTGCGCGGCTTCGCGGCGGAAACGCTCGGGATCGATCGGTACCACGCCCACTTCTTCGCACACCAGGCCACCGGCCAGGTTGGAGAGCGCGGCGATGTGTTGCAACGGCAGGCCTTGCGCCATGGCCAAGGTGGCCACGGCGATCACGGTGTCACCGGCACCGCTCACGTCCACGATCTTGCGTGGATGGGCGGCCAAATGGTATTCGCCCTGTGCATCGTGGGCATACACCCCGTGCTCGCTCAAGGTCACCATGGTGGCGGTATTGCCGAGTTCCTGTTCAAGGCGCGCTACGGCGCTGCGTACGCTGCCCATGTCGGCACCGTTCACATCCACCTTCAGGCCTTCGCGCAATTCCTTCACGTTCGGTTTGAACAGGGAAACACCGCGGTACCGCAAGAAGTTCTTCAGCTTGGGATCCACCGCCACGGGGATGCCCACCTGCGCGGCGAGTTCCAGCGTTCCTTCAATGGTGCGCGGGGTGAGCACCCCTTTGTTGTAGTCCTCGATCACCAGTGCGGCTGGCCGGCGGTAGTTGATGGTCTCCTCGATGCGCTTCAACAAGGCGTCCTCGTCGGCAGGGGAGAGGTCGGCCGTCGTCTCTTCGTCCACCCTCACCACGTGTTGGTGGCCGCTGATCACGCGTGTTTTCACCGTGGTGGGGCGTGTGGCGCAGCGCACCAGGCCCACACTGTCCAGGTTCGCTTCCTGGAAACAGCGCTCCAGGTCGGTGCCCGCGGCGTCGGTG
>Ga0209812_10000642_pt1 | contig 29873 bp, 27 predicted proteins | sample JI71714BDNA_FD_187502 | JGI IMG/M metagenome (GOLD analysis project Ga0209812, IMG submission 187502) | Wastewater effluent complex algal communities from Wisconsin, to seasonally profile nutrient transformation and Carbon sequestration -... | ecosystem: Engineered > WWTP > Effluent > Algae...
AAGATTCATTGGTCGCTTGGTGCGGTTGCGATTGAGCGAGGCCATGTACGAAGGCGAGCGTTGGGCCACGGACCGTACGCGGACCGATCACGACCGCGCCTTCGATGCGGCCAAACGCGCGGGGAATGAACGATTCTTCAAGACCATCCATGGCTGAGTCGGTCGTCAGTGTGATCATGCCCGCCTACAAGATGGGCGCCTACATCGGCGAAGCCTTGCGCTCGGTGGCCGCACAGTCACACCCCAAGTGGGAAGTGATCGTGGTGGACGACCATGCACCGGAAGACGGCACTGTGAGCATCGTAGAAGCCTTCGCGGCCGCGCATCCGCAGCACCGTGTGGAACTGGTCCGGCATACGCACAACCAAGGGGTGAGCGCTGCGCGGAACACGGGCATTCGAGCAGCTCTTGGTGAATACGTCGCCTTCCTCGACCCGGACGATACTTGGTTCCCTCATCATCTGAAGAACGCGTTGGCCGCATTGAAGGGAAACGATCCAGTGGACGTGGTGTGCGCACCGGTGGAGAGCTTCCGCGACGAACCGGGACGCAGTTGGACGCACCAAGCGTACTTCGAACCGTGGAAGACCGCGCACTTCCCGCTCTCCTTGGCGGTGTACAACTTCATCCTGCCCACGGCCGTGGTGGCGCGTCGTTCCCTGGTGGTGCAAGTGGGTTGCTTCGACACCGAACCGGCCTTGCAGCACATCGAGGACTACGATCTGTGGATCCGCTTGGTGGAAGCCGGAGCGCGTTTCAGCTTTCTGGACACGATCGGTGCGCGGTACCGCAAACATGCGGGCGGTGCCACGGCCCAAGAGGAGAAGTTCAAGCTCTTGCACGAGCGGCTCTTTCAGAAACATCCGGCCTTCTTCCGCGAGGGACAGCGCCGCATGATGCGCGTGGCCTTCGATGATCGGTACCGCCAGGACCAGCGGGACAACGGTCCGCTCATGCGTACCATCCGCTGGATCGATGATATCTTCCGGCGGCTGGCCAACAAATTCGGCGGATCGAAGTAGCCATGGAACAGGAGAAGTGCTTCTGCACCATCATCACCCGCAGCCACCTGGGCTGGGCATTGGCCTTGGCCGATTCGTTGCGGCAATGGGACAGCACGTTGCCGTTCACCATCCTCATCACCGATGTGGAAAGCAGCGCCGGTATCGATGTGGGCGGACGCGCGAACACCGCGATCATCGTGCTGAACGAGCTCATGCACCGTCCGCTCTGCAGGGCCATCGCCACCAAGTACGCCGAGCAAAGCGATGAACTGCGGTGGAGCATGAAGCCCGTGCTCATGGCCCACTTGCTCGAACGTTTTGCGAAAGTGATCTACGGCGATTGCGACCTTCACTTCTACAATGATCCGGCGTGGCTGTGGAAGGAACTGGACGCTTCCACTGTGCTCCTGAGCCCCCATTGGCGCAGTGGGGTGGCAACCGTGGATCGTCCGAACTTCGACCTGCTCTACGTTGGTGGCTTGTACAACGGTGGATTCGTGGCCGCTTCGCGCGGAGGAGTTCCTGCGCTCGATGCCTGGGCCGCGAACTGTGCCGAGGTCTGCATCAAGGACTTCACCCAAGGCCAATACGTGGATCAGACACACCTCAACCTGCTGCCGGTCTATTTCGAAGGGGTGCAGGTGTTGAAGCACCGCGGCTGCAACGTGGCGAATTGGAATATGGTGGAGTGTGAGCGGAAGGCAGGTCCGGCTGGTACGGTGCTGATCAATGGCACTTACCCGATCGTCTTCATCCACTTCACACGCTCCATGATCGACGGCATCGTATCCGGTGTGGACGGTCTGTTGATGCCGCACCTCGTGATCCTGCGCGACCGGCTGCTCGCCGCGGGTTTCCCAAAGGATGTCATTGCTGATAGCGAACGCCGGCTAGCCGAGAAGAACACACCGCCGGATACATCAGTACGCGGTCGGTTGGGACGTGCCATGAAACGCGTGACCGGTGGCAAGTGAAGGCGCTTTGCGGATCGTGATCGCTTCCCCGGCGGAGAACGCATGGAGCGAGACCTTCATCGCGGCGCACATCGATCGCTTGCAGAAGGTCGAGTTGCTGATCTCCGGAGGCGTGCCGCCCCGCAACACTTCGCACGGCGCCCCGTTGGCACGGACCCAAGGGATCGGTGGCTACTGGGATCGGTTGATGGGAAAACGCTTCGGTGGCGTGCCGGATCTCATTCGCCATCGCTTGGCCCAACGCCTACGCACGGAACGTCCCGATGTGGTGCTGGCCGAATATGGCAACATGGGTGCGGAGATCATGTCCTCATGCGAGGCGGCAGGCGTTCCCTTAGTGGTCCACTTCCACGGGTTCGATGCGCACCGGAACGATTATGTGGCACGGTACGGCAACTATGCGGAGATGTTCCGCTACGCCAGTGCGCTTGTGGTGGTGAGCCGCGCCATGGAGCAGCGTCTCTTGGAACTGGGTGCTGATCGGGAGAAGGTGATCTACAATTGTTACGGCATCGATGTGGACCGCTTCGTGCCCGGCAGACCGGACCAGGCACCACCGCACTTCCTGGCCATCGGACGTTTCGCCGAGAAGAAGGCGCCGCACCTGACCATCGAAGCGTTCAGCCGGGTCGTGGCCCAGCGGCCGGAGGCGAAACTCACCATGGTGGGGCAGGGGAGGCTTTGGGAACGGTGCAAGCAGCTGGTGCAGGGGCGTGGCCTGCAGAACAGCGTGGACCTCTGTGGCGTGAAGCGGCCTGCGGAGATCGTGGAACTGTTCCATCGTAGCCGTGCGTTCGTACAACACAGCGTCGTTACCGAAAGCAACGATCATGAGGGCACACCGCTCGCCGTGCTGGAAGCCATGGCCACGGGTGTGCCGGTGGTCTCCACGCGCCACGCCGGTATCGCCGATGTGGTGGCGCATGGCGAACGTGGCTTGCTCTGCGCGGAACACGACGTGGAGGCGATGGCTGCGAACATGATCCAGCTCATCGACGAGCCTACACGAGCGCTTGCCATGGGGCAGGCCGGTCGTGCATATGTGGAGGTCTCACACCGGGTCGACGTGCAGGTGAACAACCTTCAGCGTATCCTGCAACGCGTCGCCCACCGCACATGAAGAGGTTGCGCGTCCTATACCTCACGCACTACGCCGAACTCTACGGGGCCAACCGCTCCTTGCTCGATCTGGTCCGTGAAGGGCGCGATGCGGGGGCGGTGGAACCCTTCGTGGTCTTGGCCTATGATGGCCCTTTGCGCACGGAGCTCGAGCGCGCGGGTATCGCACATGCCATCGTCCCATTCGTGCCTTGGATGCACAAACGGGTCCTCATGGGGCGCCCGCATCACCGTCTGTTGCAGCGCATGCGGTACAGACGCCAGGCGCGGGAGCGGGAGCGAACCAATCGCATACAGCAAGCCGTGATCGAGGGATTGGCTCTTCAGCACCGCGCTCACGTGATCCATAGCAACAGTGCAGTGATCGGAGTTGGGGCCGCTGTGGCTGGTCGCTTGGGTTTGCCGCATGTCTGGCACATCCGTGAACTCCCTTTCCTGCACTACGGCTTCAGCGTGGATGGTGGTGTGCGCCGCTATGCGGAAGCGCTCCGAAAGGCCAACGCCATCATCGCCTTGTCCCAAGCCGTGGTGGATGACATGCGCACCTTCGCCCCCGCAGCGGAACGGGTGGCCGTGATCCCCAACGGAGTGGTCTCCGAGCAGGACTTGAAGGAGCGGAGGCAAGGAGGCACAACACGCTGGGAGCACCTCGAGGATTTCAACTTTCTCCTGGCAGGTCTGTTCCATCCGGCAAAGGGTCAGGAAGAGGCCGTGCAGGCTTTTGCGCTGGTCCATGCACAGAACCCACGGACCGCGCTATACCTGGCAGGCGATGGTCGCACGGAGAAGGTGCGCGCGGCAGTGGAGGCGCTGGGCATCTCTTCAGCCGTACACTTCATCGGCTTCGTCCCCGACCTTGGTCCCGTGCTGGAGAAAACCCATGCGTTGTTGCAGTGCTCGCGTCATGAAGCGCTTGGTCGTATCGTCCTGGAAGCGAAAGTGGCTGGAGTGCCGATCATCGGTCACGCATCGGGTGCCACACCGGAGTTGATCGAGCATGAACGCAACGGACTCCTCTACACCACGACGGACGAACTGGTGGAGCGCATGTCAGCCCTTGTCGGCGATCCGGATCTTGCGCGTCGTCTGGGCGAAGCGGGAAGGACCGAGGTACCTGGCCGATACACGATCGAGGCCATGACGGATGCCTTTCTGGCCACCTATCAACGCGTGATCGCACCGTGAAGCACCATGGCGCCGCGCATCACCATCATCACACCGAGCTTCCAACAGCGGGAGTACTTGGAGGAATGCCTGCTTTCTGTCATTGAACAGGACTATGCCCATGTGGAGCACATCGTTGTCGATGGCGGAAGCACTGACGGATCCAAGGAACTGCTGGAGCGATACTCCGACAAGTTGACCTGGTGGTGCAGTGAACCTGACCACGGGCAAAGCGATGCCATCAACAAGGGGCTTGCGCGGTGTACCGGAGATGTGGTCGCTTGGCTCAATAGCGACGATATGCTCTTGCCGGGCGCGCTTCAAGCCGTGGCCCGTGTGTTCGAGCATGCGCCGGGCACGATCATCCTGGAAGGTGTACGCTTGACACTGAACACCGATGGTACACGCGAGCGGATGCCACGGAACGACCCCGCTGATACAGACGCCTTGTTCATCGCTCCGCACGTGAATCAGCAGGCCACCTTCTTCAACACGGCTGCAGTGAAGGCGGTGGGTGGTGTGGATGCAGCCTTGCACTTCACCATGGACCTCGACCTTTGGTGGCGTGCATTGTTCGCCTACGGCACCAAAGGGTACACCAGTATCCCCGAGGATCTCGCGTTGTTCAGGCTGCAGCCGGCGAGCAAGACCATGCAAGGTTCGGTGGGTTTCGTGCGGGAGACCGCCGCGTTACTGGGTGCCATGGCCACCAGCTGTGGACACGCTGCTTTAGCGGAGCTACTTCGGACAGGGTATGGCGATGCCCCGCGCGTCCGGCCGTCAAATGCCCGGGAAGATCAGGCGCCCACTATTGAACGGATGATCCTCCGGTTCTTGGTGAAGTGGAACAGCTCCATCGCGACCGCGGATCAGTTCAAGATGCTGAAGCGCGTGAACGAACTGTATGGGGCGGATATCCGTCTGACGGATAAGGTCCTTGTGGAACGTTGGGAGCACCAGCGCAAAGGCTTGGTCGCACCGGATTGGAACACCTACCGGGTTGGTCGTAAACTCGGACTATGGCCGGCATGAAAGTCTCTGTGGTGATACCGGTCTACAACAAGGCGCCTTACCTGAAGGAGTGCCTGGACAGTGTGTTCGCCCAGACTTTCCAGGATTTCGAGGTCATCGCGGTGGATGATGCCAGCACCGACGGAAGCCTGGCTTTGTTGCGTGGCGTACAGGATCCACGGTTGCGCATCATCGCGTTGGAGACGAACGTGGGCCCAGGTGGCGCTGCACAGCGGGGAATGGACGCTGCCTTGGGTGAGTACATCATCCGGGTGGATGCGGACGACATCATGTTCCCGGATCGCTTCGCCGCGCAAGTGGCAGTTCTGGATGGCGATGCAACGATCGGTGCCACCAGCGGACACATCCAGTTAATGTCCGAGCCCGATACTTGGCACCGCGTGGAACTCTCCAATGAAGCCAGTAAGGCACGCATGCTCTTCGGTGTGCCCTTGAACCAACCCGCTGCGGCATACCGCACGGCTGTGCTGCGTAAGCATGACGTTCGCTTCGATGATGCCTGGCCGCGCTACGGCGAGGATTGGATGCATCAGCTGGAACTGGCCCGACATACCCGTTTCCTCAACCTGGACCGTCCGCTCATCCACTACCGCAAGGGATCGATGAACATCGCCCATGGACGTGATCGGGCCTCCGATCTGCGATACCTATACCGGTACGTCTTCGACCGCCTGGGTTGGCCATTGAGCGATGCGGAGCGCGAGCTGCAATTGGCCACGGTGAAGTGTTTCCCCAAGCCGTTCAGGCCTGCGGATGTGGTGGCTTTCCGGCAATGGCTTGCGCGGCTGGCTGAGGTCAATCGGGCGCGCGGCACCTTCGATCAGGCCGCGTTGGAAGCGCAGTTGAGCCATCATTGGGCCGCTCTTTTCTATCACCTGCCTGCTTTCGGCTGGGCCAGTGCATTGCGCCATATGCGGTGCGATGGGCGCTGGACTTGGAAGAAATGGCGTTTCTTGTTGTCGGCCACACTCTCCCGTGGCCAGCGAAGTGTGCGATGAAGAAGGAGCTTTGGCTGTTCACCACGCGTTTTCCGCACGGCTTCCGCGAAGCGTTCCTGGAGAACGAACTGCCGGTGTTGTGCGAGCGCTTCGAACGGGTCCTGATCTTCCCTGAGCATGCCGAAGGGGCGCTCCGCCCGATGCCGTCGAACGCCGAAGTGCGGCAGCCAGTGAAGGATCCTTTCAAGAGCGCTGGTCCGATCTTGTTGTTGCGGTATGCGAACGTGGTCCGTCTGCTCATCGCATCGCTTTGTAAGGATGCACCATCGTTCAGTGCGCTTCGGCAGCAATGGTCGTATTTGCGGGCGCGCATGGCCCAGATCATTCGCCGCGCCGATGTTCTACAGGACACGCTCATGCCGGACTATGATCCAGCACGGGTAGTCGTGTACTCTTACTGGACACACGACTGGGCCACGGTGTTGGGCGTCGTACGTCAACGCATGCCGAACCTGCGTTTCTTCAGCAGGGCGCATGGCTTCGATATCTATGAAGAGCAGAACACCAACGGATGGATCCCTTTCAGGAGCTTCCAATTGAAGCACGTGGAGCGGGTCTATTGCGCCTCCCGCACAGGGATGGAGCACCTGCATCGCATGCATTCGGCACGCACCGAACAGTTCACGCTGGCTCGCCTGGGTACATCGGATCATGGCCTCGCACCGCACGACCCGACGGGTCCCTTGCGCATCGCCAGCTGCTCGTTCATCATTCCTCGGAAACGGTTGCTGTTGTTGGTGGAGGCACTTGCACTAGTGCGCACTCCGGTGCGATGGGATCACTTCGGAGGCGGTGAGCAGGAGGAGGAAGTGAGGCTCGCAGCTGCGCGATTACCGGAGCACATTTCCGTGACCTTCCATGGCATGATGCAGAACAATGCCATCATGGAGTGGTACCAGCGCACACCGGTGGATGTCTTCGTTCATCTGGCACGCCTCGAAGGTGGAGTTGCGGTGGCGATCCAAGAAGCAACAAGCTTTGGGATACCGGTGATCGCAGCGGATTCAGGTGGAGTGCGCGAGTTGGTGAACGACCGAACGGGCATCTTGCTCGCCCAGGATCCGGCACCAGAGCAAGTGGCTGCGCTACTGGATGACTTCAGGCAAAGCCCGATGGCCAGTGCCGATTTCCGCGCTGGTGTGCGGATGGTATGGTCCGAAGGATTCGAGGCCCGCTCTACCTTCCACGCGTTCGTTGATCGCATACTCGAGGTACACGGTAGTGGTACGTAGAAACGGACATCATCGGCCGCTCGGCTTGCCTGGCTGGGCCATAGGGGCGTACTTTGAACCTTCGTCACCATGCGCGTAGCCGTCGTCATACCTTGTTACAACGTGGAGCACCACGTCGAGGTGGCCGTACGATCCGTGATGGAGCAGACCTACGAGGACCTGGATATCTTTGCCATAGACGATGGTTCCTCCGACGGGACCAAGGCTCGGCTACACGAGCTAGAGCGTCGCTATCCTGGTCGGTTCCGGTGGACGAGTGGACCACGACGTGGTGCTTGCGCCGCTAGGAATCAAGGGCTGGCCAAGACCACAGGCGACTATGTCCAATTCCTTGATGCGGACGATGCCGTGCTCACGGATAAACTGCACCGGCAGATCGATCTGGCCCACGCACAGGGCTTACCGGATATCGTGGTGTCGGATTTCTTGAACGTCTATGAGGACGGTCGGGAGGAGAAGATCACGGGCTCGGGTGGAAGCGCGTGGATGGCCTTGGTGCGCACACAGCTCGGCACCACCAGCGCCAATCTGTTCAAGCGCTCGGCCCTGGCAGCAGTCCAGGGTTGGAAGGAGGATCAGGTGAGCAGCCAGGACTACGAGCTCATGTTCCGGATGTTGAAGAATGGTGCGACCATCAGTTGGGATCCTCATGTGAGCAGCCTTGTGCTCAAGCGCAGTCATGGCTCCATTAGCCGCACCGGGCAACGGGATAACTGGATCCGCTTCATCGAACTACGCCGTGCCATCCGCGAGCACCTTCGGACCTTGGATCCGATCACCTACCAGGCCGAGATCGCGGCAGCCGACCAAGTCTTGTTCATGGCTATCCGGGTGCTGGCCAAGCACGATCCTACAGCAGCCCGAGCGGAGTTCAAGAAGACCCTCTCAATGAACTTCGTTCCCGATGCCACATCGGCCACCACGCCGCTCTACAGCGCGTGTTATCGCCTGATCGGTTTCACGGCCACGGACTTCCTCGCGCGATCGTTCAGTTGGCTGAAGGAGAAGGAATGAACGCCGCAATGGTGTGCGTGCCTCCTCATTCCAGCTAGGCTCCGCATCTTCGCGTACAAATCGCTGGGATGAGGAAGTTGCTGGTGGTCGTAGGCACGCGGCCCAATTTCATCAAGGTCACGCGCATGAAGGCCGTGGCTGCACAACGGGGTGACTGGGAGGTGAAGCTCGTGCATACCGGTCAGCACTTCGACGACCGCATGAGCACCGTTTTCTTCGAGCAGTTCGGTTTGGTACCCGATCACTGGCTCGGCATTCAGCCAGGCACACCCAACGCCCAGATGGCCCACATCATGTTGGGCCTGGAACAGGTCGTGCAACAGGAGAAGCCCGACGCCATGATGGTCGTGGGTGATGTGAATAGCACCTTGGCCGCAGCGCTCACCGCCAACAAATGCGGCATCCACCTGGTCCACTTGGAAAGCGGCTTGCGCAGCCGTGACCGCGGTATGCCCGAAGAGATCAACCGGATCCTTACCGACCGCATAACCGAGACTTTTCTGGTGACGGAGCCCAGCGGTTCGGAGAACTTGCTCGCCGAAGGTGTCGCACCTGAGCGCATCCACTTCACCGGCAACACCATGATCGATACGTTGGTGTCCTTCGAAGACCGCATTCAAGCGTCGGATGTGCTGGAGAGGTTGGAGCTTGCTTCCGGTGGTCAGGTGCTTATGACGATCCATCGTCCAGCCACGGTGGACGACAAGGATCGCCTCGCTGATCTGGTACACTTGATCGAACAGGTGGCCAAGGACCATCCCGTGGTCTTCCCTGTGCATCCGCGCACCTTGGGCAACTTGAAACGCTTCGGTTTGCATGACAGGCTCATGGCCGTGCGAGGGCTGCATGTGGGCGAGCCGATGGACTATTTCGCGTTCCAGAAATTGATCGCCACCTGCGCGTTCGTGATCACCGATAGTGGTGGCATCCAGGAAGAGACCACCTACCGCCGCATCCCCTGCCTCACCGTAAGGCCCAACACCGAGCGCCCGGTCACGGTAACGGAAGGCACCAACGAACTGATGACGTTCGATGTGGAGGCCATGCGGACCATGATCGACCGGATCCACTCTGGCACTTTCAAGAAGGGGCGCATACCGGAGAAGTGGGATGGCCATGCCACCGAACGTGTTTTCGACGCTTTGTAATCCATCCGGTGATCCTCTACCTCACCTACAACGACCAGCCTTCCGGGGTCTACTGGAGCCAGGTGACCGATGTGGTCCACCACCTCAATGGACTTGGTGGTCCACGCGTGCGGTTGGTCGCTTTCGTAAGCGGTCGCGGTTACCGGCAGGCGCGTCGGGCCATCCAGGAACGTATGCCGACCGCCTGGGTGTTGCCCATGGTGCCCAAGATGCGGTTCTGGAAGTGGAACGCGTTGATGCTCGCGCTGCTCTGTCTGGTATTCCGCCCCTCCGGGATCATGGCGAGAGGTGTATTCGCCACGTGGATGGCGCAACGCATGCGCGGGTTGAAACTCACCCGAAAGGTCTGCTTCGATGGACGAGGTGCGTATGCAGCGGAATGGGAGGAGTACCGCCTGATCGATGATGATGCCCTGATTGCGCAACTCAGGCCGTTGGAGAAGGCTGCCGTGCATGCCTCCGACTTCCGGCTCGCCGTAAGCCATGCACTCATTGAACATTGGAACGAGCGCTACCAGTGGTCCGGTGACGCGTTCGTGGTGATACCCTGTGCACTTGGCACCGATCATGCCATCGTTGAACGACCCTTGGGCGCTGCACGGCCTTATGCGGAAGATGATGTGGTCGTCGTATACAGCGGTAGCACGGCTGGCTGGCAATCATTCGAACTGTTGCAGCGCATCCTGGTCCCATTGCTAGAACAGCAACCCCGGGTGAAGGTGCTCTTCCTCTCCAAGGAGGATGCGAACAACAAAGCCTTGCAAACAAGATTCCCTGGACGTGTGGACGTTCGTTGGGCGAAACCCAATGAGGTCGCAGGCATCCTTGCGGCCTGTGATCATGGCCTGCTCGTGCGAGAGGACACGGTCACCAATCAGGTCGCTTCCCCCACCAAGTTCGCTGAGTACCTCGCAGCAGGTATGCCGGTGATCATTTCTGAGCGGATCGGGGATTTTTCCGGCATGGTGAGGCACCATCAACTCGGTATCGTCATCGACCCGGACCAAGTGATCCCACGACTAGAACGCACCGACCTGGCTAAAGCCGCACGATCACAGCGCTTCGCCAAGGATCATCTCACGAAAGTCAGCTTCGATGCAGCCTACAAGCGGTTGTTGAAGGCCTTGGGGTGAGCTCCGGTTCCGGCCATCCCCGTACTTTCGCGACTCACCATGGCGAACGGCGAACGGGTTTTGATCACAGGCGGTGCGGGCTTCATCGGCTCCGCGCTCAGCAGCCACCTGCAACAGGAGGGCTACGAAGTACATGTTCTGGACGATCTATCCTTCGGGCTCAGGCAGCTGGCCGGCGTCCCCGATGATCGGTTCCATCGCGTGGATATCCGTGATCGGAACGCTGTGATCAGCACGTTGGCCACCGTTAGGCCAACACGGGTCCTTCACCTCGCCGCTGTACATTTCATCCCCTACTGCAATCAACATCCGGTGGAGGCATCGGAGATCAATGTCGTAGGCACGATCAATGTGCTCGATGCTTGCGAACGCAGTGGCACGGTGAAGCAAGTCTTCGCCGCAAGCACGGCCGCCGTTTACCCCATCGCCAACGGGGCCATGCGCGAGGATCACGAGACCGGTCCCATGGACATCTATGGCATCACGAAATTGGCCACCGAGAAGCTCGTGAGCGAGTTCCACCTGCGCACCGGCATCAATACCATCATCGGGCGGTTCTTCAACGCGTTCGGTCCGAACGAGACCAACCCCCACCTGATCCCCGAGATCCAAAAGCAAGTGCTTGCTGGAGCGCGGACGCTGCGCCTCGGCAACCTGGATCCCAAGCGCGATTTCATCCATACGGAGGATATGAGCCGGGCCATGGCAGCCTTGTTGCGGACAAGCACGACCGGCCACGATGTGTTCAATATCGGCCGGGGCATCGAATACAGCGTTCGGGAGATCGTAGAGGCGTTCGCCCGCCAGTTGGGCGAGCCGCTCACCATTGAGCTGGATGAGACGCGCGTGCGGAAAGTGGAGCGCATGCACCTCTTGGCCGATGTGGATAAGTTGAAGCGTGTGACCGGCTGGGAGCCGCGCTGGGGTATCGATGAAGGCGTGGCCACCTTGCTCAAGGAGCGGATACTCGACCGCGCTTGATCGCACTGGCTTGTACCATGATGAGCCAAGGCCTTCGTCCATGATGCACGTGGTGATCTGCACCGACGGTGTATTCCCCCAGGCCATGGGCGGCATGCAGCGGCATTCGCGTCTGCTCGCCGAACACTTAGCGGCCACCGGGAGGATCAGGTTAACGGTGATCCATCCGCACGGACCGGGCATCTTCGACCCGGCCTTGGGCGTTGAGGAGGTGGCGATCACTCACATCGATACAGGTCGGTTCTACTTGCGTGAGCTGTGGCGATACAGTGCGCGCGTGGCGAAAGCCCTCGATGCGCTGCGTCCGGATGTGATCCTCTCCCAGGGTTTCTGCGTGTGGCAGGGCATGTCCAGGTTCTCGGACCGGCTCATCCTGCATCCGCATGGGCTGGAGATGTTCCAGGGGCTTACCGCCAAAGAGCGACTGCTTGGAACACCTTTCCGGATGGCCGTTCGCTACATGGCACGCCGGAGCCATAGGGTCATCTCACTGGGTGGGCTGTTGACAGGCCTTCTTCAAGAAGCGGTGAAGGGATCGAGCGCGCGTGTGAAGGTCATTCCCAATGCGGTGGACGTGCCGCCACGCGGAACCTATTCTGCATCGGCCGAAGGACCGCTTCGTCTGCTTTTCGTTGGTCGTTTCGCGTTCAATAAAGGTCTTGATCTGCTCATCCAGGTAGCGCGAAGGTTGGTGGTCGAAGGGCGCACGGACGATATCCGATTCGAGTTGGCGGGGGATGGACCCTTGCTCGCCACGATCAAGGCGGAAGGTGTTCCTGCGAACGTGGCACTTTTAGGCCGTGTCGATGATGACCGGCTTTTCGAACTCTACGGTGAATGTGATGCGTTCGTTCTTCCGACGCGCTTCGAGGGCATGCCCACCGTGGTGCTGGAGGCCATGGCCCGTTCGCGGCCCATCATCGTGTCCGATGTAGGCGCCACTGCCGAGCTAGTGGATGCGACCAACGGCTATCTGTTGCCAAGCGGCGATGCGGATGCGCTCCACGAAGCGGTCACTGGCTTCCAGCGTGCAACCGCCGAGGAACGTGAAGCGATGGCCATAGCTTCCTACGAGCGGTGCGCGGCAGGGTTCGCATGGCCGGCTGTCACGCGCATCTTCCTGGACTTGTTCGAAGAGGTCGCACGCAGGAGCACGGCCCGCGGCTAGCGCGTGAAGCAACACCGGTACCCGATCGGTGCACTACCGGTCGAGAGCCAATTGCCAGCGGTCTGACATCCGTTCAAACCCACGATGCGTGCGCTGTTGTCCTCGTTGGACGTGTTGTTGGTCCATTCCCAGCTGTTGGTCATGCCCACCAACTGAAGCTCCAAGGTCCTATCGCAGGCCGCAACGAATTCCGCCCAGGTGCAAAGGCGTAATCCCGCCGAAGCACAACCTAGGCCGGCTTGGAAATAGTCGCCACTGCCGTGTTCCGTGGGCTCGATACAGAACTGTTCGTTCACGGTAACGGTGCCATCCGGGCAGCTGCGTCGTATGTCGTTGTTGCCGTTCAGTACATGGAAGGAGCCATTGGCGAGCACGAGGGAGAGCATGCTGCCTTCCACCAAGGCTTCTCCTGATAGTGGAAGACCTTCATGCAGCACGGGGTAGGGTGCGCTACCGTTGAACTGGATGGTGATGGGCGCGGCACTGACCGCGGGGACCCGGACCACCACATGCGCACCTGTACTTGGTTCGGATCCGAAGGCTGGAAGATCCACCGACCACGAGTTGCCCGAAAGAGGCAACGCAGTATTCACCACACCGCCTTGAGCCACCGAAGCGCTCAGGGCATCGCTGGCATCAGTGGAGGCATCAAGCCGCTCAACGCGCCGGTCTCCCGGGTCTACCCCGGTGAGTTCGATCGCATGGTCGATGTTGACCTGGGCGACCAGCGCACCGGGAAACACCAGGATAGCAAGGAGGTGTTGTGCCGCTCTCATCGGGTGTGGAAACAACAGCGGGTATCTCCGATCATGACAGGCACAACATTGGCGGATCGTTGACTCTGGCACGTGAACCGACCGGCTTGGTTGGCTGAGTGGGTGTGGTTTGACGTATCGTCGATCCACTCCCATTCATTGAAAAGGCCACTGAGCGCGCCTTGCTGCAATGCACAACCCACCGCATACTCATCCCAGGTGCACAGCTTCCCACCACGCGCGGCACAATGGTCAATGGCCTGATAGAACCTCAGGCCTGGAACGGCGGTGACATCCATGCACACCGGATCCACCGTGCGGACGGTACCAGGAGGGCATTCGCGGGTGCTCGGGTCCAAGAGGTGCCAAGCGCCAGTGAAGTACAAGACCTCATAGGCGGACGATACCCGGAGCGCACCTTTCGGCAGCGGCGTCCCATCAGCGTTCACGAGTTCCGCAGCGCCTAGCTCATCAACGGAAAGGGAGAGGGCGCCTTCATTCGCTATTGGCGATACGAACCGGAGCAGGAGCCCATCGCTGATGGTTTGTACCGGTGGCGTGGTGTGCAGGACCAGATCGTTCCCCGTAACGCTGGCCTCAGCCCAGTGGACGATACCTGATGCCAGCACCGCTACTGGAATGGCGGAGGTCTCATCCACGGGAGTGCCCAAGCCTTCGAGCCGCCGTGCACCATCCGGACCTGTGAACCGGATCCCACGATCCAACTCCACCTGGGCCTGAACAGCCGAGGCGAATGCCACTACGAGATAGAGTACGGTGTACCTCATCGATTGCTGCAACACCTGTAACGATAGGGTGTGGTGGGTACCACTTGCCCACCGAATTCACAGCCAGAACCAAGGCCACCTTCGCCACCATCGATACCGAACCCGACGAGTTTCGCTCCCGTGTTGTTGTTGGCAGCATGGTCCACCCATTCGGCCTCCGTCACGGTCGCGAAGAAGCCCGGGATGCTCCGACAGGCATGGCTCCATTCGCTGATCGTACATAACCGAGCACCTTGATCGGCACAGGTCGTGATGGCGTCGAAGAAGGTCGCTGAAGGAAGCGGCTGATCGGCGATACAATATCGTTGGCTGGCTGCGGTTTGACCGACCTTGCAAGGAAGTGCGGTGGCACTGAGGAATTGGAATCGGGATCCGTCGTACACCAATCGTGCGGGTACTCCGGGCTGAAGGTCGCCCGAGGTGATCGCCATTCCACCGGTCCGCACGATAGGGACCGGACCGAGGCCGTTCAAGTCCAGGGTGGCCTCATCCAGGTTCGCGACGGCTGGTATGACCGTGACGATCATGCCAACGGTATAGCTGACCGGAGCCGGTGTCAGGTCGCCGCTGAGTTGCAAGGATCCCGATAGGGATACGGTACTGGTCGAACCGGTGCGGGCAGCCCCCAAGCTAACGGCGTCTCCACCATCGATCGGTGTCGAGAGGCCGGTGACCTGTCGCTCTTGCGGCTCGCTACCTCCAAGCACCACAGGCACATCCACGTTCAGTTGCGCGGTGGCAGGGATCGCACCGGCCAGCACGACAGCATGCAGGACCAGTGGCAGTGGAATGAGCTTGGTGAAAAGGGCCTTTCTGGTATACATGCAACGCGCGTGGATGGACCTATCGGGAATAGCAACACCGGAAGTTCCTGTCCAAACTGCCCGTCGCTAATGCGTTACCAGCGCTCAGGCAGCTTCCTGCACCAACGATCCGAGCACAATTGTTCTCGTTGGAGGCATCATTCGTCCACTCCCAACTATTCGTCGGTTGCAAAAGACCCAATTCGGTTGCTCGCTGGCAGGCGATCAGGAACTCCCCCCATCCGCAGAGGCGCAACCCTAACGCGGTGCAGGTGTCTATCGCGGAGAAGAAGTCAGTTGCCAGATGTTTCTGTGGTTCAATGCAGTATTCGTCATTCACCTCGAGCGTACCTGCCGGGCATGGTCTGCGAGGGGATACGTGACCGTTCAAGAGATGGAACGCGTTTCCGTCCATCACCACGGAAAGCAGCTCTCCTGATTGGATGTCCTCTCCAAGGATCGGCGAATTCGGCCCGACAAGCAAAGGGTAGGGTCCGTTCCCATTCACGATGAGCTGCACGGCGCCTGTGGTTGCTGCAGGAACGGTAAGGACAAGGTGGGTGCCGGCCACTGGTGGGCCGGAAAGTGCTTCCAACGCAACGGTCCATTGTTCACCAGCCTCGGGCGCAGCGTTGCGGAAGGTGCCTTGCTGGGCCACGGTAGCTGTCAGTACGATAGCTGCTGCACTTGATACGGGTAATCCGGTCACCTGTCGGTTCGCATCGATCGGGGAACTCAACACCAGTGGTCTGTCCAACTCGACTTGAGCCGAGAGTTGAACCGAACAGGCGCACGCGAGAAGGAGGATCGTCGACCGATGCATTTAACGGGGTTTGAAACAGCACCGAGAGTTACCCAAGGTCACGTTGTTCGGGTTGGCCCATCGCTGCGCAGTGCAGTTCTGGAATCCTACCTGTACAGCGGAGTTCGCGTGGTTTGAAGAATCGTCTATCCACTCCCACGCATTGAACAGTCCCGTCATCTGATCGGCGTACTGGGTGCAGGCGATATAGAACTCATCCCAACTGCACAAACGCCCACCGAGGTTGGTACAGCGATCGGCCGCGGGGAACCAGAGCGTGTTGCCTTGGTCGGCGCGTTCAATGCACGTTCGATCGCCTAAGGCTACCGTGCCAGGAGGGCATCCGACCTCGGTTCTGTTGGTGATCATCCAAGCATCACCGGCGAGCACCACCTCCACCAGAGCACCTTGAATGATCTGCCCGTTCGCGGGGGGAAGACCATCAGGCCGACGCAGTGGCAAGGCTTGCGAACCAGCGCAGAGCAACGTACTTGGCCCACGGAGGTCGGCCGGCGCGATGAAACGCAACAACGTTCCGTTCCCCGGTTCCGGTAGTGGTGCCATAGGAGTCAAGGTCAACTCCGTTCCGTTGATCACGGCTTCGGCCCAAGTGTTGGTCCCGATCAATGATGCTTCCACCGTGATGGCCGCATGTTGCGAAGTGGGGGTGCCCAGGCCATCGATGGCCCGCTGTCCATCCGGTCCTGTGAACGTCACGGGCCCGGTCACCTCAAGCTGCGCATAGGCAGCTTGCAACAATAGGAAAGCGCAAACAGCGGTGATGTACCTCATCGGTCGAAACAGCAGCGGAAGTTGTGGACGGATTGCGGCGCCCTGGTGAAGCCGTACTCACAAGCGATACCTACTTGGACATCCGGCCCATTGTATCCAGCTCCCATCACCTTCACGTCATTATCATTGTTATGGGCATCTTCCACCCATTCATATCCACTCACCGAGCTGATGAACGTTGGGATACGTCGGCACACGCTGGCCCATTCTCCAAATGAGCAAAGGCGCCCGCCACGTGCCTCGCAAGTGTTCACCGCGTTGTAGAACGAGGCCGCTTGATGCACACTGTCATCGATGCAGAAAAGCGCACTTCCTGGGAATGCGCCTACCGGGCACGGACGCGCGTTCCAATTGATCATCTGGAACCGAACACCGTCGAACAACAAGCGGTTCGGAACGCCCAAGGCAAGGTCAGCACTATCCAATGGAATGCCGCCCCATTTCACGATGGGATATGGTCCGTTCCCGTTCAACGACAGGCTGGCCCCGGCATCATTGGTCTCCTGGGGAATGATGGTCACCAACATACCCGGCACCAAGAGAGCAGGAGCTGGCTCAAGGTTTCCGGTCAGCTCGAGGGTGCCGATGGTGGTGGTCGTTGTGAGGAGCCCACGCCGATCCACATCCGCGCTGGCGGCCGCGTCACCTTGCAAGGGAGTGGCCAACCCGCTCACTTGGCGGTCCGCATCCGCGCTTCCCGTAAGTTCCAAACGCACGGGAAGTTCCAATTGAGCGTTTAGAACGAAAGGGAAAACCACAACAAGAAGTAGCGCTGCCGACCTCATTCCTTGCGCAGTTTGATCGTTGTGTTCCTGTTCACCCGCAAGAAATAGGCGCCACTGGCCAGCCCGGTCAGGTCCATGGTCACGAGGGAAGAAGGCGCAAGACCCTGTTGGTTGACTACCCGCCCCGCACCATCGATCACCTCAAGGGAGGTGAGCTTGATTCCATTCAACGCGTGTACGTTCAATGGTCCGTTCGTCAAGGTCGGCCAGACATGGAGATCCTCAGTGGCGAAAAGAGAAGGCGAGGCAGTTGGTGCATTGGCATCGAACGCTGTCACGTATGCCCAAGGGGCCACCAATGTCGCGCTCACCGTATTCGCAGAAGTGTTGTTCGAACTGGTCAAAGGCGACCAAGGACCGATCTCGTCAACGGCACGGAAAAGCCCAAGGTTCGAACTGGACAGTCCATTGAGTTCCACCGGATCATACCGCAGGTCGAGATCCACCGTTCCCTCGGTCACGTTCGGTGCGTCAAGTACGAACCATCGGGCGATGCTCGGGTCGCCTTCAGGAAAGGTGCGTGGAGTATGGCCCCGTGTAATGGTGATCGGACCGGGAGCGGACGGAGAGCTGAGGGCCAACCCTAAACCACCGGGTTCTGAACCGTCGAGGCTACCGTCGATCGGGATCCGGGCTACTTCGGTCCCGTTTCCTCGGATCGGAGCGCCCACAGCTTCCTCCAATGTGGCGTTTTCACCTAGGTCGATCAGCCCATCGTTGGTCACAGTCGCACCGGGTTGCAAAACAAGGGTCAACGGGCCGTTCAAGCGCAGGGTCGTACCAGGAGCAATGCTCAACGAACCACCGACCAGTTCCACGGATTGGGCTTGGCAAAGCCAAGAAGCGAGGGCGGCAGTAAGGGTGAGGGTAAAGCGCTTCATACAGGTTCAAAGATAGCGGAACAGGCCTCCCTCCTTAGGGGGGGTTGGCTAGCTTTGGCACCAAACAAGGATTCCATGGATGTGAAGGGTGCCATTGCTGACCACATGGGTCATTTCTCCGCGACCGATATTCCGAACGTCCTTTTCATGGTGATCATGGCGGTGGCTTTCGGTTATGCCACGGCGCGACTGGGTGCCCGCGTGGGTTCGAACCAGGGGCGGGCACTTTCGTTATGGGCCGCTTTAGCAGCGTTGGCTGCGGCTTTGGTGAGGTCTCAGCTCCCTTTGGCCACCTTGGTCTTGGCGGCAGCCGTTTTGGTGGGCAAACGCAACGGGGGGCTGAACGATAGCGACCTGTTGACCATGTTGCTGATCGGTATCGGTTGCGGTTCAGGGGCTGCTGTGATCGTTGGGATCCTGCTCGTCCTGTTCATCCCGATCATGCGCTGGGCCAGAAGCGGCCCGAACCAGGTGAACGCATGAAGAGTTCCGCCGAAAGCAGGACCGCCTTTGGGCTGCTTGCGGCGGTCATGGCATCTTTCCTACTGGTCGCCTGGGTGGGCAGACCACCCGCACCGCCGCAGGTCACTGGTAAGGTTCCCGCACTGGGTGTCCTCCCGGACCAAGCTTACCAGTTACAGGATGGGGTCGTTCGGGTCGATCCCGGCCAAGGCAAGCAGCTGCTGGTCGCGCATGGGGCAGATGGCCGGTTCACGCCTGTAGCACCTGATGCTGTCCTCCCACTTGACCCCGATCACGTCGCGGCCGCACGCCTTCTTGCCACTCCGATATCACTGAATTGGCGGCATCCGCTGAAAGGACTACCGGTAGCCGATGTGTACCGGGTGGCCATAGCCGGCGATGGTGTGCGCAGCGAAGAACGCCTGCAGACCTACTTGTTCCAGCGGCACACCGATCTACCCGTGGTCTCGCTCGTGATGTCGACCGGCGCCCTCATCGATCCGGATACCGGACTGCTCGTGGTGGGCAACGCCATCTTCGATGCGCCGCGGAAAATGGCTATCGCCGAAGCGCGCGACCCGAAGTGGTGGAAGTACCCCGGGAATTTCCACATGCGCGGTAAGGAATGGGAACGATCGGGCCGGATGCAGGTGATCACCCCGGATGGCAACACGTTCTTGGAGTCAGCCGTGCGTGTGCGTGTGAACGGGCAAATGACCCGCGGGTTCCCGCAACATGCATTGCGGTTGGGGTTCGAGGAACCTGTCTTGGCTGATGTGTTCAAAGAGGATGTGGGCAAGGGCTATGAGGCGTGGATACTCCGAACAGCTGGGAATGACCAGATCAAGGCGATGTTGCGTGACGTGTTCCAGCACGAGCTGTGCCATGGACTCCCATTCGAGACGAGCCGCCACCTGACCTGTGTGGCCTACATCAATGGTGCCTACTGGGGTGTTCATCACTTGCGTCCGCGGATGGATGAGCATGAGCTAGCACGCCGGTATGGGATCAAGCGCAAGCACATCACCATTCTTGAGGATGAAGCGCGCCTTTACCGAGGAGATACAGCGGAAGTGGTCCGGTTCGAGCGCTTGGCGGCACGTACCAAGTCATGGGACGGTATCTCCACCGCATGGGCCGATACCCTGAACGCCCGGATCGATGTGGACGGCTTCCTCACCTACATGGCCTCCCAGATGGTATTGGGCAACATGGACTGGCCCAACCAGAATGTGCGGTTCTGGCGCTACACAGGAAAGTCGCGTCAGGAGCGTCCACTTGATGGCCGGTGGTACTTCATCATGGGCGATTCGGATCTGGGCTACGGCGCACAAGCCTCTCCCACGGCTGATATGTTCGAGCGTGCGCGGATCATGGATGTGCCGGTCACTCGGTTGTTCTGGGGAATGATGCGGTCGCCACGGTTCAAAGCAAGGTTCGCGGAGATCGCACGCGGCTTGGTGGAAGGTCCTTTCGCTGCCGAACGGGCAGAACAGGTATTGAACACGATGGTGGCCCGCATCGAGCCTGAAATGGAACGGCATACGGCGCGGTGGCGTAAGCCTTCTGATAAGCAGACCTGGCTTGGCCACGTGGAGGTCATGCGCAACTTCGCACGGCAACGTGGGCAGGCAGTGCTCGAACAACTGAAGACTTTCCACGAACTTCCTTGAGATCAGGCCATGAGGGAGTTCTTCGCACGCAATTACCAACTACTACTGCTCGTGGTGCTGTACGTGGTGGTGGGGGTCTACGCCAGACCCTTCCTCTACATGCTGATGCCTTTGTCCGTTTTCTTCTTGAAGTCGCGGCACCTGTGGGCGGATATGATCTTCGGGATGCTCATGGTCCTTGTCCTTTCGGACATCACGCCATGGTTCTTCAAGATGCAGGTGTTCAAAGGAGCGAAGAACACCTACATCACAGCGCTGTCCATCATCTTCCTGCTGGAGCGGCATCGTTTTGTGCCGTTCTCCCAGGTGTTCAAGATCTTCTTGCCCTTCTTCGTGTACAGCGTGTTCCCACTGGTCTTCTCCAACAATCTCTTGGTCGGAGTGCAGAAGACGGTCTCCTACGCGTTGCTCTACCTCGTTGTTCCCAACTATGTGCTCTACAACTTCCGCCAGATAGGCTGGGAGTTCTTCCGCAATCTGGTCAAGTTCATGGCTGTCATCCTCCTTTCGGGGTATGTCGTCCTATGGGGTTTTGGCGAATTCTATGCGTACATGATCGGGCGTTTCCGGGGTCTGTTCGGCAATCCGAATGGCATGGCCTTGTTCTGCTTCATGCTCATCGTGCTCACCTACACGGCAAGCTCCATCAACCGCGAGCTTCTGAACTGGAAGGAAAAGGTGTTCGTGTATGGCACCGCTATCTACTTTCTCATCCTTTCCGGTTCGCGCTCTTCCTTCGTCTCGGTGCTCATCTTCCTCATCTTCGGTAGGTTCTTCTCAGCTAGTCCGGTGTTCGGCTTCGTCATGTTGCTCGGGGTGTTCGGCCTTTCCGAGCTTGTGCTCAGCAATATCGGTCCCATCGTGACGGCGCTGGGCCTCGATGATTATGTCCGCCTCCAGACCTTGGAGAACGGAAGTGGCCGCTATTTCGCCTGGGACTTCGCCTGGAAGCAGATCCAGGAGTACTTCGTGTTCGGTGGTGGTTTCGCGAACGACGAGCGTATCATGCGGAAGCACAGATTGTACCTGGAACGCATGGGGCACCAAGGCGGGGTGCACAACTCCTATTTGTCGTTCTGGTTCAACGTAGGCATCGTCGGCTTGCTGCTCTTCTTGCGAAGCTTCATCCTCGTTTTCGTGAAGGCGAGCAAGATGGTGCCCATGAGCCTCGGGATCATGTTCGCTGTCATGTTCTCGGTAACGTACGAGTCATGGTTGGTCAGTTCATTGAATCCCTTCACCATCCTCTTGCTCATCATCATCACCATGGTCACCGAAGAGGAGATCGTGAATTGGCAGGGTTCCACCACGGAGGAAGAAGATAGTGATGCGATGGTCCCTACCACCACCGAGCCAGTGCTCAACTAGCATCGAACTTGATGAAAAGACGAACCCTACTCATTGTCTCCGCGCTGGCCGCCCTACTGGTGGCTGGTGGCCTATTGGGCGATCGTGCTCTCAAGAGCAAAGGACATCCCGGTGTGAGGCGTTTCATCCATCAATGGTGGGTCAACTATCCGGCATCATTCGCGGTGGAACCCGAAGTGCTCGAACTGAAGGTTGACCAAGCGGATCTTGAGGCCATTGAAGGTGTGGTGGAGAAGGCGCGAGAACGCGGGGTGATCATGCGCGATGGCAACGACTATGTCTCCGGTGAGATGCTCGCCGAAGGGGCCACGTTCAAGGTGAAGCTGCGGATCAAGGGTAAGATGGCCGACCACGTGAAAGGCGACAAGTGGTCCTTCCGCGTGGTGGCCAAGAAGGACAAGGGCTTCAAGGGAATGCAGCGCTTTTCCCTTCAACACCCCGGTACACGCAACTACCTCTGCGATTGGTTCTACCACCGCTTATCACGCGGTGAGGGCATCATCGCGCTGCGCTACGGATTCGTCAAGCTGGTCTTCAACGGAGAGGATCTGGGTGTGTATGCCTACGAGGAGCACTTCGGACCGGAACTGCTGGCGCACAACGAGCGCATGAAGGGACCCATCTTCAGGTTCGATCCGGGCCTTTTCTGGGAACACCGGCTCAACATGATCGAGAAGGTACGCTACAACGAGGCTTTCGCAGCGTACCAAGCGGCTGCGCTAGATGCCTTCGGTACCGGGGACCTCGAGAAGGATAGTGTACAGCGGCGTTACTTCGAGGAGGCCGTCGGCCGCATGATGGCATTCCGGAATGGTGACCTCCGCGCTTCCGAAGTCTTCGATGCCGATCGTATAGCCCGCCGTCATGCCCTGCTCGACCTGGTCGGTGGCCACCACAGCATGGACTGGAGCGACGTGAAGTTCTACTACGACCCCGTGATCAAACGTGTGGAACCCATCGCTTATGAGAGTTTCAGTGCCTTCCCAATACGCAATCTGGCCGGTGCCGATCGCTACACCGGTGTGTTCAAGCCTTCCATGGACCTGCATGATGCGTACTTCAACGACCCCGACATCTTCGCAGCCTACGTGCAACACTTGGAAAGGGTCTCCGAACCAGCTTTCCTCGACAGTGTCTTCACTGCGTTGGCCCCAGCGTTGGATAGTGCCTCTGCGCTGATCTACCGCGAATTCCCCTACAAGGAACTTGATCGTTCGGTGTACCGCCGCAACCAGCTCATCATCCGGCGCATGCTGGATGTGCCGAAGGGATTCCATGCCTATGCCTCGGTGCAGCATGATAGTTTGACCCTCTCTATCGTTCCCATAGAAGCCCTTCCGATGGAATTGCTGGGTATTGAGGGCGTTGATGGCAAGCTACTGGCACCCGCGGAGCGAACCATCATACTATGCCGAATGCCTGGTCGCACCGGAATTCCGATCATGGTCCGCATAGCGTTGGACGACGCATGGCGCCGCACGCCACCGGAACGCATCATGGTCCGCTTCTCCGTGCTCGGTGCGCGTAACACGAAGACCGTGGAGGCATTCCCCTACGCGCTCACAGATGGGATCGATCTGCCTGCCTTCAATGCGCCAGCCACATTCCAGTTGTCGGATGAGCCTGCCTTCCAGGTGGACGAGGCTTCTCATACCATACGGATCAAACCCGGTGTCCATACCCTCTCGCACGATGTGTTCATTCCTGAAGGATATACTGTGCAAGGCACGGCTCCACTGCATCTGGATCTTCAACAGGGCGCACGTATCGTGTCTCGTTCACCAATGGTCTTGAAAGGCTTGGACGATGCGCCCATCATGATCGGATCGTCGGATGAAAGTGGTGCGGGTCTCGTTCTACTAAGCACGCGTGCAAGCAGTCGCTTCGACCACGTCCGCTTTCAAGGTTTCGGTCCCGAGCAGAACGGTACCCCGTCCATCATCTTTCAAGAAACCACGATCGACCTGGTGGATTGTCACTTCCACGAGGTGCCTTCGCGAAGGATCATCACAGGTGTTCGGTCCAGCATCGCCTTGGGGCGTTGCGCGTTCATCGGAGGTTCCGACCAGTTCACGAGCGCGTACTGCAACACTCGGATCACAGGGAGTGCGCTGACCGCCGCCGCAGATGATGCGGTCGTGGTGAAAGGTGGTCAGCTCGCTCTGAGCGACGTCCGCATCGATGCGAGTGGAAGTGGCATTGTCCTGGATGAGTTCGCGCGCGTCACGGTGGATGGAGCGGCAATCGATGCCACGAAGGATGCCTTGCGCATATCGGAAGGAGCGTCCATCTCCATGCATGGGGGAAGCATCAGCTCTAGGAAAGGCGCGGCCTTCAAGGTGGATGATGTGGATGGTCGTCACGGTCCATCCAAAGTGGAGTTGAAGGCGGTACACCTGGAAGGTGCCGAACCGGTGCAGGAAGGGAAGGGGAATGATGTGAGCGTGAGTCCCGGAAGTGGAACAGTTGACCATTCGGAATGATGCGATACGCAGTTGTCCTTTTCGCCATGGTCGGTGCGTTGTTCGCGTCGGGTCAGCGTTCGCCATATAACGGGAGGTCCGTGTTCCCCCCGGATAGCACTGGGCACTACCGCTTGCTCATCGGCGGCCACTTCCATGGAGCCAGCACTAGCACCTCGGGTTACCCAGCAGGCACGGTCCTGGCCAGCATCGACGCCATCAACGCCTCGGGAGCGAACGTCCTATTGAGTACGGGCGACCTGTTCCTACAGCCTGATCGCGACAGTGCACGGTACGTGTCTTCATTCTTCTCCAAGCTCCAGGTGCCCCTTTTCAATGCGCCGGGCAATCACGATCTGGAGGGTAGGTCCTTCCGATCGCCCATGCCACAGCGGATCGATATGGGTGACGATCGGATACTATTGTTCGACACCGAACGGAACGATAGCAATATCAAGGGCGATCAATTGCAGGCCCTGAACGAGGTGGTCCAAGAGGCTTTGGCAGGTTCGGTGCGAAGGATCTTTATCGTGACCCACCGCCCCGTGTGGGCCGAAGAAGAGGAGCGCTATAGCAGCTTGTTCTCTGGTAATACACGGTCGCTCACCGGCAATAACTATATGAAGGAGGTGCTGCCGCTCCTTCGCCAAGCCGCAGCGCGTACAGAGGTCTTTTGGATCAGCGGCAGCATGGCCGGTCGTGCGCCCGCCAGCTTGTTCTTCCAGCCCCATGAACACAATATCACGTATATCCAATGTGCGGTGCGAGACCGCTTACGTGATGCGCTCCTACAGGCTGATATCACATCATCCGGCATTCAATGGTCATTGCTTTCCCTCACGGGTGAAGAAGTGAAGCCCGTTGAGCTCTATGATGCGGAATGGTGGCGGGACCAGCAGGGAAAGCCTGAGACGTTCCATTGGCGCAGGATCCCGTACCTCGTCAAGAAGAATGTCACCAGTCCACCTTTTTGGTACGGAGCTGGGTCCGTGATGATCATCATGCTGCTCGGGGGCCTCGTTCTTCGCGTGTACCGAAAGCGGCCTTAGCCTGATCGTAGCCGTCGTGGATCGTGTGTTCGCACGGTTGGAGCAGGTGTTCCGAAAACCGACCGCGCCAACCTTGGCACGTCGGTGCATCTTCAGTTCGCATGGACCCACGCCGTGAGGAACTGCGAGTGCTCAGGTCTTGATCTACATCCAACCACTAGATTTACCCCCATAGGAGCTGGACAATGGCAAGGATACTCGTGACAGGAGGGGCAGGTTTCATCGCCAGTGATCTGGCCCTGAAACTTGCCGAGGACCCATCCAATGTGGTCGTTGTTGTGGACAGTCTGCTCACTGGTGAGGTGAGCAAAGTGAAGGTCCCGGAAAGATCGAACCTCCATTTCATCAAGTGCGATGTCAATCGATTCGAAGACATAAGCGGTGTATTCTATGCGTACCGCTTCGATCATGTCTTCCACTATGCCGCAATGGTTGGAGTGAAGCGGACAACGGATAATCCGGTATTGGTCCTGCGGGATATCGACGGTATCCGCAACGTGCTCGATCTATCGAAGAACACCGGTGTGCAACGAGTCCTTTTCTCTAGCAGCAGTGAGGTGTACGGCGAGCCCGTGGAGATCCCGCAGAACGAGCGCACGACTCCGCTTAATTCGAAACTCCCTTACGCGATCGTCAAGAATATCGGTGAAGCATTCCTCCGCTCGTATCACAAGGAGTATGGCTTGGAGTACACCATATTCCGTTTCTTCAATACCTATGGCCCCAAACAGAGCCGCGATTTCGTGGTGGCTAAATTCCTGCGTGCTGCCTTGGCCAATGAGGACATCACCCTGTTCGGCGACGGTCTCCAGACACGCACCTTCTGCTACATCGACGACAATATCGACGCCTGCCTAACCGCTTTCCATAAAGGACAGGTGATGAATGATGTGGTGAACATCGGGTCCGATGACGAGATCACCATCAAGGCCCTCGCCGAACTCATCATCGAACTCACCGGAAGCCGCTCGCGCATCGTTCACCTTCCTCCATTGGAGGAGGGTGATATGACCCGGCGTATGCCCGACGTGACACGGATGAACCAGCTGCTCGGACGTCCCGCCCTTCCTTTGCGCGAAGGCTTGCAGCGGATCATCGATCAGCTGAGGGCCAAGGCTTAGCCGGATAGGACCGACCCACGCCTCCAGCTTGCTTCCGGAGGCTTCTCATCGACCACTGCTTCTGTTCAGGCTGATGTAGAGGCATACGCTGCACGCTGTGATCCGGCCAACCTTTCTCAACGGGCGGGCACCCATGCTTGCGGATAACGCCGGCATCGGGATCTGGGAATGAAGAAGGGCCACCTCGTTGGAGATGGCCCTTCAGAAGGTGTTCAGGTTCGATCAGAACTTCGCACGCGACTTGCGGCCCACGCGCTTGTTACCGCGCATCCAATTGTACCGCTGCCGGTAGAAGTTCGACTGTCCACGCAGCACATAGCTGTAAGTGAGCGTGAGGGTCAGGTAGCTGTCGTTGTGGGTGGGATCCCCGCGTTGGTTCTCCTTCTTTACGGAAGGTCCATCGCTCACGTAGTAGCCGTAATTCTCGGCGGCGGGAACATCCACCCCAGCAGGTACCAACGGACGCTGATCGTACAGGTCGAAGGCAAGACCACCACGTCCTTCGGGCAAGAGATCCGGATCCTTGTAAGTCGTGCTCACATCATCCAGGTAATCGGTGAAGGTCGTGCGCCAGCCCAAGTCGAGCCCGAAGCGATGACGACGACGCTGGGTGAAGTGGAATCCTACTCCAACAGGCACCGAGACCCCGATTGCGGAATAGTCGATCAACTCAGTGGTCAAAGGACGCAGCGCAAAGAACTCGCCTTCGCGGTTGATCTGCCCTTTCGGGTTGCTGTAGTAAGCAGCGATGCCCACATAGCCGAACAACCGGAAATCCAACCGATAGCGACCACGACCGCCCAGGTCATTATCCTGGAAGATGGTGAACTCCGGGCGGAGATACCACTCGATCATGTCGTTGCGGAAGTTCAAGTTCCGACCACGACGGGGGCGGTAGATCGAAAGTTCATCGGCACCTTGGATCCGTAGGTAGAGCAGACCGGTATTCACCGAGATCATCCGGTTGATCTTCCGGCGCGCGAAACCGCCAACGGCCCAGCGGGTCTGGCTCATCTTCATGTCCCACACGAAATCGCGGCGGGGTTGATCCGTACCACCCATCTCACCCAGGTAGTTGGCGCCACCCAAGTGCATGCCGAAATCCCAAGCGTACTGCGCCGAGGCGGAAGTGCCCAGCAAGGTGCAGGCGCCGATCAGGAAGGACTTGCGTAGTGTTCTCAGGCTCATGTCGTTCAGGGCATTCCTCATGCCAAAGGGCAAACTTAACAAAGATCCCGTTCCTGCCCCGATCCGTTCGATGAGGATATCAACGATCAGGACGGAAGCGCCTAGAGGTGGTCCTAACAGCGATATCCCGGTAGATTTGCGCCCATCGAAATGCTTCATACGGAACGGGTAACCAAGTTGTTCGGGGTGCGATACCCCATCGTCCAGGCAGGCATGATCTGGTGCTCCGGTTGGCGCTTGGCAGCAGCGGTGAGCAAGGCCGGTGGGCTCGGCGTGATCGGGTCGGGTTCCATGTACCCGGAAGTGCTGAAAGAGCACATCCAGAAGTACAAAGCAGCTACGGACAAGCCCTTTGCAGTGAATGTACCCATGCTCTATCCCGCTGTGGAAGAGCATATGGCCACGATCATGGCTGAGCGGGTTCCGATCGTTATCACCTCGGCCGGTAATCCGGCCACGTGGACCAAACGCCTGAAAGATGCCGGCCATATCGTCGTGCATGTGGTCAGCAGCGTGAAGTTCGCCTTGCGCGCCCAGGATGCCGGGGTGGATGCCGTGGTCGCTGAAGGGTTCGAAGCCGGCGGGCACAATGGCCGCGAGGAGACCACCACCTTGGTGCTGGTTCCCATGGTGGCCGATGCCGTGCGTGTCCCTGTGATCGCGGCAGGAGGTATCGTGGACGGCCGTTCCATGTTGGCGGCCATGTGTTTGGGTGCCGAAGGGGTCCAGATAGGCAGCCGCTTCGTGTGCGCTACCGAGTCCTCGGCGCACGAGGCGTTCAAACAGCGGGTCGTAGCCGCTAAGGAGGGAGAAACAACATTGACTCTCAAGGAGTTGGCGCCTGTTCGACTCCTGCACAACCCCTTCTTCGCAGATGTTCAAGCAGCCTATCGGCGAGGCGCTTCCGTGGAGGAATTGAAGACCCTGCTTGGCCGGGCGCGTGCGAAGCGGGGCATGTTCGAGGGGGATCTGGACCAGGGGGAACTCGAGATCGGCCAGGTCAGTGCCGCGATCCATGGGATAGAACCAGCCGCCTGGATCGTGGAAGGTATCATGCGTGAATACCACGCCGCTATCGACAAGTTGACCGCTTCCCACAACACCGCGGTCTGAAGTGGTGGCTCACCGGCAACAAAACACCCCAAGCGTCCGTCTATCTCGTGTGAGTAGGTCGATCGTTACCTTGTTCGTGACCACCTGGTTGATGGTGTTAGGCTTTCTGGTCGCGCCTAACCATGTACAGGCTGTGCTTCCCCCCACGAACGCGCTTTGTGCCTCGATCGATCAAAGTGGTGCCATCACCATCACCTGGGCCGTGCCTTCCGACCCCCTTGGTGAATTCGATCAGTACAACTTCTACCGAGCAACAGCTGCAGAGGGGCCTTTCGTCCTAGCGGGAACTGCGGGCAGTCTCGCCACGAGCAGCTTCACCGACCCGACCGCCGATGGCACTGCTGGCCCGCAATTCTATTACATCACTACCCTCACCAACGGGGTGCCGGCTATTGAATCAACACCCGGCGATACGGTGTCGACCATCTACCTGCAGGTCTTCCAAAGCACACCCCTAGGGAGTGCAGTGCTTTCTTGGAACCACCTGGCCGTGCCGCCCGGTGCGGCCGATGAGTTCACTATTTGGATGGAGTATCCCATTGGTACGCTGCAGCAGATCGGTCAGGTTCCTGGCAATACCTTCTCTTTCCAGTACGAGATCGCCATTTGCGAGGACTCGCTCACCTTCTACATCAGAAGGCAAGGGCAGGGCTGCACGTTCACCAGCAATTGGACCGGCGATGTGTTCCGCGATCAGACGCCGCCGTCCGTGCCCATCATCACCGCAGTGACCGTGGATACCAGTGCCACCGGTCTGGGTCTGGCTTCCATCGAATGGAGCCCGAGTCCGCAAGATGATACCGATGGCTACATCATCCTGTTCGATGCGCCAGCAGCAGTGGTCGTCATCGACACGGTGTGGGG
>Ga0209812_10000643_pt1 | contig 29843 bp, 32 predicted proteins | sample JI71714BDNA_FD_187502 | JGI IMG/M metagenome (GOLD analysis project Ga0209812, IMG submission 187502) | Wastewater effluent complex algal communities from Wisconsin, to seasonally profile nutrient transformation and Carbon sequestration -... | ecosystem: Engineered > WWTP > Effluent > Algae...
GACAAAGCGGTGCGGCATGGCCAGCGATAAGCCTGCAGCGATGCCAAGCCCGCCGCTGCCATTGGGTTCAGGCTCTGCCGCCAATGCCAGTTTCAGCCACTGCGCAATCCCGTTGCTTTGTACCAGGATCGTTTCGGCTTCAAACACATCCAGCGGATATGCCGCCATCCAACTGGTGCATAAAGCACGTAACTGTTCCGGTAAATTGGCATGGACCACCATAAAACCGGGTGTTAACGGCGTTTGAGTTGTTCTGATCACTACGACTTCCTTGCAAAGCTATCAGCTGCTGACCACCTGATTACGGCCATTGTCTTTGGCTCGATATAAAGCACTGTCCGCTCTGGAAATGACTTCCCGGATTTGCTCATGCCGGCCGGCCTGAGTCAGACCGATACTGATTGTGACGCGGATGTGTGGAAATCTGCTGAACTGCAGTGCTTCGACGGCAAGGCGAAGACGCTCCGCAACCTCCAGCGCCTGAAACTCGGTGGTATCCGGTAATACCAGTAAAAACTCCTCGCCACCACTGCGTCCAATCCGATCATGTTGCCGCAGCGCGGCTTGCATCGCTTGCGCCACCGCAGTTAATACCTCGTCCCCGGCATCATGGCCGAAAGCGTCATTACATTGCTTAAAATGATCGATGTCGGCGATCATCAGACACCATGATTGCTGTGCATGCCGGGTCGCTTCCTGCACCCTCTCGCAGTGGGCCAGAATAGCCCGGCGGTTGCCGACCTGTGTCAATTCATCAGTCATGGCCAGTTTCTGCAATCGTTTATTGCGTTGAATTTGTGAAATGGCATAAAACAGGGCTATCAAAGCCAGAACGACAAACAGGCCAATAGCAATGTACTGCCAACGCTGAGCGGCCTCCAGCACTGCTACCTGCTGCCCGCTCAGGCGGTTTTCTGCCTGTAACTGGGTGTTTTTCTGAGTTTGTAGTTCCGAATCAAACTGAAACCGCAGCAGTGCTTCGCGCTGCTGTTTAGTCTGCGAATTTAACTGTTCCTGTAGCTGAGCAACCTCAGTCAATAGCTGGTAGGCCCTTTTGTAGTTACCGGCTTTGGCTTCTGTTCTTGACCAGGCCTGGCGTAACATCAGCATATAGCGGGGATTTTGCTGTTCACTCAATAAAGCTTCTGCTTCAGCAAACTTGGGCAGCGCCTTGTCTAGTTGCCCGTCTTCAGCGAGGGCTTCGGCCTGATAGAGCTGATACAGCGTATGGTTGTACGGGCGATAAGCGGGGTCTTTTTGCTGGATCTCACCGATTTGCTGCTCTATTGCGCTGATGAGTTCAATGGACTGGTCGAATTTTTGTTCCAGGTTACTCACCCATAACATATCCACCATCACGGCGATGACATAACGCTGCTCACCGATATCCTGATAAATTTTCTTTACCTGTTGCAACAGCGAGCGAGCTTGCGGCGTTTTGCCCATCTCGGCATAGATAAAAGCTTTCTGCAGCAGCACAAAAGCCTGGCGGTAACTATCGTTAGGCGCTATGTACTCGCGTTCGCTGGTTTCCAGATATTCGATTGCTTTGTCATACTCTGACATACGCCGGAAGGCGGTCGCGATATTTTCAAGTGACAAACCAATGCCTTGGCGGTTTGCTGCTTTCTGGAATAATTCATAAGCCCTAAATAAACGAATTAAAGCTTCTGCATGCTCCCCACGGGTTGAATGCAAATCAGCCTGTGCCGAAAGCACATTCGCCTGCGCTAAGGCATCCTCACTGCTGTTTGCCAGCGCAAGCGCTTGGATAAGGTCGGCTTGCTGCTGAGCAGTTTCACCCAAAAAAGATCGAAAATAAGCGCGACACTGATAAAAATAACTCAGCGTCAGATGGTCTGACGTATAGGCGGGATCCGAGATAAAACGCTCGGCATAAGCGATGCCAGCCATGGGGTCAGCATGAAATTCGATGGTACAGACCTCACGCTGATATCGACGCAAGCGTTTTTCATCGTTTGGCGGCAGTTGCTGTTTCAGTTGCTGTAAAAAATCGTTAGCGGCTTTCGCGTCATAAAACACTCGCTCGCCTTGTTCTACCTGTCGGATCAGCGCGTCAAAAGCCGCTGCTTCAGCTAAAACCACAGGGCTATAACCGAATAGTCCAAGAGCCCCACACAGCAAAAACTGCGCAAATTGCCGCATTAAACCTCCATCTCCGTTCAGGAGCTGTGATATCCATCCGGATTTTGCTGTTGCCAGCGCCAGGCGTCACGAACCATATCGGCCAGGCTATGTTCGGCCTGCCAGCCAAGTAAGTTGGCTGCTTTGGCCGGTTCAGCATAACAAACTGCCACGTCACCGGGCCGGCGGGCCACCAGTTGATACGGGATGCTGATGTTATTTTCGCGGGCGAAGGCTTCAACCATCTGCAAGACACTATAACCCTGACCAGTACCTAAATTTACTGCTTCAATGCCCGCATGCTGCTGCAGATATTTTAACGCCTGTAAGTGGCCGCGGGCCAAATCCATCACATGGATGTAATCACGCACACCTGTACCGTCCACCGTTGGATAGTCACTGCCAAACACCGACAACTGCGCACGCTTCCCTACCGCAACCTGACTGATAAATGGCATCAGATTATTTGGAATACCATTCGGATCTTCGCCAATCAACCCACTGGGATGGGCGCCCACCGGGTTGAAATAACGCAACAAACTGATGCGCCATTCAGGATCCGCTGCGGCTAAATCCTGCAGGATATATTCAATCATCAGCTTGCTTTGACCATAAGGATTGGTCGCAGAACGTGGCGAGGATTCTGTAATTGGCACTTCTGCCGCAGCCCCATAGACAGTGGCTGAGGAGCTGAACACCAGCTGTTTGACACCGGCATCCGCCATCACCCGACACAGCGTCACAGTACCTGCGACATTGTAATCATAGTACTTCAGTGGCAGTTGCGTAGACTCACCAACCGCCTTGAGTCCGGCAAAATGCACCACTGCACGGATCGGATGTTCTGCAAACACCTGGCGAAGCGCCGCTTCATCCCGAATATCCGCTTCAATCAGTGGCACGGGCTTACCCGTGATCTGGCTAACCCGGCGCAACGACTCCGCCGATGAATTACACAGGTTATCGAGGGCTATCACGTCAAAACCTGCCTGCTGCAGCACGATTGCCGTGTGACTACCGATGTAGCCAGCACCACCTGTCAATAAAATCAAAGACATATCACATCCTTATGGCAATACTTTCTTAAAAGGTTTGACCGTACTGCGAGCATAGACGCCCTGCAGGATAAAGGGATCTTGTGCCGCCCAGGCTTGGGCTTCAGCCAGAGAAGCAAATTCAGCAACCACTAAAGAGCCGCTAAAACCCGCTTCGCCCGGTTCAGTGCTGTCGATAGCGGGCGTCGGGCCTGCTAATAATAACTTTCCAGCTTCAGAAAGAGCCTGTAAACGAGCAAGGTGCGCCGGGCGATGCTGTAAACGCATGGACAGACTGTTGGCAATATCTTCAGAATAAATCATGTAATACATGTCAGACTCACTTGCTGTATAAACGGCTGGATTTGTTTTGGAAGATAACAGATAGCCAGTTGATTTTCCAACGGCTTTACAGGTTGTAAGCGATATACCGGCTGCCTCTGCTGCAACATTGCGTTGTGGCGTTTGGGTTGGCAAAACAGCAATTTTTACCATAAAAAAACGCCCGGTGCGGGCGCTTCTTTCTGATGGCTCTTTGCCTTGACGCCGACCTCAGGCCGCGGCGCCTAGGGACTGTTTACGCTGATTGTAAAAATCAACCATCCCTTTCATCTGCTCTGCATCGTACGGCAGTAAACTTCCCAGGATCAGACGTTTTTCGCCGACACCAATCACTTCTTCACCATCACAAAGCTCAAACTTCAGCACCACCTGCGCACGCTTACCTTCAAGCTCGAGACTGGAAGTTGCGAGGCGCAAAGTCGGGCACTGTGCACTGAATCGGGTAAACTGAAGAGTCATGCTCTGATAAATCACCAAAGGGCGCTGCGGATTGATCATCACCTGGTGCTGTTCCATCAATGGCTGCAAAATATGTGGGAAGTTCTGACCAGAAAAACGCACATAATCACGAACCAGATTTTCGATAAACTGGCACTGCTGCTGCTTGGCACCGGATTGCGTCAGCGACAGGTAGACTTTGCCGTTGTCATCCTGGATCTGGACTTCGTCACCTTGTTCGACGCAGTGCAACATCACATCAGCACCGACCATGCCCTCAAAGCGGCAGCTTAATTCAGCAGATAATCCATAACGACTCAGCAAATAAGCAAACAACAAATCACCGGGTACACAGAACCTTTTGCTGTCAGCATCATGAATAGGATTAAAATCCTCAGCAATCAATTTGGCGAACTGACTGGCCTGCGAGGCCGAAAAAGCAAATTGTTCCCCCTGGCGACTAACAAAAGCATCTAAAAACATCTGGGACCCACAAACACAACAATAGGCCTTCCAGTCTAACTGAATCAGCCAGTACCAATGGTATAACCAGTGCAGGATCAGCCCACGAAACAAACCAATCGAAAAGCACTGTATATTTTATCAGTAACTGCTTGCATTTCGTCCGAACACTGATTACTGTATAAGCATACACTGTACATAACATCAGTACTCGAGGTTCTTATGCGCCATCTTGCTCTGTCATCATCAGCAGTCCGCTCCCTGCAACCACAGCTGAAATCGCAGCCAACTCATTATTTTCGTGAGGTCAGCAAGGCAAACATCGCAGCCGTTTGCCAAACGTTAATGTCACTGACCAGCACTGAGCAAACACAACAAGGCTGGATTCTGGTACTTGCACCTCAACTGCATCTGAGTAAACAGTTGCTGGAACAGTGTCAAATCGACTGTCAGCGCGTACTGTTGATTGGCCAAAAACAAGTGCATCGCTATGACAATCTGATGCGTGATGCACTTACCTGCTCAACCTGTAGTGCAGTAGTGAGCTTTCTGCCTGCTGACTGTGAACAGCTGGCAGACTACCAATATCTTGCAAACAAATATCAGACCCAACTGATTAATCACAGTGCAGTGACCCCTGCAACGACTCATTAAAAAAGCCATCTGAAGTATGACGAGGCAAAAAAGGTAACGATACCCGTATCGGAATGTATTGGTTACAATCAGGCTTTTTGGATGAGACTATGAACTGTTATTGCGGAATGCCGCTGCGTTATCAGGATTGTTGCCAGCCATGTCATCAGGGCACACAACCCGCGATATCGGCAGAGCAACTGATGCGATCTCGTTTTAGCGCCTATGTTCTGCGACTCGTCCCATACATAGCCGACACTTACTATCAGGCCATGCAATCGCCGGGCGCAACGGCTGAGATTGCTGAATTTGCCAATCATGCGCGCTTTCTGGCGCTGAAGGTTTTCACGTCAGGCGCAACGCCAGCGATACCGCTGCAAAAATTTGCAGCTTTACCAGGACCAGCCACCGACCTTGAAAAAGGTTATGTGCATTTCCAGGTTTGGTTTTTAGTCGCTGACAAACTCCACCTGCTGGAAGAACATTCTCGTTTTGTTATTGAGCACGGCCAGTGGAAATATGTTGATGGTGTATTGTTGCCACATCCGATAAACAAAGTCGGACGTAACGATCCCTGCCCCTGTGGTAGCGGCCAAAAATTTAAGGCCTGTGCAAAACATTGGCTCAATCAACGCCCGTTTCCCGTAATGGATGCCTAACTCTGCTGCTTATCAGTCTTTTTCAATACGGTACTTTTTGAGATCTGAAAGAAAACCGTGAGATAGACAGTTCGGAATATTCTGTTTGCACAGCAACAGCCTCGCCTTAAGCTGCGACTGCAGACCCATGCAGCTGTTCTAATACATCATAAAGCAAGGTCGCATCTGTTGGTTGCTGCGGCGCATTTTGTTGCGCGAGGTGACGTTGGCAATGCAGAGACAAGCTATCGGCAAGATCTGCACTGAGCTTTTTGGCATCATGGCGGATCACTGTTGGCGGTGGTTGCAGCAACAAACCGAGTCGCATCGCGGCAAAACCGCCTTGTTGCATCAGAGAACCATGTTGCATCATTCGTGCAACATCGTGCTCTTGCAACCCTGGCTCGCGACGCGGCATCAGCTGTAATTGATGGAACAGATCTGGCGCTTGCGGTGTAGCTTGCTGGTCAGGGAGACAAAAGCCGGCTTGTTCTTCGATGGCCGGAGATAGCAATGACAACCATAACTGAAAATCGGCCCGATGCTGCAGATGCAGGGCCTGGTTCAGTTCATTACCCAGTTGCCATTCGTTTATTAACATGCGAAGTGATTCGTTGAGACACAGAATTGCTGAGATTATCGGCAGTCAGCAGCAGAACTTAAGATAATTGCTTTACAACGAAGCTTTTTTTGATAATATGCCCGCCACGTGGAGGGGTTCCCGAGTGGCCAAAGGGATCAGACTGTAAATCTGCCGGCACTGCCTTCGAAGGTTCGAATCCTTCCCCCTCCACCATCTTCGCCTCGACAGGCTATCTTGACCGATAGGTCATCTCAGTTAAAACCACCTCAAAGCGCAACTTCAAACTTTTTACATTTATTTTGTTTAAACAAATCAACTTGCTGTTTTCTGCATTCAGAACGCTTTTCACATGCCAACAGATTGAGCAGGCTGCACTATTTGGACAGCCTCTGAAGTGATTTTAACTGTTCTACGATTGTTGTAATAACGGCATCAACTCTGCGAGCAACGCACTGGCACCTATTCGCATCAGATCCGAATGTGCTAAATTTCCCGTGATCTCTTCGTACAACTGCATCAATTCAAGCGCCTGAGCCACACTGCGCACGCCACCCGATGCTTTAAATCCCACCGGACGATTGGCTCCTGCGATCGCCGTCAACATAATCCTGGCAGCTTCGAGAGTCACCCCAACCGGTACTTTTCCAGTGGATGTTTTGACAAAATCAGCACCGCCTTCAATCGCCAGCTCAGTCGCTTTGCAGATCTGCTGAGCGGTCAGTAACTCGCCGGATTCAATAATAATTTTCAGTGGAACACTGCCACAGGCCTGGCGCACATCATACATAAAATGTTTGACCCGACCGTAGTCACCGGCCAGTAGCGCTTTGTATGGCAGCACCGCGTCGATTTCTGTCGCGCCGGCAGCCAGTGCCGACTCAATTTCAGTAACAACCTGATCAACGGGACAATCACCGGAAGGAAAATTCACCACAGTCGCTACCGGAACCTGCATTTGCAGTCGCGCCAAATGCTGCTGCGTCTGGTTAATAAATTGCGGATACACACAAAAAGCGGCCGGCACAGCTTCTGGTCTTGCCGTTTGAACCAACCACTCAGCCATGTCTGCCGGATTGTCTTGGTCGGTCAGACGGGTTAAATCGAGCAAACGGAGTAATTGTTGTAAACGAAGAGGACTGGTCATGATGCTTATTCCTGGTTACTGGTGCGCTGTGGCACTCTTCTGATTATTTTGCCGCCGGATTAAAGCAGAAAGTGCTGCCGTTGCAAAGAGCAACACATTTGCAGGAATTGTTCAGTCCACACGTAAGGTCATTTGGAGTTGATGTTGTTTCAGATAATTTTTTGCATCACGCCACTGTGGAAAATAAGCAGCCACCAGTGCCCAAAACGCCGGCGAATGATTCATCTGCCGCAAATGCGCCAGTTCATGGACGATGACGTAGTCGCTGACCCAGACCGGCGCCAGCAACAAACGCCAGTTCAGACAAACAGTCCCGTCACTATGACAGCTGCCCCATTTAGTCTGCCAGCCTTTAATCAGCAATTGACGATGGTTTAAGCCCATCACGCCACCCCAGTACGACAAGCGTTCGCTGAAATATGCTTGTGCTTCCTGTTGATACCAATCTTCCAATAACTTCAGCAGATGTTTCTGCCGATTCTCCGTTTTAATCCGCCGAGATAGCTGTACCCACAAAGTCAGCCCCTCCAGCGTCACGGCGGTGACGGCATCCTCGACAATTCGAAGTTTAAGCGGTTGGTCGCGCAAGCGCAGATGCTCGCCATTAACCGGGTAACCTTGTTGCGGTTTCTGCTGTTGCTGCTGTAAATGGTGATGGATCCAATCGGCTTTTTTGGCGATGAACGTATCTATCTGCTGTTTTTCGAGATAAAGCGGAGCCAATACTGTCAGCCCCTGCTGAGCAATCTGTAAAGCCAGAGTGCGTCGACGGCTGGACCGTTTTAACTGATAGGAAATTGCACTGAACTGACAGACTTCGCTCACTGTCTGCTCCGGTTAGATAAAAGCGGGCGCAGCATACCCAACTGCGGGTACAGGCTGCAAGCATGCTTTAGACAGTTGCCGCACGTCGATGTTATCATGACGACCTCCTGCATTCGCAGCATCTTGAAGGAAACGTCTTCAGTTATGAAAATTATTTCATTTAATATCAATGGCCTGCGCGCAAGACCACACCAATTACAAGCCTTGGTCGCACAGCATCAACCAGATTTTATCGGCCTGCAGGAAATCAAAGTCCATGATGATGAGTTTCCACACAACGAAGTGAATCCGCTTGGTTATCACGTCTACCATTTCGGCCAAAAAGGGCATTACGGTGTTGCGATCCTCAGTAAGACACCGGCCGATCAAATGTTGTACGGCTTTCCCGGCGATGCCGACGATGCACAACGACGAATGTTAATTGGCCACTGGACGCTTGCGAACGGCAAACGTTTTACCCTGCTCAATGGCTATTTTCCACAGGGTGAAAGCCGCGACCACCCGGTCAAATTTCCGGCGAAACAACGTTTTTATGCGGACCTGTTGGATTACTTGCAAAACCACCACCAGCCGGATGATTACATTGCAGTCATCGGTGATATCAATATCTCTCCGTTAGACCTCGATATTGGCATTGGTGAACCGAACCGTAAACGCTGGTTAAAAGACGGCAAGTGCTCCTTCCTGCCAGAAGAACGTGAAATGCTGCAACGCATCAAAGATTGGGGCCTGGTTGATACATTCCGTCAGTTATATCCAGAACAAACCGACAGATACAGCTGGTTTGATTACAGGTCCAAGGGCTTTGATGATAACCGGGGACTGCGTATTGATGTTGTGATGGCGACTGCGCCTTTAGCTGCCCTGTGCACCGGTAGTGATGTTGACTACGAGATCAGGGCAATGGAACGGCCGTCCGATCACGCTCCCGTTTGGTCGGTATTTGACCTGGCCTGATCCGTGTTTTGGTTCTGTGCTGTTCTATTGCTGGTGTATTATCTGGTGCTGGATCAAAAGATCTGGCCCTTACTACGCCAGCCCCTGTTACAGGCGCTGTTTGTCGGCGCCTTACTGGCATTGACAGTGCTGTGGGAGCTGAAGGCTCAGCTGCCTGATTTACCTGCAGTACATTTCCTCGGTGTCACCACCGTCACCCTGTTGCTTGGTTTGCGTTTGACTGTTTTGGTGATCCCGCTTGCGCTCATGATCCCACCGCTCACGGCATTGGCCTTTGGTCAGCGTTGGCCCGATATCGAATTACAATTATTGAATTGGCTGGTTCTGACTCTCGTCGCGGTGCAAAGCTATTGTTGTTATCTGCTGGTCAACCATAAGCTGCCACAACATTTATTTGTGGCCATTTTTGTCAGTGGTTTTTTAAACAGCATGCTGAGCGCGCTGCTGTTTGTCGGTTTATTGACGTTGGGATTTTTTGGCGTGATGGGCGCCGGGCAAGACAGTCAAATCAGCGAATTTTTACTGGTGATGCCATTACTGGCGATGCCGGAAGCCTTACTCAACGGCATGGCGTTGACTTTACTGTTAGTCTACCGGCCGCATTGGGTTGCAGCCTTCAAACAGCAATAAAAGTTTCATTCAGCAATCAGCCCAGGCCTTGACTGGCGCTGGGCTAGAACCAATGACGGAAGAATGCTTTGTCCAGCTGGCGTAGCGCGGATTGCAGGACATTGGCTAAATCAGCGTAACAGGGTTTACCCGTTGCGGCTTGGGGTACCTGCACGCCAGCTTGTTGCATTTGGGCACGAATGTCCTGATACCAATGACTCACGGCTGGCGGTAATTGGCTTTTGGAGCGCACCCCCAACCAGAAATACCCTTGTAACGGCAATGCCAGCATAAACAAGCCGCAAGCAAGTGCAGACCACAAATAGCTGCTGCCAAAATATTGCAACTGTACGCATACCGACAGCACCGCTAACGGTGGCATCCACATTTTTAGCAGCAAGGTCAGACGGATCACCCGATTCTCCGGGAACATGCCATTGAGCTCCTGCAACATTGGCCAGGTCTGACTGTACTGCACACCCATTTGCAAGGTATTACTGACATCTGTGCGCATGGCAGGACTCCAAACAAACAATCTTCTGCAACAGTAGCATAAACTGCGAAGCCGCGGCCCGTTCGCTGTTAAAAAAAGCCGTGCGCCAGATCCGCAGCAAAGACAGTTGAAAGAAAATATCGCGTAACTGCGATTCTAACTAGCAAACATAGATTTTCAAGCCTTTAACTCCACCGATTGAATCGACATTAAATAACAAAATTTGTGCCATCTGAAATATTCGTTATTATTCATGACAATAACAAAAACAAACAGAACAACTCACAAAGTTATCCACAGAATCTGTGGACAACATAAATACATAAAATGAAGCTATCACAGCCTTTCCTAGTGAAAACAAATAGCTCAAAACAGCACTTTAGTTAAAAATATGAGCTGAAATCGGCATTTTCCGCACTTTTCTCTTTGTCTGGTATTTTTCATCCGTTTTTTGACTTTGGCACTGCAGCCAACCCGCAGAGTTTGGTACTATCGGAATTCAGGTTCGAGCGGGAACATCAGCCATGACGTCGGCATTTAGTAAACTGACTTTGCACACAGAACAGCATCCAGGTCGCGGGATAGAAATCCGCAGTCCGGTCAGTGGACTGGTCAGTCAGCCATCTCCGGACGCAGGCCCGATGTATAGTTCAGGTTTGTTAGCCGATACGCTGCAAGTCCAGGTACAAGGGCAACAATTGATTGCGCCTTTCGCAGGTATACTCACCAGCGCAGACAGGGGCGGCAGACAAATTGTTCTGCACCACCCGCAAGGGCTTAAGCTTGAAATATCATTCCCATCCAGTTGTGAACAACAAACGCTGGGCTTTCATTGGCTGGTGCCACAACGCAGTAAAATCAATGCAGGCCAATCTCTATTGCAATTCGATCCGGCCCGGTTACTGCGCTGGTGTCATCCCCTGTATTGCCTGTTATCCATTTCCGACCATCCGAAAATTCAGCGTTTGCATAGTAAAACCGGCTACGTCGCCGCGGGTCAGGACCCATTATTTTGGCTCGAGCTGAAAACAGCGGCAGCCAGTTAGCTTTTTACTTCAGGAGTATTTTGACGTGACGTCTTGTGTGATGTATGGCATTAAAAATTGTGACACGATTAAAAAAGCCCGCAGCTTTTTGCAGCAAGAGCAAATCCCCGTCCAGTTTCATGATTATCGCGCAGATGGCGTGCCGGTCACTGTGCTGCGTGAGGCGCTGGTGCAGCTCGGCTGGGATAAACTGATTAATCAGCGCGGTACCACCTGGCGCAGTCTGACCGATGCCGACAAACAAATTCATGATCTCGAGTCTGCATTAAACCTGATGGTGCAACATCCTGCTGTGATCAAACGTCCGTTACTGCAACGTGGTAACCAATTTCTGGTTGGCTTTGATACCAACCTCTACCAACAATTTTGTCGCTGAGCTTTGTTATGTCTGAAAAATCCGCAGTACTCGCCCTGACCGAAGATTTAATCCGTCGCCCTTCGGTGACCCCGCTGGATGAAGGTTGTCAGCAGTTAATGGCTGACCGTCTGAGCGTCCTGGGTTTTGATATCGAATCCATGTTTTTCGAAGATACGCTGAATTTATGGGCGCGCCGGGGTCATGGCAAACCGCTGTTTTGCTTCGCTGGTCATACCGACGTCGTACCAACCGGGCCGTTAGAACAATGGGACAGTCCGCCATTTGAACCTGAGATCCGTGACGGATTGTTGTATGGCCGCGGTACTGCCGATATGAAAGGCAGTCTGGCCGCCATGATTGTCGCGACTGAACGCTTTTTGGCACAAAATCCGGCGCTGACCGGCGATATCGCCTTTTTAATCACCAGCGACGAAGAAGGACCTTTTATCAATGGCACCAAACGTGTCATTGAAACACTGGAAGCCCGACAGGAAAAAATCAGCTGGTGTCTGGTCGGGGAACCGTCCAGTACCAACCAAGTCGGGGATGTGATCAAAAATGGCCGCCGCGGCAGCCTGACCGGTTATCTCAAAATAAAAGGGGTGCAGGGTCATGTTGCTTACCCGCATCTCGTCGACAACCCAATCCACAAAGCTGCACCGGCACTCGCGGCGCTGAGCACTGAGATCTGGGACCAAGGCAATGCCTTTTTTCCGGCCACCAGCTTTCAGATCTCCAATATTCATGCCGGCACTGGTGCAACCAACGTGGTACCCGGCGAGCTCAGCCTGACCTTTAACTTCCGTTACAGCACTGAAGTCACTGCCGAACAGCTGCAGCAGCGGGTCCTCGCATTGCTGGACCAGCACCAACTGAAATACGACATTGAGTGGGTGCTGAATGGACTGCCATTCCTGACTGACCGTGGTCTGCTGGTTGAAGCGGCTGTCAAAGCAGTCCGGCAAGTGCAGGGCTTTGAAACATCGCTTGAAACCACCGGCGGCACTTCAGACGGTCGTTTTATTGCCCCGACTGGGGCGCAAGTGGTTGAACTTGGCCCCTGTAATGGCACCATCCACAAAATCAATGAACATGTCCGTGTTGCCGATTTAGACCTACTCACCGACATGTACGAGGCAATTTTGTGGCATCTCCTGACTTAACGGCCCTACAGCTGACCGGCATCGATGCGCCACCGCTGCAGGAAGTCGAACCGGGCAAGTACCTGCAACCTGATGTTGCGGCTGCCTATCTGTCGATGCAACAAGCTGCAGCTGCGGACGGTCTGGAACTTCGGATTGCTTCAGGCTGGCGTGATTTTTTCCGCCAGCAGGCGATTGTCAAAGCGAAACTGAACGGCGAACGGCCGGTATTTGATGCAGAGCAGCGTGTCGTCAATCTGTCTGAATTGACTTTGGCCGAGCAAATTCAGGTCATCATGTTGTATTCGGCCCTACCCGGCGCCAGCCGCCACCATTGGGGTACCGATCTGGACGTATGGGACTTGGCTGCGGTACCTGCGGATTATTCGTTGCAGTTGACCGCGGATGAGTATGGCATGGGCGGCCCATTTGCCCGGCTATCCGATTGGCTGAGTTGTCATGCCGGACAATTTGGCTTTTTCCGGCCCTACCGCACCTACCGGGGCGGTGTGGCTGCAGAACCATGGCATTTAAGTTACCGCCCACTGGCCAGCCTGTATTTAAAACACCTCAGCCTGCCGATGCTCGAAGCAGCAATTTTGCATAGCGAGTTACCGGCACGCGAATCTATCTGCGCGCTGCTGCCAACCCTATTTCAACGTTATATCTGTAATATTGATGGAGATAAAGATGACTGATTTATGGCTGATGGTCGGCCTGGTAGTAGCGCTTTTATTGGGTAATTTATGGCTGCTCAAGCGTAACCGGAAACATCTGGCGCCGCGAAAAACGACGGTTAACCGTCCAGCACCGCAGGCTCAAACTCACGCCGCAGTGCAAACAAGCCCGATTGTCGTCACGACGCCTGAGAAAAACGGCAACGATGCACCTGCAGCCAAATCAGTCACTGATGCTGGCGGCCATTCAGCCGGGCACAGCGATGGTGGTGCAGATTAAACCATGCTTCAGCGCTTAAACCGCGCTGAAGATCGTCGACCGCTATTCGCCTTTTTTGTCGAAGGTCGAGTAACCACGGATAAATTTTTGTAACTGGTCACGCAGATTCGGCGGTGTGCCTTTAATGATCAGCACATCCCGTTCCGCGTCATATTGCACCCGCTCGCCGAGTAGCTTTTGTTCAAAACTCAGACTCAGTCCAGCGCCAGCCCCGGAAAATTTTACCAGCGTCTTTAGTTCCTTCACATCGACCGGAAATTCTTCCGCCACGGCAATATCCTGCTCCTGGCAATAACGGATAAATGCATGGTCATCAGAACTATCAACAGTCGCCGATAACTCATCAAGCCGCACATCCTGCCCCTGCTTGGCGCGCTCTTCGCAATACTGGTACACCTGTTTTCGCACGTCGTTTTTCTCGCCGGCATCGTAATCAGACGCACTTAAGTATTCTTCCACTGAGGCCAACACCATTTTGCTGCTGGCTTTCGGATCCACACCTTCGGCAGCACCGAGGAAATCAAGGAAGAAGTCCGCCACCTTGCGACCGGCACGGCCACGGATAAACGAAATGTATTTGCCCTGCTCCGGTGAGGTCGCAAGCTCAGTCAAATCAATTCGGGCCGCAAGCTGCATTCGGGCAATGTCCAGATGTTTACTGCTGGCGAGCTGCAGATCAGATGTGAGACTGAAGTGTTCTTTGCTACCAAGCAAAGCAACAAACAGATACTCATTTGCCAGATAACGGTAGTGACAAAGCATCAGATACCCGGTCTCCGGGATTTGGTGCTTGGTCAACTCGACCACTAAAGCTGCAGTGGCATGTTCCGCAAGAGCAAGAAATGGCTTTTCGCCTTGTTGCCATTGCGACAGCGGTTCCAGCATTTGTTCGACTTTGTCGCTACTGAAGCTGGCATAGCCTTTTGCCGGTTTACCGTTATAAGCCAGATGCAATTGTTCCAGTAACAACGCGACATGAGGTGTGATACTGAGCAGCTCCTGACGGAAATGCGCGGTTAGCTGGGCAGACTCATTGGCCTCGATGAAATTAATTGCCAAAGCATGAACATCAACCGACATAAATTTTCCTGTTTAACCGAATTCTGTTACCATTCTACCTGTTTTGCAGCCTTCATTTCAGAGTAATTCATGCCGATCCAATCCAAGTACAGCAACGCCCAGATAGAAAATGTCGTCAACCTTCTGCTTGATACGCTGCGTCAGCAGGAAGCCAACACTGAACTGAGTCTGATGTGCCTTGGCAATACCATCAGCCATATTATCCAGACCCATGTACCGGTCGCACAGCAACAAGATGTTGCCAAATCATTTGCCCAGGTGCTGGTAGATTCAGTCTCCGGAAAGTCGCACTAGTCATATGGTACTTGAGCAAGACCTGTCGCTCGTCAATAAAGTCAACCGGCTACTGCGCTGGGGCCATTGGTTTACATTTTTTAATGTGCTCCTTGCCTTACCGGTGACTCTTAGCTTTTTTCTCGCCGATCCATTGCCACCTGATGCCATCGGCTGGATCTATCTGGTACTGAACTGGTTAGGTCATACCGCATTTATTTGTCTGTTGTTTTTCATTGTCACGATTTTCCCGGTCAGCTTGGTTTTCCCATCTCAGCGCCATGTTCGCGGTGTGGCGTCATTGCTGGCTAGCTGTGGTTTGGTCGCATTGATTTTTGATGCGTATGTTTATCACAGCCTTGGCTATCACGCCGGTAGTGCTTCATGGGAGCAAACTGTCGATTTACTGCGTCAGCAAGTTGTGACGAATCTGCGGAATTTTATCTTGATCACCGCCTCCGTAGGATTGCTGTTGCTGGCGGTAGAACTCACGCTGAGTAATTTTTGCTGGAAGAAGATCGAACGACTAAGACGTTCAGGCCTTGGCGCGCCGGCGCTATACGTGTTTTTAAGCAGCTTTGTTGCCAGTCATCTGTTACATATTTGGGGGGATGCGACCGAAGTCAGCAGCATCACCCGCCAAGACAATACGCTACCACTGAGTTATCCGGCGACGGCCCGCACCGTGCTGAACCGCTATCAAATCATCACGACTCATGACGCTGCAACCCAGCAACAAAGCTGGTTGCAACAAGCTGTTACCACGATTCAACCGGTACAACTTTCTTGTGGCGCCGCGCCGCAAGCAGCACCATTGGATGTCTGGCTGGTTGACAGCCTGACTGAGGAACAACTGCAACTGTTGCAGTTACAGAACTTTAAAACCTTGCCACAACACCTGGCTCCGCGCGATCCAATGCTGGCTTTAACCAATCTGTTGCATGGTCAACTGGCTCAAATCGATGGCTCTGTGGCGCCCGCCTGGTTGACACAACTGCCCGCTGGTTATCTCCAATTTGTCCCGGACGCCAGCTGGCAGCAGCAACTGCCGTGGCTGACTCAGCAACCAACAACCCCTGCTGCAGTTCGCATTCATTTACAACGCGACCCAGCGTTGCTGACTGCAGAACTCAAGCACAGAGCTGCCGATCAACAACTGGTCGTGATTGAAATCGCCGGTAAAGGTGATCGCTTTGCGCTGGGCCCAGCCCCGATTTATTTTCACTGGCCTGAACTGCGGCAACAACGCTATAGCCAGGTCAGTCAGCATCTTGACTTGATACCGACGCTGCTTGGGTATGCCGGCTGCTATAACCAACAGCCGTGGGTCGGTGAAAACTGGTTAGCGGCCATTCAAAATGCCCGCCTCAATGTGATTGGTCAGGAGATTTTTGCCTTTCGCAAAGACAAAATGTTGCTGGTCAAAGAAGATGGCCAATACAGCGTCTGGTCGGCAGGGACTTTTGTACCGCTGGAACAAAAACCTGATTTACCATTACTCACTGATGCGCTGAACCGACTGGCGATCCCTGCGACCACACGTTAAGTGCGGTCGCCTCTCATCTTTTTTAGCGAATACCTTTTTCAGTTTTATTTGTTTTAACTGATTAACCAACGTCTTTAAGCTGGCTTTGTAACGTTTGCCCCGGCTTGAAGGAATACCTCATGTTAAAAACAATCAGCTTCACCACCATGCACTTCAGCATCGCCTTTACTGTCGCCTACCTGTTAACTGGTGACCTGCTGGTTGGCGGTTTAGTCGCGATGGTCGAACCTGCCGTCAATACCGTCGGCTACATCATCCACGAGAAAGTCTGGCATCGACTGCAAATGAAACAGCAGTCAGGGCTGATGTCCGCTTAATGCGCCCCCAGGCCGGCTGAGGTTCAGTCGCAATCACAACGAAAAACCGTTACACTGGCGCCCCGTTTTTTCTCTGGTGTGATCCATGGCGCTCAAAGCCACCATTTATAAAGCCGAACTGGCAATCGCCGATATGACCCGGCACTACTATCAGACTCACAGTCTGACGCTGGCGCAGCATCCTTCTGAAACCGTTGAACGCATGATGCTGCGTCTGGTGGCTTTTACCTTGTGTGCCCACGAACGGCTGATCTTCGGCAAAGGCATTTCAGAAGACGCTGAGCCTGATTTGTGGCAACACGATTACGGCGGTAATATCGAGCTCTGGGTTGAGCTGGGGTTGCCGGACGACAAACTGCTACGCCGGGCCGCCCACCGGGCGCAGCAAGGCATGGTACTGGCTTATGGCAGTACTGTGGTCGATAAATGGTGGAAAGACGCGCAAAAAACTGCCCGCGAGTTATCCAATCTGACCGTCGTTGCTATCGATGCAGCCGAGTCTCAGGCGCTGGCTGACTTGTGCCAGCGCACGATGCAACTACAATGTACCATTCAGGAAGGTCAGCTCTGGTTTGCTGATTCCAACCACTCCGTGGTCCTGAATCCACGCCTGCTGCAGCAGAGCAATCCACCCCTGTTCCAACTGGAGTCTTAATGTTTCTCGGAAAAACAAATCGTCTGGTCATCAAAAGACGCGTTGATTTTGGCGTCTATCTCGATGGCAAAGAATGGGGCGACATCCTGTTGCCGAAGCGTTATGTGCCAGCGACCGCTGATATCGGTAGCAGCGTGGATGTATTTTTATATCTGGACTCAGAAGACCAGCTGATCGCGACCACAGAACGCCCGCTGATCAAAGTTGGTGAAGTTGCCCAGATGCGTGTGGTCGCAGTGACCAAGGTCGGCGCTTTTTTAAACTGGGGCCTGAAAAAAGACCTGCTGGTGCCATTTGCTGAACAAGCAGTGCCGATGCAACAAGATTACAGTTATCTGGTGTATTGTTTTGTCGATAAAAGCAATCGGATTGTCGCCTCCAGCAAGCTCGACAAATTCATCGGCAAAACCACCCCGGTGCTCAATACCGGAGACGAAGTATCTATTGTGGTCGCGGAACCGACTGATCTAGGCTTTAAAGTCGTGGTGAATAACGAACACTGGGGTTTGTTGTATAAAGATCAGGTGTTTAAACAGCTACGACGCGGCTATCAGTGCAAAGCCTACGTCAATAAACTGCGCAGCGACGGCAAAATCGACTTACTGTTGGACAAACCGGGTTATGGCAAAACTTTAGATTTGACCGGCCAAATTTTGCAAAAACTACAAGCCAATGAAGGCGTCCTGATGCTTTCAGATAAAAGCTCACCAGAAGCCATTTATGCGCTGTTTGGTGTCAGCAAAAAAGTCTATAAACAAGCCATCGGCGCTTTGTTTAAAGAAGGCAAAATCACGATTAGTGAGACCAAAATCGAACTGAAGTAGCAGGCAAAATGCCCGGTCATTCAGGCCGGGCTTATTTCAGCCATTCGACCGCCTGACGCGGTGGTAAAGCCGCAGCAAACCAGTAGCCCTGCCCTGACTCACAACCGAGTTCGGACAAAATCTTGCGTTGCAGGCTAGTTTCAATCCCTTCGGCAATCACCCGTAATTTCAGTGTTTTGGCCAGCGTGATGATAGTGTTCACCACCGCATTCTCCTGAATTCGCGGCCGGATCCCGGCAATAAAACTGCGATCAATTTTCAGCACGTCGAGCTGAAATTCATGTAGATAACTCAAACTGGAATAGCCAGTACCGAAGTCATCCAGCAAGACCCGGATCCCTGCGGCTCTGAGCTGCGCGATGGTGGTCTTGGCCTGTTCAATTTTATCAATCAGCGCCCGTTCGGTAATTTCTATCGCGAGATAATGTGGCGGGACCTGCTGCTGGGCCAGCTGCTGCAATACAACATCAGCAAAATCCGGCAATGAAAAACTACGGCCAGAGATATTCACACTGATATAAAATGGCGTGGCGTAGTTCTGCCACCACTGGTTAATTTGTCTGACGGCCTGTTGCACCACAAACAAATCGATAGCACCGAGCAGACCAAGCTCTTCGGCTACAGGGATAAAATCATTGGGCGGAATAAAACCACGCTCTGGGTGTTGCCAGCGGATCAGCGCTTCAAACCCCACCGTGTTATCGGTTTCCAGATCTACTACAGGCTGATAATAAAGCTCAAACTGTTGCTGCGCTAACGCGGCCTTGATCTCCATCTCCAGCTGATAATGTCGTACTGCCTCCTGGTCCATTTCGTCCGAGAAAAACCGATAAACGCCACGGCCGTCTTGCTTAGCCTGATACATGGCGATATCGGCCCGGCGGATCAGCTCATCGGTATCGTCAAGTTCAGTCGTGTGATCTGCTAAAGCCACGCCAATACTGGCTGAGGTCTGCAGTCGATGTTGCTTTAATACGATGGTCTGACTGAGCTGATGACCAATGCGTAACATCACCTCCGCGACATCAGCTTCGCTATGCACATCATCGAGAAGGATGGCGAATTCATCACCACCCAGCCGGGCCAGCGTATCGTTCTGGCGCAAACAACCTTTTAACCGTTGCGAGACAGCCACCAAAAACTCATCACCAATCTGGTGTCCCAGCGTGTCGTTGACCATTTTAAACCGGTCAAGGTCCAGATAAGCGACCGCAACCACATGGTCCGGATAACGCCGGCGTCGTTTAAATCCCTGCCGCACCCGGTCTAAAAACAACAGCCGATTCGGCAGATTGGTCAAGGCGTCATGTAAAGCCTGATGTAACAGCCGTTGCTGCACAAAAACGCGTTCTAGCGCACTGCAAATATGCTGGCTGACAAACAACAACAGATCGAGGTCAGTCTGTTGATAATGCCTTGAGGCATCATAGCTTTGCACGACGACGACGCCCTGTACATGGTCCTCCGACTTAAACGGCACCCCCAGCCAACATTCGGGCAGAGTGCCATAGGCTCTTACCTGATGACTGCGCTGCAACTGCGCCAGCGCAGACTTATCGGCCAGCAAGGGTTGGTCAGTCCGGAATACATAACCAGTCAGGCTATGATTCAGGATCTCCTTTGGATAGAACTGATCCGGGCTTATTTGCTCGTGCGAATCGGCGAAATAAGGGAAGTGCAATACTTCAGCTTCGTTGTCATATAGTGCAATAAAGAAATTTTCTGCGTAGATCAACGAATTAACGTTTTGATGTAATTGCTGATAGAACTGCATCGGCGCGTCATCTTCGTATTGTAAGGAAGCGATGTTAAACAACACCTTTTGTAAACGGCTGGCATATTCAAGCTGGGTGACTGAATGCTGAATACTGGCGAGGCCGTTTAATTGTTCAAACTTTCTGGCCAGTATTTCTGCGACTTGCTCTAGTACCGTCAAGCTACCAGCAAAAAAATCTATGTGCGGATGCTCACAATCCAGAACTGCTAACAAACGTGTTCCTGAGAACACCGGGACCGCCAATTCACTGCGATAGGGCTGTTGGCCGGGCAAATAACGCGGATCTTGTGCAGTATCGGCAACATAGATGGTCTGGCCCTGACGTGCTGCAGTGGCAACCAAACCAGCACCATCCCGCACCACCACCTCAGGCACTGATTTGTCAGCAGCACGCAACCCGCATGCTGCGACTCGTACCAGTATGGAGCTATCTGCCGTGGTTGGGACAAACAAACTGCAGTCGGCAAATGCAAGGGCTTCACAGACTTGTTGCACCACCCGCTGATACACAGCCGTCTCGGTGGACACCGCATGTAAATCAAGCGCCAGCCGGTTTAGAGCGCGCAGTGTTTTTACTTCCTGACGCAGCTGTGCTAATTCGCACGGTTGTGCCGACGATATGGATGCTGCCAAAGCAACATATTGCTGATTCCGCTGTGGATCCATATCGCCTGACTTCCGTTAACTTTTTGAAAGTTATAACACAATGTCAGATTTTTAGTAAATCATCAGACCTGCTGTTTAAAGCCGGGTTTTGCCAGCACCAGGTGAACAGTACTGGTGGCGCGCTCCAAAAATCCACCTTCGCAGTAGCAAAGATAGAACTGCCACATCCGGATAAACCGCTGGTCGTAACCCAGCGCTAATACCTGGTCTTTTTGCTGTTCAAAGCGTTGATGCCAATCTGACAAGGTTCGTGCGTAATCCAGACCGATATCACTTAAGTGCCTGATCACCAAATCAGTTTTGTCGCAGAGCGCACTCGCCATTTTGGTCACTGAGGGGAGAAAACCACCAGGAAAAATAAACTTCTGAATAAAATCAACTTCTTTGCTGTAGTGCTCAAAACGCTGATCGGCAATGGTAATCGCCTGCAACACCATCAGCCCATCTGGCTTTAGCAAACTGCTGCATTTGGCGAAGTAGCTGTCCAGATACTCTTTACCAACAGCTTCAATCATTTCCACTGATACCAGTTTGTCGTACTGACCTGTCAACAAACGATAATCTTCGAACAGCAAGGTAATTTGTTCAGTTAAACCCAAAGCAGCAATCCGCTGTGCAGCATAATCATACTGTTCGCGAGAAATTGTTGTCGTCGTTACTTTGCAGCCATAGTGGGTGGCGGCAAAGATTGCGAGACTGCCCCAACCCGTGCCTATTTCCAGTAAATGATCACCGGCTTTGAGCTGTAATCGGTCACAAAGCAAGCGAAGCTTGTGCTGCTGCGCCTGTTCCAACGTACTGTTTGCGGTCGGATAGACGGCGCTGGAGTACATCATGCTGTCGTCCAGAAACAACCGATACAAAGAATTGCCCAGATCATAATGAGCCGCGATATTCTTGCGTGACTGGCCTAACGTATTGCGATTTTTCCAGTCCAGCAGTTTCAGTGCAGGCTTACTCAGGCGTGCCCAAGCACTTTCCAGCGAATCGAGCAACGTCATGTTGCGTGCAAAGATCCTAACTAAAGCCGTTAAATGGTCAGTGTGCCACCAACCATCCATGTAGGCCTCACCGGCGCCAACAGAGCCTTCTAGAACAAGTTTCTGATAAAAGCGCGGATCCCGCACTTCGAGCCGGACGCGCAGCTCTGAGTGCGCGTCACCGAGAATCAGTTCGTCTTTATTGTCGACCAGTTCAATACAACCATGTTGTATTCCGGCCAGATATCCCTGCACCAGACGGCGGCATATCCGGTCGAGTAATCCCGCTTCGGCCACAGTGCCAGATTGACTTAGCGCTAATGTCATACCGATTGATCCTTTGGATTTTGATGTGAATAAAATGGCATGCCTTTACACAAAAGTTTCAGCGCCTGCCAATAAATGCGTATAACAACCTGTACGTTTTGCCAAGGTTGGCGGATCAGCATGTTTCTCAGGTTCGCACGCAGCAGAGGCTCACGCGTTAACCGAAACCAGGCCGAAAATACAGTATGGCCGTCACGACTGTTACAGAGCAACAAGTTAAACTGCTCAGCCGGTTGTTCTATCCGCCAGTGATATTGCATATCAAGCGGATTAAAAGGCGATACATGAAAATTCTTCGCGTGACTGAATTCTGTCACTGCTTCAGTTAGCGGTATCAAATAATGATAGCGTTGATTCCACGGCGTATTACTGACCTCAGCCAGCAAATACTTCGGTTTGCCTTCCTGATACAAGTAATACTGAGTCAAGGGACTGAAATAGAAGCCCCAGTTTGCCAACGGAGTCAACAAAAATACCTGGTCGACTGACCGCACATCTGCGCCCAGTTGTGTGGCACGGGCCAACGCTGCTTCGGCCAAATCATCAATACCGGCCACTGCGTCACAACCTTTAAAGTAGTCACGACGGCGCAAGGAAAAGGCGCCAAAGGACTCACGGCGGATCTGCCCCGGTAATTCAGCGAGCGCACGCAAATCAAGCCAAAAGTACTGGATGTCATAATGCAATCCATGCGGTTTCGGTCTGTGCCGCTGATGGCCAACCTGACCGCGATAGATAGCATGGCACGACATCAGAACTTCACCCCCAGCATAGCGGCAACGTCTACAGCACTGCGCACACCATCTTCATGGAAGCCATTGTACCAATAAGCTCCACAAAAATAACTGCGATTCTGGCCATTGATCTCGGCGCGACGCGCCTGAGACTGCATCGTGCTGTTGTTATAGACCGGGTGGGCATAAGTAAAACGGCGCAGGATCTGCTCAGGCGCGATTTGACCCGAAGCATTCAGACTGACGACAAAGGTATGGTCACTGCTGAGCCCTTGCAGCATATTCATGTTATAGCTCAGCGTTGCCTGCGTGGCGGCGTTCGCGCCTAGCAGATAATTCCAGGCCGCCCAGGCCGCTTTGCGCTTTGGCAGCAAACGGATGTCGGTATGTAACACAACATCGTTGTCCTGATAGGCGATCCCGCCTAACACCTGCTGCTCAGCTGCTGTTGCATCAGCAAGCATTTTCAAGGCCTGATCGCTATGACAAGCGAAGACGACCTGATCAAAATGTTCGGTACTGCCATCCGCCAGCATAATTTCAACTGAATCATCAAATCGGCGCACCTGCGCGACCGGGCTGTTTAAGCGGATCCCATCATGACCACATTTAGCCAGCATTGCCTGGACATACTGACGCGACCCGCCTTTGATCACTGCCCACTGCGGCCGGTCGTTGATATTGAGTAAACCATGATTGTTACAAAATTGCAGAAAAAACCGTAAAGGGAATTCCGGCATCGCGGTCAAGCCTGCAGACCAAATAGCAGCGCCCATTGGCAATAAATACTTGTCGCGCATATCAGTGCCTAGCTGATGCTTCTGCAAAAATGCATCAATAGGTAAATCTAAATCGGTGCTGTTATCAGCCACAGCCTGCTTGGCAATTTTGTTAAAGCGTACGATGTCACGAAGCATCCGCCAGAACGATGGCCGCAGCAGGTTGCGTTTCTGGGCAAATAAGCTCCACAGATTGTTGCCGTTATATTCAAAGTCTGCGACGCGGTCGGTAACGGCAAAGCTCATGGTTGTATGCTGAAACGGTACTTCTAACTCAGCAATAAACCGATTAAACAGCGGATAGGTCCAGTTGTTAAACACGATAAAACCAGTGTCCACAGCATATTCGCGACCGTCTAATGTCACATCGACCGTGGCGGTATGGCCACCTAAATACGAACCTGCTTCAAATAAAGTAACCTGATGCTGGCGCCTTAACAAATACCAGCTCATCATGCCAGCGATACCACCGCCAATTACTGCAATACGCATCGAAATTCCTTGTTTTTATTGTAAATTGGGCACATTTTTTCGATCAAACCTGTGCCATCCGGCTGCGGACTTTACCAGTCAGCCAGCCAATCACCGGTAAATGACGGTAAACCATTTGCGTAAGATCATAATAATCACGGTGCCGTGTGATCTTCCCTTCGGCGTTATAAGTTAATTCAGTCGTGCCATCGACCACAATTAATTCGCCAGCACCAATCGCCGGGTGGCGAAAACGCATTTGCCAGCTGACAAATCCCCAGTGCGGGCCAACACCATGCGCGCCCATGACAAATTCGCACTGCTGTAAATTTTGATAGGCATGCGCAAAATATTGCTCGAGTGCACAAAGACCTGCGATCCGGTGTACCGGGTCAATGAATTCAACGTCAGTTGCATACAGCTGCCGCAACGTCTCTAAATTAGAGAAACTCAGTTGATTATAGAAATCAACAAAATTGGCAAGGCGTTGATACGCTTCGGGCTGAGGCTCCAGTAATTCTTGTGATGTAGTTTGCATTTGTTAAAGTCCGTCTGAGGATCCCAGTGCCAGCTGTGCGGCTTCGTCAGGCATTGATACAACTGATTCGCCCCGCGCAGCTTTGAACATACTTAAGGTACGCAGTCGGGCCTTAGCATGATCAACGACCGGGCGGAAATACTGCACGGACATCGGCAACGGGTGCGGCCAGTGCAGCTGTTTACCACTTAGACCGGCCAGTTCGGGCAAATACTTTTTAACAAAAATGCCTTTAGGGTCGAATTTCTCACTTTGTGTCACAGGATTAAAAATGCGGAAATATGGCGCAGCATCTGTTCCGGTTGAAGCTGCCCATTGCCAGCCGCCATTATTAGCGGCGAATTCACCGTCAATCAGCTTCGACATAAAATATCGTTCGCCCCACCGCCAGTCGATCTGTAAATCTTTTACCAGAAAACTGGCAGTGATCATCCGCAGGCGGTTATGCATCCAACCGGTTTGATTCAGTTGCCGCATGGCCGCATCGACAATCGGATAACCGGTACGACCTTCGCACCAAGCAGCAAACCAGGCTTCATTATTGCCCCAGACAATGGCTTCCGTATCATGCTGAAAAGCCCGGTGTTTAATCAGTTGCGGATAGGCCACCAGAATATGTTTGTAGAATTCTCGCCAGATGAGTTCAGACAGCCACACCGCAGCACCGGAGTCCTCCTGCCAAGTTAGGTTGCCAGCCTCGGTTTGCAGGCGCGCGACCACCTGTTGCGCCGACACCACACCAATCGCGAGGTAAGGCGATAAAGAGGAAGTGCCATCGATCGCCGGGAAATCGCGCGCTTGCTGATAATCCTGTACACGTTCGCGACAAAAGCTTCGCAGTAACTCCAGCACTTGCTGCTCAGCCACAGGCCACACAGCTGAACTATTATCACCGGCAAGCATCGGTGCAAAGCCCGTGACATCCAGCGTAACGGTACTTTGCACCACAGGCTTGCCGAGTACCCGTACACCTTGTTGCTGCAGCTTTGCCAGCCAGGTTTTCTTAAATGGGGTAAACACTTTATAAATGTCGCCGGTTTTACTGCGCACTGAACCGGGCGGCATCACACACTGACTGTCGAACCAGAAACAGGGAACGCCAAGCGAATCTAACGCATTTTTTACTGACAAATCACGTTGCTGTTCGCGTAGTTCATATTCGACCTGGGCATACAAACCGACGGCGCCTTGTTGCACCAGCTGATGCAGGATCGCCGCACAGTCAGTGTACCGCTCGGCTTCAATAGCGAGCAGCGGGATACCAAGCGCAGCCAGCTCCTGTTTCAAAGCGACAACGCGGCGACGGATCAGATCCTGCTTGATGGGCGCCATATCATGTTGCTGCCAGGTCTGTGGTGTTGCAATAAACACGGCCACCACAGGAAGACCAGTCTGTGCTGCAGCATGCAGCGCGGCATTATCATAATGCCGCAGGTCGTTACGCAACCATACCAGCTGAAACCCACTCATATCCGCACGCCGAGCTCAGTCGGAAACGGCTGCAGGTAGCGCTGACACGCCACATAATCATCCGGATGTAGCCGTAAGTGATGCTTCAGCAGCGTCAAAGGCGCCAGCAACGGAATATGGCCCAGCCGGTACTGGTGAATCAGCTGCAGTAATTCAGCTTTGGCATCACTGGACAACACTTTTTTGAAAAAACCTTGCAGGTGCATCAGCACATTGGCGTGATTTTTCCGCGTCGTCGGTTGCGACAATGCCTGTTGCATCGAAATAAGGTAACGGTTAGCCAACTCTTCCGGTGCAAACAATTTCCCTTGCGCCACCAGACGGCCTAATTCGCGATAAGCGACCGGATGATGCGCCAGCAGTACAAACTTATATTGGCTGTGATATTTCACTAGCTTGCCGATGCTAAAGCCATCGGCCATCAATTGTTGCCAGTGCGCCAGCGCATAAATCCGCGTGACAAAACTTTCGCGGATCCCGGCGTCCAGTAACCGGCCATCTTCCTCGACCGGTAACCAAGGGTATTGCTGCATCAATTGGCGGGTAAACAGCCCAACAGCAACCTTGCCTAACTGTGCGCCCTTCTCGTCAACCAGCCTGACGCGCTCCATGCCACAACTTGGTGATTTTGCACAGACGATATAGCCACAAAAGTCAGCCATTTGCGGCAATCGTTCAGTACAAAGCTGCGCCATTGCGTCGGTAAAATCGATGCTACTGTCTTTGTTGTTGACCAGCCGGATCTGCTCGGCACTGTTCTTCATCAGCCGGATAGCCGGACGCGGTACCCCCATGCCCAACGCCTGCTCCGGACAAAAAGGCACGAAATCAGCAAAGGGTAATAAAGTCGCAGTACAGAAATCGGATTGTTTGTGGCCACCGTCATAACGGACTTTCTGGCCGAGCACACAGGCACTGATGCCAATTTTCAGTTTCATTGCAGCATTAAAAAGATTGGATTGTGCTGTCATTACGTCCCTGCATAAATGGTAGATCAACGAAAAATGACCAAGGAGCTGGCAGAATCAGTGTTGACCGCTGATACCAGTAGTCCGCAAATTATCGTGCAAACCAGATACTGATTTCAGGCAAAAAAAAGAGCGCATAGGCATAGCCATTGCGCTCTTTTTTCACGGAAAACGCCGGTTATTTCTTGGCAGTGCCAACTTCAACCCGGCTTTTCAGCTTCTGACCTGGGCGGAATGTGACAACACAACGCGCAGAGATCGGGATATCTTCACCGGTTTTTGGGTTACGACCCGGCCGCTGATTTTTCACCCGCAGGTCAAAGTTACCAAAGCCTGATAGTTTGACCTGATCGCCGGTTTCAAGGGCGAGACGGATCTCTTCAAAAAATGCTTCTACTATCATTTTGGCGTCGCGTTTGCTGATGCCAAACTTAGTAAATAAACGTTCTGCTAAATCGGCTTTGGTAAGCGCCATTCTCAATCCCTCAACGTTGCGTTGAACTCATCTCCAAGTGCCTGCACCACGGAAGCCACCACTTGTTGGATGTCTTTATCTTCCAGGGTCCGCGTCTTGTCCTGCAAGGTCAAGGCGATCGCTAAAGACTTCATTCCGTCTGCAACACCCTGACCTGTGTACACGTCAAACAACTTTAGGTCAACTAGTTGATTTCCGCCAACTTTTCTTATAGTAGCAAGGATATCTGAAAAACGCACATCAGATTTCACCACAATTGCCAAATCACGGCGGTTTGCCGGGTATTTTGAGATTTCCTGAGCAGAAACAATGTGCTTGTCACCAAAGGCGCCAAGCTCAAGTTCAAACAGGAAAGCTTTGCCTTTGATGCCCAGTTTTCGTTCGGCTTCCGGATGCAGTGCACCCAGTAAACCAACCTGCTGACCATTGCGCAGTACTGCTGCCGTTTGGCCCGGATGCAAGGCGCTATGTTCACCTTTGGCAAAGCTGAATTCGTCGGTGGCTGAAGTTTTGCTGAGCAGCGCTTCGACATCGCCTTTCACGTCGTAAAAATCAACGGCACGTTCCGCCATCGTCCAGTGTTCGTTGCCATAAGAGCCGACGATAAGACCGCCAATCACCGGCACCTGGCGTACGCCGCCTTCTGCTTGAGCATCTGGGATAAACTTCAGGCCGTATTCAAACAGACGGATGCGGTTTTGCTGGCGGTTTTGGTTGTATTGCACAGCCTGCAGTAAACCTGGCCACAGATTCAGCCGCATCGCTGACATATCGGCAGAAATTGGGTTCGGCAGCACCAGCGCGTCGACGCCTGGGAACAGCACTTGCTGTACTTTCGGGTCAACAAACGAATAGGTGATCGCTTCCTGATAACCGCGGTCGACCAGCAAATCACGCAGGCTATGCACTGAAATGTCGGCTTCGCGATGATCACGCATTGCCAGTGATGCCACAGGCGCCACATTTGGAATGCTGTTGTAGCCATAAACGCGTGCCACTTCTTCAATCAGATCTTCGCCGATAGAAATATCAAAGCGGTAGGTTGGGACTGTCACTTGCCAGCTGTCTGCCTGCTCAGTGACCGCAAAACCTAAGCGATGGAAAATTTCTGTCACTGTCGCCGTATCGATATGAATACCGAGGATGCGGTCCAGTTTGTGCCGGGTCAGATTGATTTGTGCCGCTTTGGGCAAGTGCTCGTCTGACTTGGCTTCGACCACAGGGCCGGCTTCGCCGCCGACGATGTCGAGCAACAATGCGGTCGCCCGCTCCATCGCCGTGCGTTGTAACTCAGGGTCGACACCCCGTTCATAACGATGCGATGCGTCGGTGTGCAGGCCATATTGGCGTGCGCGACCGGCCATCTCGAGCGGTGCGAAAAATGCGCTTTCGAGGAAAATGTCGCGGCTGTCTTTGGTGACACCACTGTTGAGACCGCCAAAAACACCCGCCATCGCCAGCGCTTTTTGCTCATCGGCAATCACTAAGGTCTGTGGATTTAATGCCACTTCACTTGCATCGAGCAGCACCAGTTTTTCGCCAGGCTGCGCCAGACGCACCACAATGCCGCCTTCGATTTTTGCCAAATCAAATGCATGCATCGGATGACCCAATTCCACCAACACATAGTTGGTCACGTCAACCACCGGATCGATAGAACGGATGCCGCTGCGACGTAACTTTTCCACCATCCACAATGGCGTAGTTGCACCGACGTTGATGTTGCGAATAACGCGGCCTAAATAACGCGGACAAGCTTTTGGCGCCTGCAGCGTGATTGTACGTTGCTCATCAATAGTTGGCGTGACAGCAGCCACTTCCGGCTGACACACATCCAGCTTGTTCAACACGCCTACTTCGCGGGCAAGGCCGAGCATACCGAGGCAGTCTGCCCGGTTTGGCGTTAAGTCGACTTCGATAGCGTTATCGTCTAACTGCAGGTATTCACGGATATTTTTGCCAAGCGGCGCGTCAGCCGGCAGTTCAATAATGCCTTCTGAGCTTTCCGCCATGCCCAGTTCGGATAACGAACACAGCATGCCGTTCGACGGCTGGCCGCGTAACTTGGCCGCTTTGATTTTAAAATCACCCGGCAGCACTGCGCCGACAGTCGCCACAGCAACTTTTAAGCCCTGACGGCAGTTGGCGGCACCACAG
>Ga0209812_10000646_pt1 | contig 29783 bp, 26 predicted proteins | sample JI71714BDNA_FD_187502 | JGI IMG/M metagenome (GOLD analysis project Ga0209812, IMG submission 187502) | Wastewater effluent complex algal communities from Wisconsin, to seasonally profile nutrient transformation and Carbon sequestration -... | ecosystem: Engineered > WWTP > Effluent > Algae...
TTAATAATTAATATCGGGATAGGGGCGGGTTGTTCACGGTGCTACCCCTTGAGATTAAGACACTTGTGGGACGATAGTTGTAGATTAAGGCCTTTAAGGAATGTCCTAATGTTTTTCCTGCGTGCTATATTCTTGACTACAGGTTTTGCTCTGCTTTGATTATAATTCAGATTCTTGATTTAACTCTCTTAAGACTGACATAATATTTTGAGCTAGTTTTCAAGCCGTTTGTACATCCAAGGATAAGTTAAATATAGTATCAGCATAATCAGCTTTATTCCGAAGTTCTCTTAATCGGCTTAAGTTTTCACCGACTGGGATCATTCTTTTTGCTTTTGATTTATGGAAAATAAATTCTTCAGCAACATATTGATGTTCATTGATGTCAGGATTTTTATTGCGAGAAAGTCTGGGATCTTTTTCCACATCGCGCAAGTAATTCCTGGCTAGACAAAATACGGAATAGTACGCTCTGCTTACCGCGGAACGAAATTTGGCATCATTATTGGCTGAATCGCCAGATATTGCAGCCAACTCTTGTGCTAAATTAAAATACTCAAACCAATCAAATCTCATCTGACTCCCATCCTAGATTGATATGTAGTTTATTTTTAGCAACAGTAACTCCCGCCTCTAACCACCAAGTATCGTCGAGAATCATTAATTTGTCTAAAGCTTCATCAACGTCGAGTTTGGTGTAGATGGTAATCCAAAGCGATCGCGCTCCAGCAATTTCGGGATCTGTTGTGACTTCTAAGGCCAATCTTTCGTGAGGAAATAGCTCTCGGATTTTAGGGTGAGCTTCTAATATTAAACTCATCATCACGTCTTGTTCGATAATTAGTTTAAAAGTTTCTCGTGAATCTTCGACGGTATAGAGACTGAGGATTTTATCAAAGTTCGCAATTAAATCGTCAGGGGAGCGGGTTTTGATAGCTGACTCTTGGGTGACACTCATAATAATTTTTTGGTAAAGGTATTTCATTGTTTATATTGTAGCAGATATCGCGCCGGCGGAATAACCACTAAATCTTCCAAATATCTTCCCAACAATTCCCCCCCACTTCCAAGCCAGCCAGAGAACTATTTGCTTCGATAATAACCTCGGAAGAAACACGCGATCGAAGCTGTAAAAACAAATCCCCCTTCAAAGTTTCACGACAACAAAAATCCAAACCCCTTTCAGTCGGCGCTCTTAAAAGAGTACCCTGACGGAGAGTAGTACCCCTTAACACAATTTCCCACTCTTTATTTTGGGCATTCATGAGCCAATTTCCCCAAGGGGAAACTTCCCATCTTATCTGAGAATTCCAAGGAACAAACTCATAAAAAATCCCTTGATAATGTACACCAATCAACCCCACAGACTCACCAAAACCTAAAACCTTACGTCGTCCACCCACCGCGGTTAAACTCAAATCAGAAGCCCCATCAAAAGCATTACAATTAATCCAAAACCACCGCTCAGGAAAAGCCCCACCCCAATTTTTCTCACCATAAGCAGGACTATTTTCAAACTCATAAACCTTACCCTTCCATTCGATCCAACCGGAAGCTAAACCACGGGCAATTAAAACTTGCCAACCCGGTTCAAAAATCGGTAAAAATGATAAGTATCCCGCTGTCGCTTGTTGAGGAAATCCTAAATTGCCCCAACCATAAACAGGTTTAATATGATACTGCCATTGATAATAATAACCCGTAGCAGGATCAAATAACTTACCTTGATGAAAATTAGCAGTTACCTGATAACCTTCCTGAATATAATTATCAAAATCAATGGGTTTTAAATATCTCGGTTTAATGGATAAATCAGTATTACGCCAATGGCCTAAACCTAAGTCATTTCGCCACGCCCAAAAATTATTAACATTAGGAAAAGTCCGACAAAAATAATCATCATTAGGAGCTAAAATTTGCGCCCCACCACCACTATAAACTTGACCCCCTTGGGGATCTTCAATCGAATACATAAAGGCAAAATTTTCTTGAATTTTTGGTAAAGTTACTCGAAAATACCAACCTTCAAAAAAACGACGGTAATAGCTCTCCCAATGATAACCACTATGGGGAGTTCGTAAATTAATCTTCTCTTCTTTCTTCCGCACCCAATCCATAAATAGATATTTTCTCCTTTCCAGTTGATATAGTTTAACTTCACTCTCTTCTTCTTTCCTTTGTGTCCTCTGTGCCTTTGTGGTTCATAATTCTTAACTTAATAAAGAAGCGCGATCTTTATCTTTAATCAAGATTTTCCATCCTATCATCCCTGTGAGGTAAAAAATCAGGATTAAGAGTTTCTTCAATACTAAAGGGAGACTCTAGGGGAAAAGTATCAAGAGATAAACCCGTTTCGGCCGCGGCTTCTTTTCTAGCATCTTGGTAAGTGTCCTCAAAAACTTCGAGCAAATAAGGTTTTAAACTAGGACTATCTTTTAAATCATCTTTCAATCGGTTACGATGTTCTATAATGGTGTATCGCCAGTTATTAGAACGTAGTTCAGATTGATATTGATACTTAAGTAAGTGCATGATTAAGATTTTGAGATTACGTTTTACTGCTCTTTTTTCAGCTCTACAGAGACTTTCAATTTCCTCAATCAAATTTTCTAAATCTATTTCCTGAAATTGCTTTTCTTTTAATAAATTTGCGGTGGTTTGTAACCACAGGAAAAAATCTTGCTCATAAAGATGGGCAAGATTCATGTTTTTTGCTTGAGTCACTGTCATTTTCCTAACTTTCTCAACCAATGATATTACTATTATAGCATAATCGTCTTGATTATTATTTTCTCTTGTAATTGAAACGACAAATAAACACAAAAAGTAGCTAATCTCTTGACATCTATAGCTATTTTGCACTAAAATTATAATGAGGTATTTAAAAATATCCTAAACCAAGAGGAACAAAAAACATGAGTGTAGAACACGCGGTTATAGAGAAAATAAGGGAATTATCACCCTATAAACAAGAAAAAGTCTTAAAATTTGTTGACTTGCTTCAGCAAGAGAAAGAGGAAATTGAACAAGTTTTTATGGAACTTGTGTATCAGTGGCGTAGGGAAACTAGGGGCATTTCTTCAACCAACGATTTCGCGATGCACCCAGCCTATCAGCAAATTATTGGTATGGGTAGAGATGTGGTTCCTTTACTGTTAAGAGAATTAGAGCAAAAATCTGGACAATGGTTTTGGGCTTTAAAAGCAATTACAAGGGAAGATCCCGTCCCCCCAGATAAACGAGGAAAAACTCAAGAAATGATTGAAATTTGGCTAAAATGGGGCAAAGAGAAGGGTTATAAATGGTAGGAAATAACGCGTGGATAGCACAAGTGAAACAATGGATTGAACGTGATTATCCTAATTTATTAATTACAGGATATGAGATTACCAGTCCAGATACTATAGATTATAATTGTATAGCTTGGGCAGCAGAAATTACTAATGAATGGTGGTGGCCAGATGCCCAAAATCAACATTATTGGCCTCCGGGTGTACCCAGAGAGGAGACTCTTGATTCTTTTATTAAAGCTTTCCAAACTTTGGGTTATGAAGTGTGCGATCGCGGTGATTTAGAGGTGGGACTTCAAAAGATAGCTATCTATAGTTTGGATGGAAAACCTAAACACGCGGCGAGACAATTACCCGATGGAAAATGGACGAGCAAACTGGGTCAAGATGAAGATATAAAGCATCATACATTAGAAGGATTAGAAGGAAAATTCTACGGGAAAGTCGTTTGTGTGATGAAAAAAAATATAGTGTTTCTATTTCAGAAGTAAAACTTGTGGCACAGGCATCTTGCCTGTGACGGGCTCAGATCCCTGCATTTACATCTCATTTAAAAATGCTATATCCTAGTGAGTAAATCTAACTAGCCCCTTGAGTTATCCTATCGAAAATCCCGATCGCGCCCCTTCAAAACCTATCTCAAAAAACATCAAAATCTAAAGTTCCCCAGAAAGGAGAACTTTAGTCAAACACTCACGTTAAAAGCAATTGACGAGAGTCATTAACGTCTATTTTTCGCTCACGGGTAAACCCGAAACCACAGGCGCGATCGCGTTCAATTTCAAGTCAGGATGATCCCCTTCCACTTGACGACAATTCCATTCATTTCGGAATAACAAAACAGGACGACCCCAACCATCTTTTACCGTCACAGTATTAAATAAACGTCCCACTTTTTTTAAGGCTTCCCAACCCCCATCAACCCATCGTGCCACACTAAAAGGTAATAATTCTAAGGTGGATTCCACTCCATATTCATTTTGCATCCGAAACTGGACAACTTCAAATTGTAATTGACCAACCGCGGCTAAAATCGGATCGCGTTTCGCCTCATCCGCGGAATACATAATTTGAACCGCGCCCTCTTCCTGTAATTCCGAAACCCCTTTGCGAAATTGTTTAAACTTCGAGGGATTCGGATTTTTTAAATAGGCAAATAACTCCGGGGAAAAACAAGGAATACCCTCATATTCTAACTTTTGACCATTATAAATAGTATCACCGATCGCGAACATACCCGGATTATTTAAACCGATAACATCACCCGGATAAGCAACGTCAATAGACTCACGATCTTGGGCAAACAATTTTTGCGGTCTTGATAAACGAATCGTTTTACCAGTACGGGCATGACTAACCATCATATCCTTTTCAAATTTGCCCGTACAAACCCGCACAAAAGCAATCCGATCGCGATGTTTCGGGTCCATATTGGCTTGTAATTTAAAGACAAAACCACTAAATTCAGGATAACTCGGATCAAGCTCTCCTAAATTACATTTACGGCCATAAGGTTTCATCGCGTATTCCAGAAAAGCATCTAAGAATAATTGCACACCAAAATTAGTCATAGCACTCCCAAAAAAGACAGGAGTCATTTTCCCCTTACGGACTTGTTCGATATCTAATTCCGTTCCCACCTCTTCCAAGATTTCTAAATCATCCTTTAATTGATAATACAAATCTTTCTCTAACAAGTCTTCAATACGAGGATCATCTAACTCAATGATAGTATCAATAGCTTCAAAAGCACCATGTCCTGAACGCTCAAATAAATGAATTTGACGTTGACGACGATCAAAAACACCCTTAAAGCGATCGCCCATACCAATAGGCCAATTAACCGGATAAGTCGCCAATCCCAATTCTTTCTCAATTTCATCCAATAAATCCAGAGGTTCCCGCCCCGGACGATCTAACTTATTAATAAAGGTAAAAATGGGCAAACCACGCAAGCGACAAACTTCAAATAATTTACGAGTTTGAGGTTCTAAACCTTTAGCCGCGTCTTCTAACATGACAGCATTATCCGCGGCAGCGAGAGTGCGATAAGTATCTTCACTAAAATCTTGGTGTCCGGGGGTATCTAAGAGATTAATTTGATAATTTTGATAATTAAATTGTAACACTGTAGAAGTGATAGAAATTCCCCGTTGTTGTTCCATCGCCATCCAGTCAGAAGTCGCGTGACGTTGAGAGCGTCTGGCTTTGACGGAGCCCGCTTCGTGAATCGCCCCTCCGTAAAGCAAAAGTTTTTCCGTTAAAGTCGTTTTTCCCGCGTCAGGGTGAGAGATAATAGCAAAATTGCGACGACGTTCGACTAAGGTTTGTAATTCTGAGAGTAGTTCTGTGGACATGATGCCAATTTGTGGATAACATTATCATTATATAGCAGAAGGAAGAAGGAAGAAGGAAGAAGGAAGAAGAAAGAAAGCCCTTCGGCTTGGCTTAGGGCAAAAAGAAGGAAGATGCAATAAATTTAATGGTTTGTGCAATGAAGAACGTCAATATGTGTAAAGCTTAGTGCTATCAACTATCGCAATCCCTCTCAAATTCCTGAATTTTTGAGAAACCGGGTTTCTTTACCCAAAATTGTCATTGACTCCAAGATTCTGAGAAACCGGGTTTCTTTTGTTGTGACTGTTCCTAAATTTGGTCTATAATAAAACCAGAGAGAAAGCGCGATCGTGTCATCTTATTAAACTATTTCTTATTGATGACATTGATTTTCAATAAATTCAACAACTTTAAGTGATCTCTGATAATAATCTTTGATTTGACTATAGGTAATTCCCACATCTCCACCATGTGCAATTTTATTTCTGTTGTTAGCAATACTATCAACAGCATCTTTTAATTCACCCTCCGTAGCCATATTAAGTTCTTCTTTCCATTTTTGACTAAACAAACCTGCTAAATCCAGAATTTTCTGCATCTTGGGGTTTTGAAAATCCTTTAACTTAGCTTCGACAAAGTTAGCCACAGATGGAGATGACTTATTTTTGGCATATTCACTATAAAGTATCCGCACCGAGTTCTCTAAAAAACCGGAAACAACAATACACAAATATTTTGCCCACTCAGATTGCAGTTTTTTGTCCTCCGAAAAGACCGCAATTTTTTGAAATAAATCATCGAGATGTTGTTTTTTTCTGACAAGTTCTCTATTCTTCATTGATGATTACAAATCGGCAAAAATCTGAGTAGCAATTTTAATTCGAGAGTTCACCACATCTTCCTCTGTAGTACGAGCAGTATCTACCGTATATTTACGAAATTCAGGATCTATTAAAAGTTCTTCATATTTTTCTGGCAACCTTTCTAAGTCAGAAATATTACCTTGGGAAAGTCGGCGCGCGATACCAATCATTACCGCATCAAAAACCGCGGCATTAAAATCTCTTTTCGGTTTAAATGCTTTGTTTCCTAGAGTTTTATAAACGAGTTCAATCGTCGGTTCAAATGCTTGTCTAATTTCAATTTCTGAATTAAATCTAAGGTGCTTATTTTTTCCCATGTAAAGATTAAGGAACTCTTTCATAGGTTTTTTATAACTAAGCTTTTGTTGTTGTGTCAAGGGAGAAAAATAAAGTGCTAAAAAACGCAGTATTAGTTCCTCATCCCTCATTCTAATTTTGGACGAATCGTCATCTCCATAAATAGCTCGCCATGATTTATTACCATTAAGTTCCTTAAGTAAGTCATTGAATGCACCATGATAAATACAGGAACGAATTTCTTGAGATTTAAGTTGATTTCCCCCTGTATTAAGTCGCTCAAAAATATGATAAATACTGCTATTATCATCGGAATATTCATCTTGCTTAACTATAGTTGCATGAACAATTGAGTCATCTAAATCACGACGTTGTTCCGAGGATAAAGATTGATATGTAATACCCTCAAACTGTTCTTGAACATCTTTAAGCGCAAACTCTTTTTTCGTGGGTTCAAAAAACCCCATATAAAAATATTGAAGTGTCCGCAACCTCTGGAGGCCATCAATGACTAACAATTTTTTGGTATCTTCTTCTTTTGCCAGAAATATTCCGGGTATAGGAAGACCTAGTAACAAAGATTCAATAAAACGAGAAGCTTCACGAAATTTCCATACATAGCCTCGCTGGAAGATGGGAACAAATATGCTTCCATCTTCGATACGTTTAACTAAACTATCAATGGTATAATCGGCTCCATAACTGGTAATAGAATAGGAGAAGGGAATTTTCTCATCATCATCTTCTTTCCCGGTTTCTTCAATAATAGAAACTGAGGATTTTATCTTACTTAATTGACTTTTTGTTGACATAGGGATCGACCTCTAAAAAAATTTGTTTAGACAACCCTTGGGGAAAGTTGACGAACTATCTTTATCTGTATCTACCTACCCATAAATTTTTTTTGACTTACTTTCGTCTAATTCTAGCAAAAGATGTTAAAATTTTCAACTATAAGCTAGGGGTGCCCGATATACCGGGCTGAGAGAAACCCTTAGAACCTGAGTCTGGGTAATACCAGCGGAGGGAAGCTGTCTATCAAGGGAATTAAATATGCGTACAGAATGGATCGCGAAGCGTCGTAATCATGACAATGTTAGTCAAATGCACTACGCGCGTCAGGGGATTATCACTGAAGAAATGGACTATGTGGCCAAACGGGAAAATTTACCCCCCGATTTGATCCGCGAAGAAGTCGCACGGGGACGCATGATCATTCCTGCTAATATTAACCACACTAACTTAGAACCGATGTGTATTGGCATTGCTTCTAAGTGTAAAGTTAATGCTAATATTGGTGCTTCTCCTAATTCTTCTAATATTGATGAAGAACTCGCGAAACTTCAACAATCCATTAAATATGGTGCTGACACCGTTATGGATTTATCCACGGGTGGCGGTAATTTAGATGAAATTCGCACCGCGATTATTAAGGCTTCTCCTGTTCCTATCGGTACAGTTCCTATCTATCAAGCCTTAGAAAGTGTGCATGGTGTCATGGAAAATCTCACAGCCGATGATTTTCTTCATGTGATTGAAAAGCACGCGCAACAGGGTGTTGATTACATGACAATTCACGCGGGGATTTTAATCGAACATTTGCCTTTGGTGAAATCTCGGATTACCGGTATTGTTTCTCGTGGTGGCGGTATTATTGCGAAGTGGATGTTACATCATCATAAGCAAAATCCCCTTTATACTCACTTTGATGATATCATTGAAATCTTCAAAAAATATGATGTTTCCTTTAGTTTAGGAGACTCTTTACGTCCGGGTTGTACTCATGATGCTTCCGATGATGCACAATTAGCTGAACTTAAGACTTTAGGTAAATTAACGCGTAAAGCTTGGGAACATAATGTGCAAGTAATGGTGGAAGGTCCGGGCCATGTGCCGATGGATCAAATTGAGTTTAATGTCCGTAAACAAATGGAAGAGTGTTCGGAAGCTCCTTTCTATGTTTTAGGGCCTTTAGTGACTGATATTGCACCCGGTTATGATCATATTACTTCTGCTATTGGTGCGGCTTTAGCGGGTTGGTATGGTACTGCAATGTTATGTTATGTTACTCCTAAAGAACATTTGGGATTACCTAATGCGGAAGATGTCCGTAATGGCTTAATTGCTTATAAAATTGCCGCTCATGCTGCTGATATTGCTCGTCATCGTCCGGGGGCACGCGATCGTGATGATGAGTTATCTAAGGCTCGTTATAATTTTGACTGGAATCGTCAATTTGAATTGGCATTAGATCCCGATCGCGCTCGTGAATATCACGATGAAACCTTACCCGCGGATATTTACAAAACCGCAGAATTTTGTTCAATGTGCGGGCCAAAATTCTGTCCCATGCAGACAAAAGTTGACGCGGACGCGTTGGACGAATTAGAGAAATTTTTAGCAAAAGAACCCGTCACTCAACGTTAATTAAAACTTGGCCATAAACCAGGTTTCTTTAACTTTACGTTGAGTGCGTAATTCCTGTTAATTAACCTCTTAATAGGGTTATGAAAAAGGTTTGCAGGTTTTAATTTATACCTGCCAACCTTTTTTTTATCCCAAAAATTTGCCTAAAATCTATTTACCATCTCATAGGTGAAATCCTTTTTACGCGAGGGTTAAAAACTCAATTTCTCAGTCCTCTTTAGAGGACTTTAGCTATGAGACAGGGGTTTTAACCCCAGGCGGAATTATTCATCGTCTTCATCGTCTTCATCATCTTCATCGTCTTCATCATCTTCATCATCTTCATCGTCTTCATCATCTTCATCGTCTTCATCATCTTCATCGTCTTCATCATCTTCATCATCTTCATCGTCTTCATCATCTTCATCATCTTCATCATCTTCATCATCTTCATCATCTTCATCATCTTCGTCATCTTCATCATCTTCATCGTCTTCATCATCTTCATCATCTTCATCGTCTTCATCATCTTCATCATCTTCATCATCTTCTAACTCATCCTCATAATATTCATATTCATCCTCTCCTTCTTCCTCTTCATACTCTTCATATTCCTCCTCATTATAGGAATAGTAATCATCATCATCTTCTGCATAAACACCCGTAGAAAAATCCAGATCACTTACCGCACGAATTACCCAACAAGAACGACATAACTCAGGATTTGTCATATATTCATAAGGAATATAACAATATCCCTTATCACCCCACTTTTCTCCCCAAGAATTGCGGACTACAAAAACTTTATAAGTATCAGAATATCCTACACAAAGCATCGCGTGTCGACCATGTTCTGTACGGCCTTCTTCCGTGTTAAAATCGGGAACCGGAACCCCTCCTTTATAACGCGCTTTATCAAAAGATTTAAACAGCGTTATGGAAAATATAAAAGGATAACCCTCAGCTAAACATCGTTTCATCGCATCAATTTCTAAGGGTATTTCCTCCGCGTCTTCAATTAAAAAACGAGCGGCTTCTTCATAAGCATCTTCATGAGGTTTTTTGTTGATAATTTTCAAGTCATAGGGCCAGGTTTCTTCTGTACAAGTCCCCATCTCTTGTAAAACTTCAATACTGGTAACAATGGAACTTCCTTGATCGCCTTTAATGCCATCTATTTTCCGAGCATTATAATAAATGAATAAACGGCTAACATCTCCCGAATATCCCAAAATGCGATTGGCTAAATACTCATAAGCACCCGCGATCGCGTTGGAGACACAACTATTAGCTTGTGATTGATTCTCCACCGGAGTCATATATTCACGCAAATCAACGCGGGGAGGTAATGCGCTCTTGGTATAGCGACTCCCGTCATATTCCTTATATTTTTTCGGCTTTTTCTGGGATTCTATTACCCCACCCAGTTTAATTTTTTGGCCGGTTCTTTTTTGGAGCAAATAAGTAACTTTATGTTTGAGAGCCATACTATTCCTGTCATTAATGACTTTAATTGAGGGTATAATACCGAAAAATTGCTGTTGTGACAACTTTTTCAGCAAGGAAGAAGCAAGAGGGAAGAAGCAAGAAAGAAGAAGGTTAGCAACAGATTTAGAATATAGCAATCCGTCAGGAGTCGGAGGTAGCAAATTTAATGTTAATAATAGACATCTCCAGTAATTATTGTGGCGCAGGCAGAGAGCCTGCGATTGACATAATTTTAGGGAGATGTCTAATAGGAGTGCGGAGTTGGCGCAGCCTGTGGAGCAGCGACTCAGCCTGTGCGTAGCACAAACGTCTCCCTCGCGAATAGTTTAGGCGTGTGCAGGATGCTGCCACTCCGAAACTATCACAACCTATTGAGGATTGCTATATAGCAATTCCATTTGAGATGTAAATGCAGGGCATCTTCCCCGTCACAGGCAAGATGCCTGTGCCACAAGTTTTACTTCTGAAAGGTCAACACTATAGATGTAATGAGAGAGCCTTCACTGTTCATTATTTCCTATTCCTAACAACACCAATACACGGCGTTTGAGTTAGAAACCGGGTTGTTTGACAAATTCCCGACTTTTCCGTGAAGAGTCTGAGACTCTCACCCGGTTTCTTTCGCTCTTTTGCTTACGTCTTTTTTTGATATCCGGGTAATTTTTCCCTTTAACAATTCAAGAAAACCTCCTTTTGGGTTGACAAAATATATTTTTTTATCTATAGTAACATTAAAGTATTTATTGAAGTAATATCTATGAACTGCACCGTCATTTTGGGGAGAGTAATAAAGCATTACACCAAAGAAAAAAACCTGAATCACTCTGTGTCTCAATGGGGGGCTATGAGCCTTACGATCGCGATTGTTTTGACTCCGGGAATGCCCGCGATCAGGCAAATTATTCACCCCCCAATTCTTAATCTATCTCAGAGTGAAACTACAGCCGTATCAGATCCTAGTAATAATAAGGCAACAGTTCTCTTTTTCGAGACAAGTCGATACGCGGTGAGAATTTATCGTCAAAGTCAACATAGCCAATTTTATATGAATGTTTATGATCTGGAAAAATCCCGTCCCATTATGACAGGAACTCCAGCAGAAGTTTCCCCAAAACGAGGAACTGATGATAACTGGGCAACTTATGTTAATATTCTAGGAGATGTCAAATATTATGCGCGAGTTAATCCCCAGGGAGGTGCGGAATTACAAATTATTAACGCTCAAGGAAAAACTACCTATACAGAAGTAGGGACAAATGTCGTAACTTCACCCTAGTTAAGGGTGAGAGACGAAGATTTTAATAAGAGCGCGATCGCGTTACCTCATCGGCTCGAAATTCTATAGTGCGTCTAAATGATTTGTACAATTAAGGAGCGGGGCAATCCCCCCGTGGTTGCCCCGATTGATGAGGGGTAGGCACTCTTGCGCTACCCCTACAAATCTGTATGAATGATTTAGACTTGCTATATTGACTAACTTAAACTATATTATGACAACAGTGACCGAAACAAATAATTCTAACCGGATACAAAAACAAGGGGAATTTCACCTTTCTCTAGCCCGTGCCAGTATCCGTCAGTCTTTGGCAAGATATAGCAATTTACGTCAGTTTTCCCCCACTCGTAACCCCGAATTAATTTCCACCTTACAAACTCAGTTAGACATCCTTTCTTCTAACTTAGATAAACTCGATCATAATGTAATTCGTATTGCGGTTTTTGGTTTAGTCAGTCGCGGAAAGTCCGCGGTTTTAAATGCACTTTTAGGTCAAAAAGTGCTGCAAACTGGCCCCACTCATGGTGTAACACAATGGCCGCGATCGGTACGTTGGACAATTCCCCCTACCCCCGGAAAAGAAGATAAAATAGGTGCTCAAATTGAGTTAATTGATACCCCCGGACTTGATGAAGTAGGAGGAGAAGTAAGGGGAGAAATCGCGAAGGAAGTTACCAGTCAAGCCGATTTAATTTTATTTGTTGTCTCAGGAGATATTACTCGCACGGAATATGACGCGTTAATGGAATTACGGAAGACGCAAAAACCTTTGATTCTAGTATTTAATAAAATCGATCTTTATCCTGATATTGATCGACGGGAAATTTATGAAAATTTACAAACTTTAGCCCAACGAGAATCAACTAAAGATAATTGGGAATTAGAGATACCTCCACCTGTTAAAGATATGCCCTTACCTTCCGATGAAATTGTGATGGTTGCCGCGGAGCCAGCACCTTTGCAAGTGCGGGTAGAGTTACCGAATGGTAAAATTAATTATGAATGGGAAACCCCTCAGCCTAAAATTGATGAGTTAAAACAAACTATTTTAAGAATTTTAAACCGAGAAGGGCGATCGCTCATTGCCCTTAATTCCCTTCTGCAAGCCCGTAATGCCGAGTTAATACTCGCCCAAACAATGGTAAAATTATGTCAAAAAGACGCGGAGCAGTTGATCGAAAACTTTATGAAGTATAAGGCGATCGCGATCGCGGTTAATCCGATAGCAATTTTAGATGTATTAGGGGGAAGTCTCGCGGATTTAATCTTAATTCGTTCCTTAGCGAAATTATACGGTTTTCCCATGACAGGAAAGGACGCGGGTGAACTTTGGAAAAGTATTTTATTTAGCGCGGGTGGTTTAATAGTGGGAGAATTTACCAGTAATTTAATGTTAGGATTAGGTAAAATGGAAAGTGTGGCATCTTCTGAGCTGAATTGGGGGAATTATGCAGGAGGCGCAGTGACACAAGCCGGAGTCGCCGCCTATGGGACCTATGTAGTGGGAAAAGCAGCACAAACCTATTTAGAAAAAGGCTGTACTTGGGGAGAATTAGGACAGGATCGAGTCATTCAAAATATTCTCAATCAAGTCGATAAAAATACCATTATTTATCGCTTGAAACAGGAATTTATCAATGCTTGATGCTCATTTTCTGTAAGACAGAACTTGCAGGAAATACCTAGGCCTAGTGGTCGCGAGAGCCTCTCCCTCACTCTCCCCTCAACTAAAATCAAAAAAAAAGAAAAAGAAAAAGAGAAAAAAAGTAAAAAAAAAGCTGAAGGGAAGGATGAGCCAGAGAAGCACCCATAAAGCAAATCAAGGAGAGATTGGCTTAATTGAGAAAGTTCCTGACTAGACGAGGGGGAAAAAACATAATAGAATCCACCTCGGTTACACTTTTGTTACATTTTCGCGTAGAGTTAAATTCCAGATTGGGGGCAAAGAAAACCAGTGGGTTTGTTTAATCGCTTTTCCTTAACGGGAGGTATGGGGATAGACCTGGGTACAGCAAACACGCTTGTTTATGTATCCGGTAAAGGAATAGTTCTTCAAGAACCTTCTGTCGTCGCTATTGACCAAGATTTAAAAGTGCCTATTGCCGTTGGTGAGAAGGCGAAAAAAATGCTAGGACGTACCCCGGGCAATGTGATCGCGGTACGACCTCTTCGAGATGGGGTGATCGCGGACTTTGATATCGCGGAACGGATGCTGAAAGACTTTATCCAACGAGTCTATGAGGGGAAAACCTTATTTCCACCTCGCATTGTCATTGGTATTCCCAGTGGAGTGACGAATGTCGAACGACGGGCCGTGATGGACGCGGCCCAACAAGCCGGAGGCGGTGATATCTATTTAATAGATGAACCTATTGCAGCCGCCATTGGTGCGGGTTTACCCGTATCAGAACCAACGGGCAATATGATTATTGATATTGGTGGAGGGACTACGGAAGTCGCGGTACTCAGTTTACAGGGTACGGTTTTGAGTGAGTCAGTGCGGGTGGCAGGAGATGAACTCAATGAGGCGATTATGCAATATCTGAAGAAAGTGCATAATTTAGTTATAGGTGAGCGGACGGCGGAAGAAATTAAGATTCAAATTGGTTCGGCCTATCCTACGAATAATGATGACGCGGTGATGGAAGTGCGGGGGATTCACTTATTATCGGGTTTACCTCGGACGGTAGGGGTTAAAAGTCCAGAAATTCGTGAAAGTATGTCGGAACCTCTTTCCGTCATTGTGGAAGCGGTGAAGCGCACTTTGGAACGGACTCCTCCTGAATTAGCCTCCGATATTATCGATCGCGGGATTATGTTAGCGGGTGGTGGAGCCTTAATGCGTGGCTTGGATACTTTAATTAGTCACGAAACGGGTATTGTCACTCATATTGCTCCCGATCCTCTTTGTTGTGTGGTGTTAGGGACTGGTAGAGTTCTGGAAAATTTCAAAGAGTCAGAACGGGTATTCAGTGGGCGATCGCGCTAACTGTACATTATTAACTGAAGGGGTTCTGGGATTTCAGGGGGGCGCGTGATGGTTCAATTGCAAATCTCAAATCCTCATCCACTTGTTTAACTGAAAATACTAGATATCTGAATCATTATGATAAGAAATAGCTTACGTCGATGGTGGGATTGGCGATTATCGATTTTTCTTATGGGGATTGCACTGGGCGCTGGGTGGTTTGTGCGCCATACCCAAGGGGGCCCAATTATGCAAATTTATCAATTGATCGCGAGTCCTTTCGAGGTTAATGCCCTAGCACAAGAACAATTGCTCAGTGCGCGTACTGAGGAGTTGCAAGCTAGAGTCCAAGAAGTGGAAATGAAAAACCAAAAGCTACAAGAATTATTAGGTTTTGTGTCTTCTCAGAAAAAGAAGGGTATTGTCACCCCGATTATCGGACGTAGTGCTGATCGCTGGTGGAATCAAGTCACTTTGGGGCGTGGTAGTAAGGATGGGATTCTGGCTGGTTTTGTGGTGATGGCACCGGGGGGACTGGTGGGGCGGGTAACAAGCGTAAGCCCTAATACCAGTCGAGTTTTACTCGTGAGCGATCCTACCAGTCGTGTCGGGGCAGGAGTCACTCGTAGTGCGAATATGGGTTTTGTCAAGGGGAAAAGCAAAAAAAACGCGGTGGTGGAATTCTTTGATAATTCTCCGAATATAAAGGTGGGTGATGTTGTGACTACCTCAAGTTTTAGTCAATTGTTTCCTTCTGGGTTGCCAGTGGGACGGATCGTATCGGTGGATCTCAATAAGGGACCCGCCCCAGAAGCGATCTTGGAATTTTTTGCCCCGATTAATTCTTTGGAGTGGGTGGTGGTTTATCCCCATAAAGTGCTAGAAGATAAGCTACCTAATTTACCCAAGTCTGACAAAACCATGAATGGAAATGACAAAAAAGATGAGGAGAAAAAAGGGGAAACTTCTGTGCCCAAATAACCTAAGGACATAACTCCATCTTAAATCTCCTATCCCAAATCTCCCATCCCAAATCTCTATGAGTTATAGGTTGCCTCGGCTTCGTTTTTCTCACCAATGGATCAGTATTCTTGTCACCGTGGTTTCTGCCTTGGTTTGTATTTTACTATTACCCACTCGCATTCCGGGTATGGAATTGTTGGGTATTGGCCCGAATTGGTTATTGATTTGGGTGGTGATTTGGTGTGTGAAGCGCGATCATACTCTTGTGCAAGGGGCGATCGCAGGGTTGGTGTTAGGGATGATTCAAGATGGCATGACAAACCCCGAACCGACTCATACTCTTAGTTTAGTCTTAGTGGGGGTTCTGACGGTGAGTCTGCGCAAGTTGAAGTTATTTCCCGAAGAGTTGATGGAGAAAGATTTGATTACTATTTCTTTACTTGTCTTTGGGATGGCGATCTTGTCGGAGACAGTGATGGCTTTACAGTTTCAATTATATGGCGATCACGACATTAATGATATTTGGCTTTACCATCAGCAAGTGGCTTTGACTTCCGGCATCATTAGCAGTCTTTGGACGAGCGCGATCGCGTTTCCCTTGACTCGCCTGGGATAACTTTAACTATCTATTGTCAGCAATGACGCGCCCACTACAGGGGATGCCCCATCAAAAATGCCAATACCTATCCCTCCATGAGGGGAGTGGCTGGAGAATAATGTGTAGCAACCTCGACGGTGGTTGAGGTTGTTAAGGGCCCTAAACCATTGATTTTATTGCTTCTTCCTTATTCCTTATTCATTCTTCCTTCTGCTATATCAAAACTTACAGATTTCCTAGATGGAATACCCGTCACATATCTCCGTAATTTCACGGAGAAAAAAATGAAAAATGTTACCAGCCCCCTCAGTAAAAATGCTGTAAACTTGAAAAATCCTGGTTGAGTCACAGGAGCCAGCAATTAAGCTCTAACCCAGTTACAAAGCCGTAATTGCGTCATTTCAGCTTGAGGAATTTAACAAGAAATCCTATCGGGAGGGTGATGACGCGATCGCCGCCAGAAGAGGGCATCGTGCCTAGGTGGGGGAGCTAACACTTTTTCGTCAGAAAAGAGCAACTTTACACAATCTTTAAAATTCATGCCTCAATTGCAAAGTTTTGGTAAAATTTAGTCTTACCCTCTTGAACTCCGCTTCATCAGGCTACATAATGGGAGACAGGGAAAAGAAAAAAACATACTCTCAACCATTCAGGGGGTCTATCGATATGAATACGACATTAAAAAATACATTGGCAGCGATCGCCGCGACATCAGCACTGATCAGTGTTTCAGCACCAGCCTACGCGTTTGGTTTTGGTACTAATGGTATTAGTTTTGAACAGGATACCACTGTTAACTTTACCTTCGGAAGTTCTAATGGTGGAAAAACGTCATCTCTGGGAGTCTATGAAGTCAAAAATGGCTTCCTGACAAACGTCGCCGCTTTATTCTGGGAAACCAAGGCTTCTGATAAGGGCGGTGAAAAGGATTATAAAGCAACTTTCGGTAATTCGGTCACATCTAGCACAGGCAAGAGCGCAGTTAGTTTCACTTTCCTGGCAAATACGGTTTATAGCTTAGGTCTTTATAGTGGTAACTTTAATGCCAGTACCGGATTGACTAACACGGTATTCAAAGCGGGTACTTATGATCTGGTTAGTTCAACCTCTGCTGTGAATTTTAAAGGTCAACAACAAGCCGTCTTTGGTTCCAATATCAACATCGACAAGAAGGCAACAACACCCTTTGATGTTAACAATGGTGCTGTGTCAAACTACACATCAGGAAACCTCTTAAAGGGCTTAACAATTGGTTTTGAAGATAGAGTCTTCGGTTCAGATAAAGATTATAACGATTTTTCTGTAACCGCGAGTGTTCCTGAACCTTTTACGATGAGTGGATTGGCATTAGGTTTAGGTGGCTTAGTCACTATGCGTCGTCGTCAACAAAAGAAAGCTTCATCATAGATTCACTCTTTAACTTTACGGATGCCCCTTGAAAGAAAAATCGTTGATAGTTAGGATGTTTTTGGTCTCAAATAAGGGAGAAGAATTTAAAGAGTCTTCTCCCTTATTTTTTATGTGGATAAATTGGTGATTTCCATATAAATATGTTCTAAACGCACGGGATGTCGTGCGATGGAATCTATGGTAATTTCATCAAACCTCAAGAGGATTTCTTTTAAGTCTAAATGTTGAGGTATCCAAAAGGCTAAATCTCCTCCATAACGTCTCACAGTAAAACCCCATTTTTGTGCCAGCGCGATCGCGTCCTCTTCGTCGGGTGTTTTCATGATAATTACTTCCACCGCGCTCACTAATTTTCTTAACTCATCTAAGGTTCCCTCTGCAATAATATTACCATTTTTCAGAATCCCAATTCTTTGACAAAGTTTTTCCGCTTCATCTAATAAATGAGTAGTTAATAAAATTGTCATTCCTTGCTCTTGTAACCGTAAAATTAATTCCCAAATTTCATAACGGGTTTCAATATCTAATCCCGTTGTGGGTTCATCTAATATTAATAATTCCGGTTGATGCACTAACGCGATCGCGATATTCAAACGTCGTTGCATCCCACCACTAAGGGTTTCTACGGGACTATTCGCCCTATCTAATAAATTAACGGCTTTTAAACAATTCCGTATTTGTAATTTTCTTTCTATTTTTTCTAAACCATAAATTTGGGCGAAAAAATTAAGATTTTCTTCACAACTCAAGGTGCGATAAACTAAATTTTCTTGTGGCGCGACACCAATTAAATATTTACTTGCGGCAGAAAAGGGTTGTTCATTAATTAAAATTTCACCACTATCAGCTTTCAGTAAATTACATAAAATATTGATTGTTGTTGTTTTACCCGCCCCATTGGGCCCTAATAAACCATAAATTTCTCCTCTTTTAATATGAATATTTAAATCCTGAAGAACTACTCTTTTCCCATAGGATTTACTTAATTTATCAATTTCTAACACTATTCAACCTCCTCTGCTTATGTCTAATGACTGGGTGTATTTTTCCTGTTTAATTGTATGATATCCCGTGTTTAAGAAACCCGGTTTCTGGGAGAGTTTCCTGAGAACCGTTTCTCGCCCAAAAGAAACCGGGTTTCTCAGTTAAATAACATAGCTATAGTCTTTTTTCTCGGTTGATCATGCGCCGATAGGAAAGCCAACCCGCGATTACCATAAGCACAGCAAAAACACATAAAAAATTAAAATGAACTTGAATCTCTTCCAATGTTTTTCCATTAGTCCATACACCTAATAAGGCTTCATTGATATGATAGATAGGATTATATTTTGCTAATTCTAATAGATTTTTGGGGAAGAATGTCGCGGGGATAAATGCACCTCCTAAAATTAATAAAGGTACGCCAAAAGTTGCGACTAAAGAGTTAACATCTTCTGTGCGTCTGGCTAATTGAGTACCGAGAATAAAACCGACTCCGACATAAGATAGAATACTCAGGAAGATAATCACACATCCTAAGAGAATTGAACCGTGAAACTCCGCACCATAAAAAGACGCGATCGCGTAAACTAAAATACCTTGTCCGATCGCGATAAAACTATGGGCGACAAAAATCCCTAAAAAATAGGATAAACCACTGAGAGGGGAAATAAATAAGCGTTTAATCGTATGTTGTTCCCGTTCCCCGACAACGGTAGCCACACTTCCCCCTAAACAACTAAAAAATAACGCGGCTCCCACCAGACTTGTCGGGGCTGCATTTTCAAAGGCTTTCGCGGTAGTCATTTGGGCTCTTTCTGCTAAAATAAAACCATTAATTAACAGTAATGAAACGGGAAAAATGCTCCAAAAGATTAAACTGCGACGACGACGTAAGAGTTCAATTAAAATTCTTTGGGCAACCGCGATAATTTCCTGTAAAAATCTCATAGACTTTAGATTAGAGATGCTTAGGCATCATTTCTCAAGAATAATTGGTGGTAGACTTGATTAGATACAGCGTATTTCAGGTTTATGAGTTTGACAATTAATGAAAAAATCGCCATAAACAGACTTTCATCACTGTTGCCTGTTCCCTGTTGCCTGTTCCCTGCTGTATAATATCACTAGGGGTGATGATAAACTCTTGGGGATGCACGATCGCGCTTTTTCCGAGGTTTTCGTGAGGAGCATAGACAAATATAGCATTTTTAAATGAGATGTAAATGTGGTACGGGCATCTTGCCCGTCACAGGCAAGATGCCTGTGCCACAAGTTTTACTTCTGAAAGGTCAACACTATATAGGTTTATGTGCTTGGTAGTGCCCGCGTCGGAGCGCGCGATGGCTGCACCTGTCGGAGTACGCGATTGTTGTACGCGTCGGAGCATGGGAGAATGAACAGTAAGCTATTTTACGGTGTTTGTAATAATTCAACATGGCAACGATTAACGATAACTACCTGAAACTGAAAGCGGGCTACCTGTTTCCCGAAATTGCCCGTCGGGTGAATGTCTTTGCACAGGCTAACCCCGATGCCAAAATTATCCGACTGGGTATTGGGGATGTCACGGAGCCTTTACCCCAAGCTTGTCGTGACGCGATGATTAAAGCTGTAGAAGATATGGCCGATCGCGCTTCTTTTAAGGGTTATGGCCCCGAACAGGGTTATGCTTGGTTACGGGACGCGATCGCGCTTAATGACTTCCAGGCGCGCGGATGTGATATTTCTGGGGATGAAATTTTTATCTCCGATGGCTCTAAGTGTGATACAGGTAATATTCTCGATATCTTTGGCGATAATAACCGTATCGCGGTAACAGATCCGGTTTATCCTGTCTATGTAGATACAAATGTCATGGCGGGACATACGGGAGTGGCTAATGATCAGGGAGAATTTGAAGGATTAGTCTATATTCCTATTACCGCGGAAAATAATTTTACCGCGACAATTCCCACCGAAAAAGTCGATTTAATTTATCTTTGTTTCCCCAATAACCCCACGGGATCTGTTGCTACCAAAGAACACCTAAAAGCATGGGTTGACTATGCGAAAAAGCATAGTTCAATTATTTTCTTTGATGCCGCCTATGAAGCCTTTATTACCGATCCCGAAATTCCCCATTCTATTTATGAAATTGAAGGGGCCAAAGAATGCGCGATCGAATTTCGTTCCTTTTCCAAAACCGCGGGTTTTACCGGGACTCGTTGTGCCCTTACCGTAATACCAAAAAATCTTACCGCGAAAGCCGCCGATGGTTCCGATGTAGAATTATGGAAATTGTGGAATCGTCGTCAATCAACTAAATTTAATGGCGTATCCTATATTGTACAACGGGGTGCGGAGGCTGTTTATTCCGAAGCCGGAAAAGCACAAGTAAAAGCCCTAGTCAGTTTCTATTTAGAGAATGCCAAAATTATTCGGGAGAAACTATCTGCCGCGGGTTTAGCCGTTTATGGAGGCGTAAACGCGCCTTATGTTTGGGTAAATACTCCCAATGGTTTATCGAGTTGGGATTTCTTCGATAAATTATTACAAACTTGTCATGTTGTTGGCACTCCGGGGTCAGGTTTTGGAGCCGCGGGGGAGGGTTATTTCCGTATTTCAGCTTTTAATAGTCGCGAGAATGTGGAAGAAGCCATGAAACGCATTACCGAGAAGTTTAAAGTATAGTAAATAAGGAAGAGGGAAGAGGGAAGAAGGAAGAAGGAAGAAGGAAGAAGGAATAAACCACAAAGGCACAGAGGCACAAAGGAAGAGGGAAGAAGGTTAACTGTTAACAATTAATAGTTAACTATTCCCAATACTCCATTCCCCATTACCGATTCCCCATTCCCGATTCCCCATTCCCGATTCCCCATTCCTAACACCTAACACCTAGTTATGATTTGCACTATTCCCGTTATTAAACCCCTTAGCCAGATGAGACTTTCTCCGGGTAGTGTTGTTACTATCCCTAATGTCAGTTGGCAAGAGTTTGAGTCTATTTTGCAGGAATTGGGCGAAACGCGATCGGCAAGGATTTCTTACAGCCAAGAAACTTTACAAATTATGGTCCCTTTACCTGAGCATGAAATACCCAAAGATTTAATCTCTGATATTGTCAAAATTTTACTGAAAGTTATGGGGAAAAAATATCAACCTTTTGGCTCGACAACTTTCAAAAAAGAAGGTTACGCGGGTATTGAACCCGATGCTTGTTTTTATATTCAAAATTATCAACGTATGATCGGATGTCGCCGACTTCAACCTGATTCCCCTCCCCCGGATCTCGCGATCGAAACTGATGTGACTTCCAAAACGACTTTAGATGCTTATCACGCGATCGCGGTTCCTGAATTATGGATTTATGACAGTGGAAGACTGAAGATTTATTTATTAAAAGAGGGAAGTTATCAAGCCTCTAATAACAGTGAAATTTTTCCCGAAATTCCTATTACCGAGATGATTCCTACTGTGGTAGAGCGAGCTTGGCAAGTCGGAAGTTTTCAAGCTTTGGCAGAATGGGAAAACGCGATCGTCCCCTCATTTTTGATAGGGATTTAGTATCAGCCCTTAACCTTCAATAAAATCATCATTCTGATGATGCTGAATATTTCCATCACGCACGCGAGTCAGGATTTCTTCAGCAAAATCGAGCTCAATCCCTAGCCAATAACGATTTTTTTTCTCACACACAGAAAAGGTTGTACCACTTCCACCAAAAGGATCGAGAATCACATCCCCGGGTTCAGTTGTTAACTCAATAACACGATCAAGAATTTTTGTAGAAAGAGCATTAGCTTGGCGTGATTTTGATTTAAACTTCCAGTGACGTACAGGAGGGATATCTGTCCAAACATCTCTTAAATTCACACCTTTAGGATTCATGGCATCGCGGTGTCCACCATAATCCCGAATTTCTCCACCACAATGACGACATATCTCAATTGGTGTACGAATTTTTCGGAAAGTTTTAGGCTTTCCTTTCGTGAAATAAAGCAAACTATAATGACTTGGATAAAGTCTGCCAGAAATCGGAAAACCATTTTTCATCTCAATGGCAATATCATGTCTAAATGTTAATCCTTGATTAATCAGATAAGCACCAAGCATGATATTCCATTTGGGTAAGTTATAGATAAACAATGCACCACCAGGCTTAATAATGCGAATACAGTGATTGATCCATTGGTAGCACCAATTTAGATATTCTTCATCTAAGAGATTATCTTTGGATTTGCTACCATACTTTTTATTGAGATTAAACGGTGGATCGGCAAAAACAGTATCAACGGATTCATCTTTAAGCGCGGGTAGAATGTCTAAACAGTCTCCTTCAAAAAGTGCTCCTAGATTTGTCAAATAATAAGGATTAAGATGATAATAGTCTTCTTGCAAAAAGGGCTTGATATCAAAGAGAGATTCATCGAAAATTAGAGAAGTTTGGAAATAGACTTCCATTTTTTTAGTCTAACTAGCGAATTGAGTTAATATAAGAATAACTCAATTTTAGGGAGATGACAACTATTATGATGCAATTTATCGGCATTGATTTTGGTTGGATGTCTGGTCCCAGTGGTTTATGTTGTCTTTCTTGGGAAAATAATCAATTAAATTTGATTGAATTAACCCGTTTAGAATCCCGCGCAAAAATATTAGAATGGCTCGATCGCGCCCTTTCCCCTAGTGACGCAGCAATGATCGCGATCGATGCACCAACCATTATCAACAATCAAACAGGAATGCGACTACCCGATAAACTCGCCCATAAACATTTTGGCAAATATCACGCGGGATGTTATCCAGCCAACTTAAACCGTCCCTTTGCCCAAAACACCATAAAACTAGGTTTAAACTTACAAGAAAGAGGATTTAATCATGCACCCATAATAGAAAGACAAAAACTCGGACGTTATCAAATCGAAGTATTTCCCCATCCCGCGATGATTAACTTATTTAAGCTAGACAAAATCTTAAAATACAAAAAAGGAAAACTCGCCGATCGCGCCTTAGAATTAAACAAACTGCGCCAATATATCATCGAGATATTACCCACACTAACACCCTCTCTTAACATCCACTCCCAATCTCCCCAACAAACAGAGAAAACCCCTCTGTGCCCTCTGATTCTTTGTGGTTCAAACCTTCCCGAATTGCCCACAAAAGGACGGGAATTAAAAGCCCTAGAAGATCAACTAGATAGTCTAATATGTGCCTATATCGGAGCCCATTGGTGGTATTGGGGATTAGACAAAAATTTAGTCTTAGGAGATGAAAAAAACGGTTATATTGTCATTCCTCAACCCCTTTCTTAAGGAATGAAAAATTAATAATGTGGTGCAGGCATCTTGCCTGCTGTGGGATACTCATGGGCATCTTGCCTGTATGGGATCACTCATGGGCATCTTGCCTGCTGTGGAACACTCATGGGCATCTTGCCTGCTGTGGGGCACTTATTTATGGGCGAAACTACCAACTAAATAATCAAGTTATTTAATTTCCATTCCTAAGTCTTGAAATAAACAATAGACATCTCCCAAAAATCATGTCAATCCCAGGCAAGATGCCTGCGCCACAATTGCCTGGGCTACAATACTTGTTGGAGATATCTAACAATACATAAGGTCTTAAAACCACAAATTCAACCCGCGCAGGCGGGTTTCGTCTGTGTAGACGCGGTTTTAACCGCCCGGTCAAATTAATTCGGCTAATTCCCGTTATTATAGCTTATTGCGAATAAATCCTAAATAAATTCGAGTTTATTGCCAATAAATCCTAATTAATAAAAATAGTGATAAAATTTCCAGATTTTGATTAGGATCTGTAATGAAATGTCAAAGAAATATTGTCAAAGAAAATCACCCATAAAAACTTCATGCCAAACACACGAGATCCCCAAACCTTTACAGGACTTTCCGAAAGAGAAGTCTTAGAAAGATTGAAACGAGAGGGTTATAACGAACTCCCTTCCAGTCATAAACGCACTTTCCTCGACATTATTTGGGAAATGGTGCAAGAGCCCATTTTTCTCCTATTAATTGCTTGTGGTGTAATTTACCTAGTTTTAGGTGATGTACAAGAAGCCTTTATCCTGCTTGGTTTTGTCTTTTTTATTATGGGTATCACCCTCTATCAAGAGCAAAAAACCGAGCGATCGCTTGAAGCCCTCAGAGACTTATCAAGTCCCCGCGCCCTAGTCATTCGTGATGGGGAACGAAAACGTATCGCGGGTAGGGACGTAGTACGAGGAGATATGTTGATATTAGCAGAAGGCGATCGCGTCCCTGCCGATGCCCTTCTGCTTTGGAGTACCAACCTCACAGTGGACGAATCCCTATTAACCGGGGAATCCTTACCCGTGCGAAAAGTCGCCCTAGACGCTCCAAACTGGGACGCGCTCCAATCAAAAATTGAAAATTTAACTACCCCTCGTCCCGGTGGTGATGATTTACCCTCTGTCTATTCTGGCACTCTCATTGTGCAGGGACAAGGTATCGCGCAGGTAATAGAAACAGGAATGCGTACCGAAATGGGTAAAATTGGTAAAGCATTACAAACCATTGAACCCGAAGATACAAAACTCCAAAAAGAAACCAAACATATTGTCGCGAAACTTACCATTATCGCGATCGCGATTTGTATAGCAGTTATTATCATTTATGGCTTAACCCGCCAAGATTGGTTACATGGTTTCTTAGCAGGTTTAGCCCTCGCGATGGCCATTTTACCTAACGAATTTCCCGTGGTTTTAACAATTTTCCTCGCGTTAGGAGCATGGCGTTTTTCCCAAAATCGTGTTCTTACCCGTCGCCTTCCTGTCGTTGAAACATTAGGATCAGCAACGGTACTTTGTGTTGATAAAACAGGAACATTGACATTTAATAAAATGTCCGTTAGTCAGATTTCCGCTAACGATGAACTCTATAATTTTGCCACACAAGGACGCGACACCTTACCAGAAACATTCCATGAATTGATCGAATTTGCAATTTTAGCCTCACGCAAAGATCCCTTCGATCCGATGGAAAAAGCCCTTAAACAAACCGGGACTAACTATTTAGAAACCGAACACTTTCACGATGACTGGCAACTATTACGGGAATATCCCCTTTCTGATCAATTATTAGCCATGTCTTGTGTATGGAAATCTCCCCGTGGAGAAGATTATATTATCGCGGCAAAAGGCGCACCCGAAGCGATCGCGGATCTTTGTCATTTCACCGAGGAACAATTAGAAAAACTCGCACCTAAGATCGATAGTATGGCAAAAGCCGGATTACGGGTATTAGGAGTAGCAAAAGCATCATTTTTACCTCACGAATTACCCAAAGAGCAACACGATTTTGAGTTTGAATTTCTCGGTTTAGTGGGAATGGAAGACCCCGTGCGTCCCACCGTAGCACCCGCGATCTCCGAATGTTATACCGCGGGCATTCGCGTCATTATGATTACAGGAGATTATCCCGCCACCGCGCAAAATATCGCGAAACAAATAGGACTTAACCCCTCCAGTGAAGTCATTACAGGCCCCGAACTTGAACAAATGACAGAAGAGCAATTAGAAGCAAGAATCGGCTTTACAAATATCTTTGCACGTGTCGTACCCGAACAAAAACTTTTAATTGTCAACGCGCTAAAAAAACGGGGAGAAATTGTCGCGATGACAGGGGATGGAGTCAACGATGCACCCGCCCTGAAATCAGCCAATATTGGTATCGCGATGGGAGAAAGAGGAACCGATGTCGCACGCGAATCCGCCGATTTAGTATTACTCGATGACGACTTTTCTTCCATTGTCGAATCAGTACGACTAGGGCGACGTATTTTTGATAATCTGAAAAAAGGAATGGCCTATACCCTCGCAGTTCATGTTCCCATTGCCGGGATGTCATTAATTCCTGTGATGGCAAAATGGCCTCTAGTTTTGATGCCTGTTCATATTGCCTTTTTACATTTAATCATTGATCCGGCCTGTACAATCGTATTTGAGGCCGAAGCTGAAGAAAATAATGTGATGACTCGTCCCCCTCGTCCTCCCAAAGAACCCCTATTTGGCCCTGAGACTTTACAATTGGCATTACTGCAAGGAATTAGTGTATTAGTCGTATTAGTTTTGGTATTCGCGATCGCGTACTATTCAGGAGAGAGTAAATTTACCGAAAAGAATGCAAGAGCCCTCGCGTTTACCACCTTAATTATCTCAAACTTGAGTATGATATTAACCAATCGCTCATGGTCCCAGACTATTCCCGAAATGATGCGAAAACCGAATACTGCCCTATGGTGGGTTATTGGCGGTGGAATTATTTTTCTGGGTTTAATTCTTTACATTCCCGTATTACAACAACTTTTCCGTTTTTCCTATCTCCACATAGACGATTTAATTGTCAGTATCGGCTCTGGGGTTGTCAGTATTCTTTGGTTTGAAGCCCTCAAACTCTGGAAGCGAAAAAACGCGACCAAACCCTCGTAATAGCATTGGGAAAAAAGTCAGCCCCATAAAAAACCACAAAGGCTCTTGTGCCTTTGTGGTTATACAATAAAAAAACTGCGACAACAGTACAGAAACTCGACAAAAACTCGATATTTTATCAGAATGTCAATTACATCTGTGTTCATCTGCGTACCCTACGGGAAGGCTTCGCCTACATCCGCGGTAAAAAAAAATCCATAACAAGTGCCAAAAATACTCCGGGGAATTATCCTAAATAGCAATGCTTAAAATGCCATGAAAAACGAAGAACCATTGATGATATACCATTCAGAACACCTTGAACAACAAGGAAAAATTTATATTTTTGATACTCTTCCCTCCACTAATCAAATGTTATGGCAACTGCTCGATCAAGGTGAACCTCCGGGTACTACTGTTATTGCCAAACAACAAACCTCTGGACGTGGACAATGGGGACGTCAATGGTTATCTAATACAGGAGGATTATATCTTTCTTACGCGATACAGCCCCATCTACCGATTAGCCAAAGTGCTCAATTAACCTTTTGTAGTGCTTGGGGAATAGCCACAGTTTTACGATCGCGTGGTATTCCCGTGTACATAAAATGGCCAAATGATCTAATTTTGGCACAACGTAAACTCGGAGGCATTCTCACAGAAACAAAAATACATCAAGGCGCGATCAATAAAGCCGTGATAGGTGTCGGACTCAATTGGGCAAACCCCGTACCCGAAACCGGAATAAACCTGCAATCATACCTAGAAAACCAGTCATCCGCCGCCATTAGCAGCCTAGAAGACTTAACCAATATCACCCTCAAGGGACTCATCACCGGATACGATCATTTATGCACACAAGGAATGGATACCCTTTTACCTGCATATCAGGAACTCTTGATCAACATCGGACATCAGGTATCCATAGACGGAAAACCCGGAATTATCACAGGTGTTGCATCGACGGGCGAATTGCGCGTAAAATTAAACCCTCCCCCCCTCGCCCCCCCTGCAGGGGGGGTTGGGGGGGTTACTCATCAAGTCCCCTCTTCTGAGTCAGAAATTTACCTAAAACCGGGTACAATCAGTCTGGGCTATCTCAGCAAGGAGTAAGGATGACGGAGAAAAAATGATGGAATTGCTGTGGACGGATGAATGATTTCTCATCAAAAAATTGGGTCTGAAACCCCGTCGTTCTACGACGGCTTTACTTTTTTAGTATAGCACTTTGACAAAATATATGCTAAAATGTGAAACATGGAAAAAGCTTATTCTTACCGATTTTACCCAACGCCTGAACAAGAGTCGCTATTGCGACGCACATTAGGCTGTGTAAGATTAGTGTACAACAAGGCACTCCATGAACGAACACAAGCATGGTACGAAAGACAAGAAAGAGTAGGATACACTCAAACGTCTTCAATGTTGACTGAGTGGAAAAAACAAGAAGACTTAGCCTTTCTCAATGAGGTGAGTTGTGTTCCTTTGCAGCAAGGGCTAAGACACTTACAAACAGCTTTTACTAACTTTTTTGCCGGTCGGACTAAATATCCCAACTTTAAAAAGAAACATCAAGGAGGCAGTGCAGAATTTACCAAATCAGCCTTTAAGTTTAAAAACGGACAAATCTACTTAGCGAAATGCTTAGAACCATTACCGATTCGATGGTCAAGACAAATACCAGACGGATGTGAACCGAGTACGGTAACCGTAAGACTACATCCATCTGGACGTTGGCATATTTCAATAAGATTTGACGACCCAACGATTAAACCCTTGCCCGCGATTAATAAAGCGATAGGAATTGACTTAGGAATTAGTAGTCTGGTGAGCACCAGTGACGGGCAAAAAATAGCCAATCCTAAACACTTTAAAAAGCATTATCAGAGATTACGTCGATCACAAAAAAGTCTGTCTCGAAAACAGAAAGGGTCAAAGAATAGAGAAAAAGCCCGAATCAAAGTAGCTAAAATTCACGCACAAATCACTGATAGTAGGAAAGACCATTTACACAAGCTAACAACTCAATTAGTCCGTGAAAACCAAAGGATTGTAGTTGAGAATTTAGCCGTCAAAAATATGGTCAAAAATCGTAAACTAGCCCAGGCAATAGCTGATGTTAGTTGGGGAGAAATCACTCGGCAATTAGCCTATAAATGCCGTTGGTATGGAAGAAGCTATATCGAAATAGACAGATGGTTTCCTAGTTCTAAACGGTGTAGTAGTTGTGGGCATATTGTGGAAAAAATGCCGTTAAAAATACGAGAATGGGAGTGTCCCAACTGCGGCACTCACCATGACCGAGATATTAACGCCAGTAAAAATATTTTGGCGGCAGGGCTTGCCGTGTCAGTCTGGGTCGCTCCTGTAAGACCAGAACAGAGTAAGTCTGTGAAGGCGGGTGCTAAGAAGCAGAAACCTAAATCGTGAGGTTTAGGAATCACCGTCCGTTCACGGCGGTGAGGATGTCAA